>Ga0134090_1002031_pt1 | contig 11608 bp, 10 predicted proteins | sample 1_4taG_FD_94453 | JGI IMG/M metagenome (GOLD analysis project Ga0134090, IMG submission 94453) | Switchgrass degrading microbial communities from high solid loading bioreactors in New Hampshire, USA - 1_4_20_6_A1 metaG | ecosystem: Engineered > Bioreactor > Semi-continuous > Anaerobic >...
ATTCCTTGAGCACCGCGCAAGATCCCATCAGCGCGTCCATGGATTTCCAGCTCAAGATCTTCCTGATAATAGGTAGTCTTAAGGGATACTTCAGCCTGGTAAGCTTCCCCTCGCTCTTTTTGCAAATACTGGTGGGCATAAATCCCCTCTACCATGCGCTGACCGCTTTGAAAAGCTAAGTCCAAATCCCCTTGTCGCAAAACAAACTCGACTAACGTCCGCACGGAAACTCGCAGCTTCTTTTCCAAGTTCAAGGACTCCTAACTAAAGCAAATCTTTCATGCCTTGATGTATTAAGCTAAATAGCTCTTCCAAATCCTCTTCTTCCACACAGGAAAATGCCACCCGGAGATCCGATTCACCTATGGCGATAACCCCTACCCCATAGCGTTCCAAAAGATGAAGGCGTAATTCCTCGGCCTTGACTCCTTTTATTTTAAGGCACATGAAATAGCCGGAATTGAAAGGATAGTAATCCCAATACTCAGCATACTTGCCACTGTTTAAAATTTCTTTAACCTTTAAAGCCCGGCCTTCCATGATCTTATACTTTTCTTCCTTTTGCTGAGCCAGGGCAGGCGATTCTAACGCCCGCAGGACAAAAGTCTGGGAAGGGTGAGCCGAATTGGAGATGGTTGCTCGAATAATCGCCTGAGTTTTAGCTTCTAAGGCTTCACAGACCATGGAGCTGGCATCGGCAAAGGTAATAAAGCCAACTCTAAATCCCCAGACATACTCTTCCTTGGTGGGACCGTCCACTTTTACCGCGAGGATGCGGGGATGAATATTGGCAAGGCGACCAAAAAGGGATTCTTTGATGGAATCCTCATAGAACAAGCCAAAATAGGCATCATCCATGATAACCACCAGATTCATGCCTTCTTCGGCTACTTCCACCAAGGCTTTTTCTATAGCCTTGGCCTCGTGCTCCAAGGGGGTATAACCTGTAGGATTATTAGGGAAATTGAGCAATAACACTGCTTTACCGAACTGTTTCTGGGCAAGAAGGGCTTCTTTCATTCCCTGGGTATTAAATTCACCCTTGCCATTAAACAACGTATAATTGTGGATTTGGGCTCCCCGCCGCAAACCAAAAATCATATTATAATTGCCCCAGATTTTATCCGGCAGCACTAAGACATCCTGGTCATTAATAAAGAGATCCGCAGCAATACTTAAGCCATGTGTCAGAGCATTGGTTACTATGGGATTGCTGAAGGTCTTACCCTGTAAAGAAGGATTATCTTTTAGGATCTTCTCGCGCCAAACTGTACGCAGCTTTGGTTTCCCTGCAGGGGGAGCATAAGTAAAGATATCCTGGGGATCATACTCAGCCAATGTCTCCTGAATCATCGGCAAAAACATGGGTCTGCCTTTTTCCGTAGCCATACCGATTGTGGCATTGAAACGATAGGCTTTCTCTTTTGCCTCGTTTGTCTGAGTTAAGATGCCTTTGGGATAATATAAATTCTTCCCTAAATCTGAAAGCATTTCATATACATAGGGATTTCCTGCCTTAATTCGTTCATTAAGCTCCGCGGCAAGTTGATGCATTAATCTTACTTCCTTTCCCATTGGTAAATCAATAAACCTGACCTATCTATATATTATGTCAAGATAAGCAGTCCTCTTGAGGGTTTTCCTAAAGTTAAGAGAATTTTATTATGATTCGCCGTTATTACGACAAGTTCCTCCCTTGAGGCAAGAGTATATAGAATACATGGTTTATACAAACATATTTTAACGGTTGCCTTGCGACAACCGCCAATTTTAGAAATACTCCTCTGTTTTTATTTCCTTAACTTTAAAATAGGCATTGCTCAAAACCTGGGCCAGAACTTCCAGAGGTGTGGTGGCTACTTCCCGATACATGCGCTGGGTATAAAGATGATGGATATTCGGTAACACTTGATTAAGTTCTTTGCGGATTTTTTCTCCCGAATCATCGGCATCCACTAAAAGATATACCTCGGAATCTTCCAGCTCGCTGGCCCACTCTTCCGCTTTCTCGAAGCTTAGGGTACCGTAACTGCACAAAATCTCTACCGGCTCATCCAAAATCTCTTGCAGCCTTTCTTTATCCGTTTTTCCTTCCACAATAATGACTTTTGACATGGCCTTACCCCTGTTCCTATCCAATATTTCCGGTTTTTCGCGGTTTACCCTCAGCAACCTTGAGCATAGGAGTGTCCTGAGTGGAAGAAGTGGGCTCCAGTTTAGGAACCTTCCACCCTTCTTTCAGCATTTTAGCCATAACCTGAGCTGCATTGATAGCGTCATCCAAGGCAGAGTGAAGAATCCCAATTTGCTCAATGGCGTTTTCCTCAATGGCTTTCTTAAGGGAAACCAGGTGATCCAAAGAGCGGTATTCTTTATACTCTTCTGCTAAATCAATATAATTCTCCCATACAAAGGGATAAGCAAGCCCATATTTCTCACATAAATTCCCCAAGACTTTGCGATCAGCATCTCCCCAAGCAACCAGGTAGGTATCCGGGTGAGGGAGCATTTTTTGCAAATGGGCAATGGCCTCTTCCAAGGATATGCCTTGGTCCACATCCTCTTGCCGAATCCCCGTAATGCCATAGCTTTCTTCGGCTAACTTAGGCCAAAACCGCGGTTTAACAAAAGTATTATAGGTATTATCCAAGCATAATTTACCCTCATGATCCAGAATTATTGCTCCTACCTCAATAATCTCCGGAAACCAAGCCCTGGGTTTACCGTAACTACGCGGAACTGAAAATTCGAAATCCACCACTAAAAAGTCCATAGCTTTCCCTCACTCCCTGATCTGCCTGAACAGATCATTTTCTAATATATTTCCTATTAGGCGATAGCTTTGTCTGATTTATTTATCCGGCTTACATTATTTCCATTTTCTTCTTTATTGTTTGCTTACCTCCAGGATCTTCTCGATTCTGTTTAAAACTGAAGGATGGGTATAGCTGAACCACTCAATAAAAGCAGGTGGGGATAAATCAGAGCGGTTCTTTAGGGCCAAACCCATTTGAAGCTTAACGGCACTTTCAGGATCTTCCGTAAGAATCACAGCAGTCTGATCTGCCTCTATCTCCATTTGCCTGGAAACAGCATTCTGGAGTGGGAGACTGACAAAATTAATTAAGGTGATATATAAAAGCAAAGTGACCCAAACTAAAGGTTTTATCCTGCTCCGAAGAATTTCCCTTCGAAGAAGGAGGTGAGCGCCGCCCCAGACGAGAAAACTTCCCAAGCTGCCAAGCAGTAATCCCCGAAGGATATGTCCCTTCTGCCAATGAGCCATTTCATGCGCGATTACCGCTTTGATTTCAGCCAAAGAATACTGTCTGATTAAATTATCATAAAGGACAATCCGTTTGGTTTCCCCTACCCCGGTAAAATAGGCGTTAGCCTTAGTTGTTTTCGTACTGGCGTCCATTACCAGCATTTTGTCAATGGGTAGCCCTGCCTTCTCCGCTAATTCATCAATCATAGTGGTTAACTGGGTATCAACAATGGGCTCAAACTTATTAAACATAGGGGCGACTATAACCGGCCACAGGAGACTTTGAAGAATTAACCACAATGAAAATAAAACAGCACAAATAAGCCACCAAATCCTCGGCCAAAGCCGAAAGGCCTGAAACAACAAAGACACCCCGATTGCCCCAAGAGCCAGATCCAACAATCCTTGTTTGCCATAGTCTACCCACCAGGATCCCAAGCTCTGGGTAGAAAAACCCCAAAGCTTCTGCCAATAGAAGCCACTGAAAAAGGTAAAAGGAAGACTAGCAAAGGCAAGGAGTACCCAGATCAGAAAATAAAAGGCAAGATAAATAAGCCATCTACGCCCCTTAGCCCATCTTTCACAGGCCAGAGCCAGACGGTCTCCCAAGCGTGTAAGCAGCAGAACCGTAAGCAGAATAATTTGCAAAATAAAATTAAGGATGTAAGAAAGCCTTATTCCCTTGCTGTAAGCACGGCCTTGCCGGACTTCCTCCAAGCCGAAAAGTTGAATGGCTTCCGGTTTAACTGCTCCCGGAAAGAGCGTAAACCATAAATAAAGAGCAGTAAAAAGAAGGGTTATACTCCATAATGCTATCCAAATCGCCTTGCTCCGTTCCTGCAAAACTAACCCTCCTTATGTTTTTTAATCTATCTATATTTTTATATGTAAGGGCTGAATATAATATGGCTGATTTAGGCAGCTTATAGATTATTATAACATAAGGAAAAGGCTTGTGACCGTTACTACTTATGAGTAATTGTCACAAGCCTTCCTCCATTAAATTAGCCTAACTGCGGTGAAAAAGTTTCACATTCTGTCTCTTGAGCACTGTGGGAGTTTTCATTGCGAATCTCCACTTGGCTGGCATTGCAAAGGCGGTTGCTGTTATAGGTACAGTTAACGGCATTACAATGGATTTTCGGATCCATCATTGGCTCTCTGGCAATGGTCTGTTTAATAGCTTCACTGAAATTCATATTTCCTAAAGATGAAATGAAATTGCCCAGATTTTTGGGGCTGAAGGTTCCGCAAAAGGTTGCATCGCCACCTGCAGTCTGTCCGCCTTGCACTTCAATTTCTTCAGCAGAGCAAAGGCGGCTGCGATTGTAAACACAATTAACAGCATCGCATTTCAACTGAACGCTCATAAGCCTGCTCCTTCCTAATACCAATCTATAGTGAATACAGTTAGTATTACCAAATACCCGGTATTTAAACCGAAGGAGCTTTATAAGGTAGCAAAGATAAATCTAATTAGCCAAAGCGCTCTTCAAATTCTTCCATGGTCAAAAGAACCTGGCGGGGTTTACTTCCCTCATAGCCACCCACCACGCCGTTATCTTCCAGCAAATCAATCAAACGGGCAGCCCGGGCGTAGCCTAATTTCAGCTTGCGCTGTAAAAAGGAAACAGAAGCCATACCGGTAGAAATAACTAAACGTCCTGCTTCCACAAACAGCTCATCTTCAGGCCCCGTGCTTTCATTATTACCGGTGCTACCACCGGAAAAGCTTTCAGGATTTAAATATTCAGGCGCACCCTGAGCTTTCCAATGAGCAATGACCCTTTGGACCTCTTCATCAGTAACCATGCACCCTTGAACACGCATAGGCTTATTTATGCCTTGCGGAGAATAAAGCATATCTCCCCTGCCCAGGAGTTTTTCCGCCCCTGTAGCATCCAGGATGGTTCGGGAATCAATCTGGGAACTTACAGCAAAGGATATACGGCTGGGAATATTCGCTTTAATGACACCGGTTATGACATCCACAGAGGGACGCTGGGTTGCAATCACCAGGTGAATACCGGCCGCTCTCGCCATTTGAGCCAAACGACAAATGGATTCTTCCACCTCATTAGCCGCTACCATCATCAAATCAGCCAATTCGTCAATGATAACCACAATATAAGGCATGGCAGGAGCTAGAGCGCCGGAATCCTTCTGACCGGTACCCTCCTGAGCTTTCAACTGATTATAGCGTTCAATATCCCGTACTCCATTGGCGGCAAACAATTCATAACGGGTCTCCATTTCCTTGACGATCCATTTTAAAGCTGCAGAAGCTTTTTTGGGGTCGGTTACAACCGGAGCAATAAGATGGGGAATCCCATTATAGATACTTAATTCAACCATTTTGGGATCAATCATTAAAAACTTTACTTCATCAGGCCGGGCGTTAAACAATAAAGAGTTGATAATTGAAGTTATACATACACTTTTTCCTGAGCCGGTGGATCCTGCAACCAGAAGATGGGGCATCTTGGCCAAATTGGCTACAATAGCCTGGTTGCCTATATCCTTACCTAAAGCAATTCTTAATTTGGCCGAGCCACTTTTAAATTCAGGGGTCTCCAGAACTTCCCGAAAGGGTACGGCCCGGGGATGCTTATTGGGCACTTCAATACCAATGGCGGATTTACCGGGTATGGGAGCTTCTATGCGCACATCGCGAGCTGCCAGTCCTAAGGCAATATCATCAGCTAAGTTGACAATACGACTAATTTTAACACCGGGTGCCGGAGCCAATTCATAACGAGTTATGACCGGTCCCCGGGCAACGCGAATGACTTTTGCCTGGACCCCAAAATCCTCCAAAACCTTCTCCAACTGTTTTTGTGTATCCTGATCAAAAACTTCATTGATTTGGGGAAGGGGATCTAATAAATCCATGTTGGGCAGTTGCCATACTTTTTCCGGAGAGGCCTGCTGGTTTTGACTCCTGTCTTTAACAGTCAGGTCTTCGCTCTTAAGATTGTCCTTATTGTCAGTATTGTCTTTACTCTCTAAACTGTAATTGTCCTTACTGTCTAAATCGTCCTTACTCTCCAATATATCCTTGCCGTTAATAAGTTCAATGCTTTTTTGCTCATTACTGTATTTAAAATCTTTATGTTCTATATGGTCATCGGTGCTTTTCTGTTCCTCAATTTCTAAGAAATTTGGCTTCGCCTGTTCTTTTTTAGCCCTGATCTGTTTAAACACCACCTGCTCTTCTTGGTCATCAAATTCCTCCGGAACTTCTAATACTTCTGAAAGGAAGGGCTCGTTCCGCTTAATTTTAGCCAAACTGGCTTTTTCCCAAGAGTTTCTTTTCAAGGTAAATGGTGTTTCATCTTCCCGGTTTGTGCCGGTCTCAGTCAGGGCAGGTTTTCCCAGCAGCTCCTGGCGCTCTTCCAGAGAAATTCCTTTGTCCAACTCTCTATTCATTTTGAGCATGGAACTTACCTGACCAGGATAAAAATCTCGCTCCTGCTTAAAATAGCCGGAAGTTTCCGTATTAACTGACTCCTCCTCCAACTCTGCGCTGACTTCCTGAAAATAATCTTTAAACCCTTGGAGAGTTGTCAAACGAGTACCGATAGGCTTAAAAGAAAACTCATTCCCTGCCTTAAAATAGCTATTGAAGTCATTGCCTAATTCCTCCAGCTCCTCTAAGGGTTCCATGGGTTTGAGCTCAAAATCGGAAGAAAAATAATCTTCAAAGCCTTTTAAAGGTATGAGCTTCCCTTTAGGTAAATCTATACCTTTTTCAAAAAAGTTTTCCTCATGAAAATCCTCTTCTTGTTCCGCCTTCTTTTTGGAGTTAGCCTTTGCCCGACTTACCGGTTTTGCGGCTTTAGTCTCACCTTTTGATGAAACCAAGCTGGCTGAGAACCACAAAGGCAAAGCCAGAAGGAAAAATATAAATGGAGCAAGCCAGGCTAACCCTCCAAATGGATATTGAAAAATATTATAAATTGCTTTACCAATCCCGGTAAAGCCTAATTCACCTAATAAACTTAAAAATCCCAGCACGACAAAGATAAGTGCGACCCCTTGCCTTACCGGCAAGTTTCGTTTACTTCTTTTCGACACTATCCCACCTCCACCATCTTTAATTATCCTTTAACTCGAAAATATAGTCAAAGAGTTTTTTCCTATGTACAAAAAGCACAGGCCTTGCTCAGATGCCTGTGCCGGATGTAATTGTCCATTGCTTGGCATTCAACACTTTAGTAATCCAAGACAATTCCTTGAGCATTTTTATTGCCGAAAGAATAGAATCTCTCTTCGGCAATCTTGCCATCAGGACAAATTCGCACCTCACCGGTATAAAGAAAGTCTCCCTTATCCCAGTAACGAAGATCGAAAAACTTGATACGGGCCTCTGAACCATCGTCCACACGCATAACATGGAAGTAAGGGGTAAAAGCAGCGAAAATATCTGCCAGTCCACCTTCCAGAGCGTGATTGATGAGGGGATCCTCAGCATCCCATTGAGGCAATTCTTTAAGGATTTTCACTTCCTTCTTTTTCAGGATGCCAACGATGACTTTATCCTGCCGGAAAAGCAAGAAGGCCCAACTAAAAGGTTTATATATTGCCGGCAAGACCTTTATTTGCTCGGAAGAAACCTTAAAATAACTCTCCAACTTCTTTTTCTTTTGATAGCGATCCATCTCCCGCAAAAAGAGATAGACCAAAGCTACAAGCACGGCCGCAATTGAAAAATACGTGTTCCCTTGAGGATAGATTAAAGAAGCAATTAAATTGGCCAGGAAGATGAGAAAAATCATGGGGTCGGACAACATGGCCATATTAACCGTGAATTTTTTCTTATGAAAGGGCCAGAGCAATTGTGCGCCGTATGAGTTCAACAAATCCACAAGCCCATGGGATAAAGTCCCTACTAATGTCCAAAAGACAACAGTTAACCAAGTGCTTGTTGGAAAAATAAAATGCACTATTGACCCTAAACTTAAGGCAATTCCGCCTAAAGCGAGAAGAGAATGGCTGGCACCCCGATGTTTTAAAAGATAGTTTAACCGGCCTTTAACATGGGTGACAATATCTAAATCGGGAGCCATGGCACCTAAAACACATCCTAGTATTATTGGGTCAGTGAGCTTGAGCGAGTGTCCGGATAAACCAGTAATAGCGGCACCGATCAGACCATGGGTAATTGGATCGATTATCAACACCCCCAAGTATACGATAGAAAAAGAATAAAACAACTTTTTCATTATAGCACAATTAAGAAAGCTGACAAACTCCTCAATGCAGGAATTTCTTATATATAATAGCAGCATCACCGGAAATTTGACATAAAACCAAAAAATATCAGAGATAAAAAATGCAAAAGAGGACCCCCTTTCTATTCCGAAAAATCTCGGAATTCTCGGGAATCCTCATTTGAATCCGTTTCAGTCCTATTTTATGGAATGGGAAGCCACCTGGATGGAACTATTGACCCCTTTTATGCCTTCCACGTGATAAACCATAGATTCTGCCCAGCGCCGGTCTTCATCGGAATAAACCTCGCCGCTGAGGTAGGCTATCCCGTCCTGAACAAAAGCCCTTACCTGCTGAGAAGTGAGGCCGTGCTGACCGAGTTTGCGCACCAATTGCTCCGTTTTATAGAGATCTTCTCCTTGGGAACGATGACGGGCAAAGAGCTCACTTACCACTGCCTTAACTCCCGGAACCTGATAAGCCGTATCCACTGCCCATTCGATTTCCTCCTGGGTATCTACCATCCCCGTTAACGTTATTAATCCGTTACGAGCATAAGTTTTAATTTCATGAGCATTAACCCAGGGCGAAGCAACTAATGCATCTTCCACCCTATTAACAAGAGTGGCATCATCCACAGCTTTCTCAAAGAATTGAATCTCACTGCGAACTTCGGCTACTCCCCTAACTTGGGAAGCAATGCGTTTGGCTAAACGCTCCATACTTTGCGTTTCAAGGTGGCCCAACAGAGTCACTACACCTCGACTGACACGACAGCCAAGTCTCGCCAGCTCTTCCGAGTTGGACTGGGCAAACCTTTCCACAACCTGTTTCTCAATATCTTTATCTGTTATAGTGCCGTCATTGGCCACAGTTAAAGAATTGTCCAGTTCTCTAACACCATCAATTCGTCTTATCCTTTGACCGATAAAATCTTTTTCGGCCAATGTATCCACTGTACCCCATAAGGATACTCTATCACCTTTTACCTCAAAATGTATTCCCTGTCCGGTTTCGCCAAAATGGGTTTGAATAAGTATTTTTATATCTTCATGTAACTCTGCTTCAGATCGTGATTTTTTCATTTTTATCCCCCCAGCTTAAACTATGCCTAGTTTCTCACTGAAGGATGATTTTTATCCGAAAATAAATTAAGAACAAATCAAGTTCAAATAAGCTTATCCAAAAGGTCCTTCAACCTGGGAACACATTCATGGTCAACCTCAACCCCGCCAAGCTTGACCGGACCGAATAAACTATGAAAATCACTCCCGCCTGTAGCCAGCAAAGCTTTCTCCCGGGCTATTCTTTCATATTTACTGATTAAGGCCTCTCTTTGCTCCCAATAGCCGTAATACACCTCAAGACCAATGGGTCGATAAGCTAATAGTTCCAATACCAGGCCATCATCCCGCAGCAAGCCCGGGTGAGCTAAGACAGGAATACCCCCACAGGCATATATCAAATCAACCGCTTCTTCAAAAGGATGCTCAAGAAATGGCAAATAGGCTACCCCCTGAGGCTGAAATAACTTGGCAATAACAGGCCAATCCACATTACCATTTTCATGCTGGTGCAGGGCGCGCATGATGTGACTTTTGCTTATGGCTCCTTCAGGATTAGCGATTCTCTCCACTTCGGTCCATTTCAAAGTAAAGCCATCCCCCTGCAAACGTTTGACCATTTCATAAGCCAATTCCGTTCTTTGCTGACGTAGTTCTTTCAACCTTTTCTGCAAAGGATCACTTTCAAAAGTATCCTGCCGGAAATATCCCAATAAATGAACTTCTCTCCCTTTGAAAGCTGTAACCAACTCCACTCCAGGTATAACTTCTAAATCATATTCCTGAGATAGAGTAAAAGCTTCCTGAACTCCTCTGGTGGTCTCATGATCAGTTAAAGCTAAAACCTTGACTCCTTCTTTCGCTGCTTCTCGGATAACTTCCGCTACAGAAAGGGACCCATCCGATTCAAAAGTATGAATGTGCAAATCGGTCTTCGTTAGGTCCACCTCCCTTTCAAAAGGTTGATAGTAGTTTTCTCGTTTGATCGGCAAAATCCTTCTTATAAGTCCCCTAACAGAACAAATGCCTTGCTAGCCAAGGCTTATAAAGTGCTTCCCTAATCCATTAATATAGAGTATTATCCCTTTTATTCTTGATCTGCAATTACTTGACCTGCAATTAGTTATAGGAAAAAGAAAAACAGGCTTAAAAAATCTAAAAATTAATGAATATCTACGATAATTTAAAGTGTTAATGTGATATGATTAATAATACCTATAATACCTACAATACCTACTGATATGATTGAAAGCACCAATTGGAATGATTAACCCCATTGCCATTGATCAAAAAAGTGCCTCCAATGAAACATCCAAAGCTTTGGAAGAAGTAGCGAAATCCGTTCAAACTCAGGCGGAAATGGCCGAGAAGTTAAATACTATGGTGTCCAGATTCAAAATCTAATCTAACACAAAGCAAAATTAGTAAAATTGGTATTTCGCAAAATGAGAAAAAAACCTTGCCAAATAGTTGACACTTTTTTAATCATAAAGTATAATTTCATTTGTCGCTAGTCGCTTAGGGGATTAGTTTAATGGTAGAACAGCGGTCTCCAAAACCGTTAGTGTGGGTTCGACTCCTGCATCCCCTGCCATATGAGTATGAAGCCTTTCAGGATAATCCTGAAAGGCTTTTTGTGTTATTCCCATAGAACATCCTGATGGAGAACATTTGTTTGCTTTCCCTCTGAATATTTTCTATAATATGCCTATAGCACAGATTATGAGGCGTAACCTGAATAAGCTATTGGGAGTGAGATAAGTGTTGGAAATCAAGAGATTATCCCCAGAACTGGCCCATGACTATATCTATTTTTTTGATAATTATGCTTTCTGTGATGGCTCAGAGTATTCCGGATGCTATTGTACCTGGTATTACTGGAACGATGACTACGAAAACCAAATGCAAAAATGCCCTGAAGAGAAAAAGGCCAGCTTTAAAAAAGATCTCGCCTATAATTTAATCTTACAGGGTAAGCTCCAGGGTTTTTTAGCCTATTCTGACGGACTTCCCATCGGTTGGTGCAATGCCGGAAATAAGCAAAATTATGAGCGATTAAACA
>Ga0134090_1002044_pt1 | contig 11514 bp, 15 predicted proteins | sample 1_4taG_FD_94453 | JGI IMG/M metagenome (GOLD analysis project Ga0134090, IMG submission 94453) | Switchgrass degrading microbial communities from high solid loading bioreactors in New Hampshire, USA - 1_4_20_6_A1 metaG | ecosystem: Engineered > Bioreactor > Semi-continuous > Anaerobic >...
CTGGTTATTGATATAGGAAATAGAGGCCAGATATATGATAATTTATAAATATGTCGTACATGATGTACGACTTTTTACTTAATATTCAGGGAAAGTCATGTATTCAGTAATACACGGTGAGACTTATCATAAATGACTGATATGATACCTTCAAAGTAGATAGTCTAATCAATTAAAATTAGATTATCTACTTGGAGGTGTTTTTTATGGGAAGAAAACCAAAGTTTAGCAAGGAAGTAAAAATTAAAGTTTGTCAAGATTATGAGATTAGTAATCACCATAATGAACAGATGCATTTTTATGCTAATTGATCAATAGCTTCTTATATAGATACTTTAAAGGGGGATATATTCATGGAGTTTGTTTTTGTATTAACCAAATATAATGATGCATCATTCAAACAGCAGGTAAGCGAGGCATTGGAAAAAAGAACAGAATTAATTTCAAGAAAAGAGTATCCTAATATGTGGAAATATATTGACAAAATGAACTCAAAGAAAAAAGCTTCCGAAGAAGTACTTGAAAAGTGTTATATTAGATATAAGGTGTATGGGATATTCTTGATGCTTATAGGTTTTTTTCTATTGATTCCTTCTTTGGTAAAGCCTAAGGAAATGCTAATACCTTTATTGGCAGGAGCGTTTTCAGCTGGCTTTGGAGTGTTATACTTCAGATATGGAAGGAAGCCAAAAAAGGAAAAGCTAACTTCATTTGATAAAGCTGCAATAAAGCTATTAAATGAATATGATAAAATTCCTGTAGGAAAAGTTACAGTTACTTTTTCTGATGATAAAGTCCAATTGGCACAGAATGCCACAATTGGCTATGATGAAATAGATAGTATTTTCATCACAGAAAATTTCTTTATCTTAATCTGGAAGGAAAAAATTACTGTTTTACAAAAAAAAGATTTATCCTCACATAAGGTAGAAGAGTTTATAGACTTTATTACATATAAATCACAGAACTTATTTGATATAATTATAACTGAGAAAACATATTAGCCTTGTTTTTTTTCAATATTTTGTGCTTTTTAGTGACTGTGCATGTAAAGGCTATGGATATTACTGGAATTTTATGTTTCATGGAGGTTATAATGCAGAAAGTATATGAAACCGAAAGGCTTGTATTAAAGGTATTGGACAAGTCCTATGCACAATTGGTTTTGGATTATTATTTAAGAAATAAGTCTTTTTTAGAACCGTGGGAGCCATTGAGAAGTAAGGAGTTTTATACAAAGCAATATCAGGAAGAACAGTTGAAAATGAATTTTCTAATATTAATGATAAAAGGTCTTTCAGGTTATGGATTTTCAAGAAGGAAGACAGCAGTAAAATAATAGGTACAGTTGGTTTTAGCAATATTATATGGGGAGCATTTTTATCATGTCATCTTGGGTACAAACTGGATAAAGATGAGATTAATAAAGGCTATATGACCGAGGCAATTCAAAAGGGAATTGAAATTATGTTTAATGAATTTGGATTGCACAGAATTGAAGCCAATATTATGCCTGGAAACAAGCCTTCCCTAAGGGTAGTAGAAAAGCTGGGATTCTATAATGAAGGGCTGGCATATAAATATTTAAAAATAAACGGTAAATGGGAAGACCATATACATATGGTTTTGCTTAATGAAAGTGTATAGATATATTCTTCATATCTTTGATATTTTGTGAGGTGCAATTTTGTTTGTTGGTTAGAGAATTATTTAAAGAAGATATAGAGATTTGTGCAAATATATTCATAGATGCTTATTCAAAGGAACCTTGGAATGAGAATCATGACTTTGAGAAAGTGAAAGTATTTTTGAATAAATTTACTTCAGGTAATACGTATATTGGATGGGTTATATTGAAGAAAGGTCAAATAGCTGGTTTTAGTAGGGGTTATAATTCCATCCATAGGGAAGGATTATTTCAGAATAGAAGATATTTGCATTCGACCAGATATGCAAAGGAAAGGAATAGGAGGAGAACTAATTAAAAAGATTACTTTTGAATTGAGGGATAGAAATATTGATTGTATTATATTGAACACTATAAAGGGTTTCCCAGCTTATAGATTCTATTTGATGAATGGATTTTCAGAAATAGAATCTTCATCTACTATGTTTTTAGAGCTATGATGCATTTGTGTAATAAGGGGAAAATCACCATGTTTTTGGAGACAAAATGATTTATTTTACGTAAATTCCAGGAAGATGATTTTGGTGATTTCTGTGAATATACAGTGGATGATGAGATGTCTCAAATATGATGAAGGCAAAGAGATTGTTGTGATACATGGAATTATCTTTAATCATAATGCACAATAGGAGGGTAGATGATGAGATACACTATAATGTTTATGGTCCATAGGAAAGTGTTTGATACTAATAATATGGTACCAATTTTTGATAGTTATGATTGGTGGCTAGATTTAGCTAAAAGGGCACTTGAGGATGCAGATGAATTTGAAATGCGCCTTTGGGAAAGTGATTTAGAAGGTATTAAATCAGGAGAGAAATTTGGTAAAAGAGTGCCTAATGATGTAACAAGGGAAATAGTTTTTGAAGGGAAAGTAGTTCCTGAATTGGCACAAGAAATTTTAACTAATTATTTAACTAAGGAAGGATACATAAAGTGGTTTACCTTAAATTTAAAAAGGGATAATGTACATATTTTTTCCAGCGAACACTATGGAGATGAAACCTATATTTATGTTCATACAGAAGAAGAAGTACATGATATTCAGGAATGGGCTAAGAATTATCCAATAATATGGAGAGTAGATGTTTTTGAATGTGAGTAATTAGAGCATAATGTACAAATAAATTAAATTGAAAGCAATATAATATAAAAATATTATACAAGAAAGGACGTAGAAGCTCCACGCTTGAATCCTTCCAGTTTTCTAATCAAGGGTGTAGTATGCGGTTGTTCAGGTGGAAGATATGGAAGACCCAATTATGCGGGAAATTCGCTATTTGGATAAGCTAATCGATGAATTGGCGAAGGGGAAATCCATGGATAAGATTTTAAGAAAATAATTACATATTCATATGAAAGTAGTGGTGATGATGAGATTATTAATACATGATTTGGAAACTAAGGATTTTCAAAAACTGTTCCCTGACATGTCAAGTGATATGATGGTTATTTCTGATAATGGGACTATACATCATTGTATAGGCTGCTTTGGATGCTGGGTAAAGACACCTGCAGCTTGTGTGATACGAGATGAATATGGAGATATGGGAGAACTTTTATCGAAATGCAGCGAGGTCATTGTTATAAGCAAGTGTTGTTATGGAGGGTTTAGTCCATTTGTAAAGAATGTATTAGATAGAAGCATTTCTTATATTCATCCGTATTTTGAAATCAGGAATGGAGAAATGCATCACAGAAGACGATATAACAACAAAATTAATCTTAAGGTTTGGTTTTATGGTAAAAATATTACTGAAACTGAAAAAATAACTGCTGAAAGGCTGGTAAAGGCAAATGCAGTAAATCTGGATTGCAGTACTAGCAAAGTTGCATTTATAGGGAGCATTAAGGAAATGGAACAACTGGCAGAATGCAATGTTTTGGTATTTGCATTTCCCATATATGTAGATGGAATTCCATCTCACTTATTGAATTGTCTTATGCAATTGGAAAGCTTTTTTTCAGCCAAGGAAGAAAAGGATATTATTGTTTATTCTATAGCAAACTGCGGGTTTTATGAAGGACATCAAGCTGCCATAGCAATTGAAATGATGAAGAATTGGTGCATAAAGGCAGGACTTTGCTGGGGACAGGGGGTTGGAGTTGGCGCAGGAGGAATGCTTACATCAATAAAGAATGTTCCAATAGGATATGGACCTAAGAAAAGCTTGGGAGCAGCATTTGAAAAGCTGGCAAAAAACATATTAGAGCATTCATCAGGAGAAGACATATTTATTACCGCTGATTTTCCAAGAACCCTATACAAACTTGCTGCTGAAATGGGATGGAGGAAATCCATTAAAGCAAATGGGATGAAGAAGAAAGATTTGTCCCTAAAAAAGTAGACTTTTTGAACCAAATTGGATAAGCCTCATATAATGTACTGAGAATGAAATTCTCAATATATTATATGAGGGGGCTGATCAAATGAACGATTCTAAATATTTAATCCAATCTGAAGCTGATATGAATAGAGCACCAATATATGAAGATTATGATGATTTCAGGCATAAGGATAAATGCCCAAAACACAAGGACCTAATTCTGGAGTGTGGGCTCAAACCAGCAGATGCATTCTTCGAAATAGATGATGGTAAGGTTGAAAAAGGGCAGGTATTCGTATTGGACCGTCTGAGAATAGATGCTACCTGCATGAAAAAACCTGTTGTAAAAATAGAGTTTTCAAGCCTTATTGTCTTTGAGGCAGAAGATGAAAAAGGTGCTGAACATGAAGTAGAAGTTGACTTACTGTTTAAGCTTATAAGAGTCAGCAATGAAGAAAAGGAAGTTGTTCAAAGCTGGAGATATCTATATGAGATAGATGTTGAGAATAATATTGATGAACTAGAAGTAGAAATGAGCCAGCCATTTACAGTGACACTCTGCGATAAACCAGTACCTTGTGCCTTAGAGTATATTATGATAGTAGAAGGCGTTGACTTCGAGGGAGAATTTGATGCTTTGAGAGTAGTCAAGCCTGAATTAAGTGCCATTGCAACAAGCCAGTGCTAAGATTATAGCCATAGCTAGTCCTGGCACATGACATTTTCTGTCATGTGCCATTTGCTTTATTAATAACAGACATTTATTATATGTTATCAGACATACCAATAAGATCGGATAATATGGTATCAGCTTAAGGAAATGTAAAAATCAAGTAGATGATGTGAAAAAACTATATGATATAATATAACCGGTATTTTATAATGAGGAGCAAATGGTTTAAGAAATGAGGTGATTAAATGAAAAAAGCAATTAATATAAAGCATACCAGGGATTGTATTATATGTGGCAAAGAGCTAATCTACTTTGATGATTATATAGAATTAGAATGCATGTATTGCCATAAAAGATATATATCTAATGTAAGCTGTATAGATGGACATTATGTTTGTGATACGTGCCATTCAGTGGATGCCATTGAATTAATAGAGAACTATTGCAGGGAAACTTCTAAAACAAATCCAATAGATATGGCTATTGAATTGATGAAAAATCCTTCAATCCATATGCACGGGCCGGAGCATCATTTTCTTGTACCAGCAGTTCTTATAACATCTTATTATAATACATTAGATAAAAAAGATGATAAAATAAAAAAACTTGCAGTGGCAAAGATGAGAGCCAAGGATGTAAAAGGTGGTTTCTGCGGATTTTATGGTGATTGTGGAGCAGCAGTAGGCACTGGTATATATGTTAGCATTATTCTAGGAGCATCTCCATTGTCAAAGGAAAGCTGGGGCCTTGCAAATCTAATGACAGGTACTTCTTTAATATCATTGGCAAGTATTGGTGGCCCAAGATGCTGTAAGAGGAACTCGTTTACTGCTATAAGAGAGGCAGCAAAATTTACAGATGAGCATTTTAATGTAAAGCTTTACGATTATGAAAACTACAGTCCTGTCTGCAGCTTCAACTTAAAAAACAGTGAGTGCTTAAAAGGAGAATGCCCTTATTATAATAAATAGCATTGGATGCGATAATACATAATAGTGAAGCATTGATTATAGCCTTAGGCTATGGATTTGGAATGCTTAATTTACATAGAATTGAGCTGGATGTATTCCATATAATGAAAGGGCAATTCATGTATATGAGAAAACAGGATTTAGGAGAGAAGGAATTAAAAGAGATGGAACCTTCTTCAATAATAAATACTATGATTTGATTACCATGGGCATATTGGAGGATGAGGAAGAAGAGATACATCCTTATTAACAAAAATCAAGCTTGAATTAGTGAATTATTCAAGCCTGACCCCAAAAAACATGACCCCAAAAAACAAAAAAATACTTGACTAACACCTTAGGGTTTACATTAACATGGAATCAGGAGGTGTTGGTATGCTGATAAAGGATGTTTGTCAAAAGACAGGGCTTACAAAGAAAGCCATAGAGTATTATCAGCAAAAAGGGATGATTTCTCCTAAAATTGGAGAAAACGGATACAGGTATTTCAGCCAGGAGGATGTAGAAAAGCTAAAGAGGATATCCTTACTTCGAAAATTTGATTTGAGTGCTGATGAAATAAGCAAAGTGTTGACTAGCGGTACACCAGAGGTTGTTCTACGGGAGATAATGTATCAGAAGGAAATAGAACATCAAAATGAGAAGGAAAAGCTGGAATTGCTGAAACAGCTAATTCAAGGGGAAGATATGGAAACTATTGAAAACAATCTAAACAAATTATTTGAGCAATCTACGATTAAAAAGAGGCTATTAAACCTATTTCCAGGGTATTATGGCAAGTTTATCAGCATACATTTTGGAAGGTTTTTGAATATTAAACTGGAAACGGAAGAGCAAAGAGAGGCGTATGAAACCATAATTAAATTTCTGGATGAAGTGGAATCCTTTAATATCCCCAAGGACTTGCAAAGTGTAATTGATACCTTTACGTTATCATTTAGTGATGCAGATTTACAAAACATATCAGATGCAATGAGGGATGCCGTTTGTGATTTTGAAAAATATTATGATGAAAACAAAGAAATATTGCAGCAGTATATTGAGTACAGGAAAACAGAGGAATATAAGAAATCGGATGCAGCTCGCCTGATGGAATTGTTTAGAAAGTTTTGTGAAACCAGCGGATATTATGATGTTTTTATTCCTGCCATGAGAAGATTGAGTCCGGAATATAATGATTATTACAACAAACTAATGGAAGCCAATGAGAAGTTTTTAGAAAAGCATCTGGAAGTAAAGGACTGGTATGAAAAATAGTTTGAATATGTCGAATATATTAGGTGATAAATACGGTAAAGAAGTATATTCACCTAATATATTCGACAGCAGCAAGTTCAGGATTTAATACATAAGAGCTATTTACTATTTTCAGCTTTATTTATAAGTTCCCTGATTTTTTGCAATGCTGCGTTATAGCGTAAGGATCTGAGCTTTGGAAATGCCTTCAAAATTCTCTTCTCCTGGAAATTTAACATTTTGAGAATATTGTTATGGATGAAGCTGACTTCTTCATATATATCCATGTCCTTTATTTTTTCACGTATTAGCTTTTTGTATCCATTGTCTCCGTTTATTAAATTATTCATATGATAGGAAAATTCCCTTAGCTTTTCTTCGAATTTTGAAAGCTTTGCAATAGTATAGACTGTATCAAAAAGAAATATTATGAATAAAGCCAATGATAGAATATTCAGTGTAGATTCCGGAATTCTATATGTATATGAAAGAACAACAGGATGTACAATTCTTATAAGTATAGCTGATAATGTTCCGAATACAATGGCACCTAAAAGGCAAATTCTTCCTTTGAAATTAAATCTCATATAGGAATAATCCCACCACCTTGCATGGAACAGCTTTTCCAGTGCCCAGGAAGTGAAGTATTCAAGAATGCAGGCTAATAAGGCTCCTAGTGAAAAAATGAGGGCTGTATTATTCAATTTTCCTAAAAAAATAATATCTATGATTGCGCCAAATCCATATATAGGGCAGTATGGGCCGTTTAGAAAACCCCTATTAACAAATTTTCTTTGCCCGATGGAGCATAAAATAGTTTCATATATCCATCCAATAAGACTGTATATAATAAACCATAAAAAATATGTTTTTAATATGTTCATGCTACTTCACCTCCACTTGTGATATATCTACAAAATCATATCTGAATATTTCAAAAATAGCACAGATTTTGTCTGCAATATTTACTATAATGCTTTCCTTATATCTAGGCAGTTTTAAATTTAATGGAAACATATGAGTTAAAATAATATTTGTTTCACAATCATTAATGGAGAAATCCCTTCTGGCATTTTCCAATGCAGTTTTAGCATGATGAAACCCATGTAATTTATGGCTTTTATCAGGTATATGCCAGTCATATAGAAAATAATCGTGAAGCAAGGCTCCTCGAATGAGGCTTTTCATGTCAACATTAATCTTCATCTTATACGCAAGCCATACGCTCATATAAGCAACTGAAAGCGAGTGATGGTAGCAGCTTATATTTCCATGCTGAATAAATTTTTTCTCTGATTGCATTCCTGGAGAAGAAATAATGTCATAACCATATTTAATTATTAAATCTTCAATATCTTTATAGGTTTTAAGCTTTGACATTAATGTCCCTCCAAAACTATTTTCATCGACCAATAAAATGCTCACTATCAATAATCATATCATTTATTTGGCAAAAATATCAAGATATTACTATTTTATAAAGTTCAAAGGATAATACAAATACTATTTTATTCTGGGAATTTTCGTGGTAGTATAATAATATTAAAATCATTAGTTTATGTTTAGAATAATGAGGGGTCAATATGGAGTTTAGAAAAGCAGTAGAATCTGATATAAACAGCATAATGAGAATTATTAAGCAGGCACAGGACTATTTTAAGGAACAGGGAATCAATCAGTGGCAAAACAATTACCCAAACCTTGAAACAATAAGAAATGACATATCCAAAGGCTATGGATATGTTCTCATAAATGATGGCAAAATTGTTGGAACTGTATCAGTTTCATTTGATGGGGAAAAAACCTATGAATCCATATATGATGGAAAATGGATAAGCGACCTTGAATATGCAGTCATACACAGAATGGCCGTTGATAGCAGCCTTAAAGGCTTAGGCCTAGGTTCAGTAATGATGAAATACATAGAGGAGATGTGTCATAAAAGAGGAATACACAGCATTAGAATAGATACTCATGAGGACAATAAATCCATGCAGAGGCTTATTGAAAAAAATGGATTTAAGTATTGTGGTATAATCTATTTGGCAGATAACAGCAAGCGATTAGCCTATGAAAAGCTAATCTAGCTTAGAATCAGTTTAATAAGAATTAATGGCTCTTAACGAGGAATAATAACTAATATTGAATATCAGTAGACAAGGTGAGAATATGCTAAGGATAACCAATATAAAGCTTTCCCTTGAGGAAGATGAAAGCTTACTGAAATCAAAAATAGCAAGGAAGCTAAGGATATCAGAATCTGATATACTAAGCTACAACATATTTAAGAAATCCATAGATGCACGTAAGAAAAGCGACATCCACTTTGTTTATTCAGTTGATGTTGAGCTTAAGAATGAAGACAGAATTCTTAAGCTGTTTTCAGATAAGGGTGTATCAAAGGTTAAGGATATCAAATATGAATACAAGAGAATATCCACCCATGGCATAAAAAGGCCTGTTATAGTAGGAATGGGGCCTGCTGGAATATTTGTAGGGCTAGCTTTGGCCCGCATGGGATTCAATCCCATAATACTTGAAAGAGGCAAAAGTGTAGATGAGAGGATTGCAGATGTTGAGCTTTTCTGGAAGGAAGGCAGGTTAAATACTGAATCAAATGTACAATTTGGAGAAGGAGGAGCAGGTACCTTCTCAGATGGAAAACTTACCACATCAATTAATAATCCTAGAGCTAGAGTAGTATTGGAGGAGTTTGTAGAGGCAGGAGCCCCAAAGGAAATACTCTATACAAACAAGCCCCACATAGGCACTGACAAGCTAAGGGATGTAGTCAAAAACATGAGAAATACCATTATATCCCTTGGAGGAGAAGTGAGATTCAACAGCAAGGTGACAGATTTAATCATAGAAAAGGGACATATAGCTGGTGTAGAGGTAAACAATGAAGAAATAATTGAGTCTGACAGAGTAATACTTGCCTTAGGACACAGCGCCAGGGATACATTTGAAGTCCTCTACAATAGAGGAGTAAATCTGATTCAGAAGCCGTTTTCAATTGGAGTAAGGATAGAACACCATCAAAGCCTTATAAATAAAAGTCAGTATGGTAAATTTGCAGGCCACAAGAGATTAGGAGCGGCAGATTACAAGCTGTCAGCACATTTTGACAATGGAAGGTCATCCTATACCTTCTGTATGTGTCCTGGTGGTGTTGTAGTAGCTGCAGCTTCAGAAGAAGGAATGGTAGTTACCAACGGCATGAGCTACTATGCCAGGGATAAGGAAAATGCCAATGCTGCCCTTCTTGTAGGTGTAAACCCGGAGGATTTTGGAGATGACCATCCCTTGGCAGGAGTAGAATTCCAGAGGAAGTGGGAGAGGCTGGCATTTCAGTTAGGAGGGAAAAGCTACAGGGCACCAGCCCAAAGGGTAGGAGACTTTTTAGAGGATAGGCCATCAGAGGGTATTGGAGAGGTTAGCCCTACCTACAGTTTAGGGGTTACAATGACAGACCTAAGGGAGTGTCTGCCGGAATATGTAACAGATACATTAAAGCTTGCCCTTATTGCCTTCGACAGGAAGATAAAAGGGTTTGCAGATCCAGATGCAATAATGACAGGAGTAGAGACCAGAAGCTCATCGCCGGTAAGGATCCTAAGGGATGAAAGCCTTCAGTCAAATATAAAGGGATTATATCCCATAGGTGAGGGGGCTGGATATGCAGGAGGCATAATGTCTGCAGCATTGGATGGATTAAGGGTGGCAGAAGAAATATCAAAAATATATTTAGAATGAGTCTTTTAAATAAACACAAGGATAAAGCTTGCCAAAGTAAGCTATAGCCTTGTGTTTTTATTTATACGCCCTAAAAATAAACAAAATAAAAAAATGTCCATCTATTATGAGTTTGCTTTCAGAGAATACGAACAGGCAAATAAACAAGCTGGATAAGGAATTAATATGTGATGCACATAAAACAGCAACTTCAGTGGATGATAGATATAATATCACAGATAAGGAAAAGCAAAATGTAATAAAAAATTACTTTACTCCTGAAGGAGCATTAAAAACCTATCCTTCTAAGGAAAAAAGGAAAATTATCGTATTAGAAGAGATAACAAAGAATTTCAAGAGAGGAAAGATCTATTCAGAAAAAGAAGTTAATAGGGTTTTATCGAGAATATTTGAAGACTATGTGACTATAAGAAGAGCTCTTATAGAATACGGATTTTTAAAGAGAACAGATGACTGTAGTAAATATTGGGTAAAGGAGTAAAATTGAGGTTATGTTAAGGGTTTGTGGAGTCTACTAGCATTTGGAACATAAATTATGATTTGCAGGTATAGAAGTATTCAATGATTATTTGTATATTTGATATTTATTTCATCAAAATGGGAAAATGCAGGTTGCCTTTTACAGCTTTACATAAAAGATGAATATGGTAATTTAGATACTGGTACTGAATTATTTAATAGCTCTATGAAATGTATAAATTTTATTGACAAATTCACTTTAGTATATTAATATAATCAGGTATAAACTATTACAATCAAAAGATTTCAGACTTTCAGTTTAGACCAGGCCCACTGTTTTCCAACATTATACTTGCAGATGAAATAAACAGGGCAACTCCAAGAACTCAATCATCACTTCTTGAA
>Ga0134090_1002049_pt1 | contig 11488 bp, 7 predicted proteins | sample 1_4taG_FD_94453 | JGI IMG/M metagenome (GOLD analysis project Ga0134090, IMG submission 94453) | Switchgrass degrading microbial communities from high solid loading bioreactors in New Hampshire, USA - 1_4_20_6_A1 metaG | ecosystem: Engineered > Bioreactor > Semi-continuous > Anaerobic > Digestate...
AGGGCCAGGGTAACAGCCTCCTGGGCGTCACGGCCGTAGCCCCGGGCGCCGATCTCTTCCGCGAAGGCCCGGGTGGTGGCTGCACCGCCCACCAGAACAGGGCAATCAAAGCCCTCCTGGGCGAAGAGCTCAATCACCCGCTTCATCTGGGGCATGGTGGTGGTCATCAGGGCGCTGAGGCCCACCATGTCTGCCCCCACCCGGCGGGCCTCCTCCAGGACCCTCTCGTTCTTCACGTCCCGGCCCAGGTCCACCACCTTAAAGCCGTAGTTCTCCAGCAGCACGGCGACGATGTTCTTGCCGATGTCGTGGATATCCCCCTGAACGGTGGCCAGCACAATGGTGCCGATCTCCGCCGCCCCGGCCTTGGCCTTCTGGATCTCGGGCTTCAGCCGGGCGAAGGCTTTCTTCATGGCGGTGGCCGAGAGCATCAGCTGAGGCAGGAAGTAGATGCCCTCGCCGAAGAGCCGCCCCACCTCTTCGATGGCGGGGATCAGGAACTGGCTGAGCATCTCCATGGGATCCTGCCCCTGGGCCAGCCCCTCCTCCACCAGCGGGAGAATCCCGTCCTTATCCCCCTCCAGCACGGCGTCATAGAGCCGGCGGCCAAGGCCGTCAGCAGGCCTGCCGGACTGGCTGCCCGACTGGGACCCGGCCGGTGCGGCAGAGGCAGCCTCTCCAGAGACCCCCTGGGAGCCAGCCAGCGCGTCAGCACCGGGTTGGTCCGGTGCCGCCTGGGAGCCAGCCGGCAGAGCGGCGCCGGACTGGCCGAACGCGGCCTGTGCGGCCCCCGGCTGCGCCGCCAGGGCCCCCGCTTTGGCCAGCTGCTTCACGGCCTCCTCCTGGGTGTGGACCAGCTGCTTGTGCCCCACCTGCTCCATGTAGACCCGTGCATGCCGGTCCCGGTTCAGGAAGACCCGCACCGCCCGGATGGTATCCATCATCCGCTCATCCAGCGGGTTGATGATCGCCATGTCGAGCCCCATGGTGACCGCCATGTTCAGGTAGACGGCGTTCAGGAAGGGCCGGTGGGGAAGTCCGAAGGAGATGTTGGAGACCCCCAGCGAAGTGGCGCAGCCCAACTCTTCTCGAATCAGGCGGATCGCCCGCAGCGTCTCCCGGGCCTGGGCCTGTTGGGCGCCGGCGGTAAGAGCCAGGGGATCGATCACCACGTCCTGGCGGGGAATGCCGCAGGATTCCGCCATCTCCACCAACCGGCGGGCGATGGCCAGCCGCTCTTCCGCCGACGAGGGAATCCCCTTTTCGTCGATGGTCAGGCCGATCACCGCCGCCCCATAGCGCTTCACCAGCGGCAGCACCGCCTCAGCCCGGCCCTCCTCCAGGCTGAAGGAGTTGACCAGGGGCCGGCCCACACAGGCCTTGAGGCCCGCTTCCAGCGCTGCGGCGCCCGGCGAGTCGATGCAGAGGGGCACGTCCACCGCATCCTGTACCACCCGAATCCCCTTGGCCATGGCCGCGGCCTCATCGATCAGAGGCACCCCCATGTTCACGTCCAGCACCTGGGCGCCGGCAGCCACCTGCCGCTTCGCCTCCTGCCGGACCCGGACGAAGGCGCCTTCCCGAATATCCTGGGCCAGCAGCTTCCGGCCGGTGGGGTTGATCCGCTCGCCGATCACCACCGGCAGGTTCTGCTCCACGAAGAAGAGGGACCTGGTGCGGGATGCAAGCCCCAGCACCCCGCTCAGCGGCCCGGGCTGCCGGCGGGGCTTCAGCCCGGCCACGGCGTTCCGCAGCAGGGCGATGTGGGCCGGCGTGGTTCCGCAGCAGCCGCCTACGATGGAGGCGCCGGCCTCCACAAGGCGAGGCCCGTAGGCAGCAAACTCCTCGGGCCCCATGGGGAAGGTGGTCGACCCATCCGGCTGCAGCAGCGGCAGCCCCGCGTTGGGCTGCACCGAGATGGGCACCCGCACCACCTTGGCCATCCGCTCCACAGCCTTCACCAGGATGTCAGGCCCCACAGAGCAGTTGAAGCCCACCACATCCGCACCGAGAGACTGGAGGACCAGCCCCGCCGTCTCCGGGTCCGTGCCGGTGAAGGCCCGGCCCGACGGATCCAGGGTGATCTGCGCGATGATCTTGATCCCCGGCGCACGGTCCTTGCAGGCCAGAATCGCCGCCCGGAGTTCATTCAGGTCGGCGATGGTCTCAATAATGATAAAGTCCGGCCGCTCCTCCGCAAAGGCCGCGGCCTGGGCCGCAAACTGCGCATATGCCTCGTCGAAGGAAAGCTCCCCCAGCGGCTCCACCAGCGTACCCAGGGGCCCCATGGAGCCGGCCACCAGAGCCCGCCCCGCGGCCGCCTCCCGGGCGATGCGGACCGCCGCCCGGTTGATCTCCCGGACCTTGTCCGCCAGGCCGTAATGGGCCAGCCGCATGGGAGTGGCGCCAAAGGTATTGGTCTCGATGATCTGCGCGCCCGCAGCCACATACTGCTGGTGCACCCAGGCCACCGCCTCCGGCCGCTCCAGACACCAGGCATCCGGGCAGCCGCCGGGAGGCAGACCCCGGGACTGCAGCAGCGTTCCCATGGCTCCGTCAAAAACCAGGACCTCGCGGCCCAACAGTTCCATCAAGTTCACGATTGGTTCCTCCCTGTTTTGGCAGGGTCACGCCGCCGGTACGCACAGTCCGCCAGGGTGCAGAGGCTGCATCCCCCGGCGCCGGCGCTGGCGCCCGTCCAGCCGATGATGCCCACCAGCGACTTCAGCGGCACCAGGCAATGGGCCGGGGTGGCGGAAAGGCCGATCTGTTCCGCCCCGGCTGCGGCCAGCAGACCGGGCTGCTCCTCCAGGGACCAGTCGCCGTAGCCTGGCCCGTAAAGCGGCGTCGGGTGGAGGTCGCCGGCCATCGGCTCCAGATGCTCCCGCAGCCACTGGGCAAGGCCCTGGACCAGTGCGGTACCGGCAGCATCCACCACCGTGGCCAGGGCGTACTCTTCCTCCGCAAAGAGGCGGGTGGTGAGCGCTTCCACTCCGGGGCCCAGTGTGGCCGCTACCAGGGTAACGCCCGCTGCCCCCCGCAGCAGGCGGGCCAGGGAGCGGGACCGCCACGCGAGGCCCGGAGCCCGGGTACCTACCCGATCGTCCTCCACGGCAACTGCACAGTACCTGAAGCTTACCGCGGGCGCCGCGGCCTCCCGCGCCAGGCGGATTCCCCGGTCCACCAGGTGCTGATCCCGCTCCGCAAGCCGGGTGACCCCGGGCCGGTAGCCCAGGTAGCGCAGCACCTCCTTGCGGTCCAGGGGCAGCTCGCTCACATCCGGCCGCAGGATTTGGAGCGAAACCCCGCCGATCATTGCACTGCGGCCCTCGGCCGGCCCAGCCCCAGTTCGTCCATGATGTCCAGCACAGCCACCACCCGCTTCGGGCTGTTCATGGGGAAGATGTGGATTCCCGGAATGGCCGGGGCGATCTCCTTCAGGAGTTCGGCAGTCAGCCGCAGCCCCTCCTGTTCATCGCCGGTGCGCATCCGCTCCACCACCCAGTCGGGCACCACAATGCCCGGCACGTTTTCATTTAAATGCTTAGCAAATGCATAGTTTTTCAATGGCATAATTCCATAAAGTATGGGGATCCGAATTCGGCCCTCCACCTTGCTGAGCCAGCGCTCAAGCAGGCGGGGGTCGTAAATGGGCTGCGTCTGGACAAAGTGTGCCCCGGCTTCCACCTTCTGCTCCAGGCGGGAGACCTCAGCTTCCAGGTCCGCAGCGCACGGGTTGGCCGCACAGCCGATGGCAAAATCGGTCCCCTGGTCCAGGGGGGTGCCCGACAGCGTCTCCCCTCTGTTCAGGGTAGCCGCGAGCCGGATGAGGCCGGTGGCATCGCACTCGAAGACCCCCTTGGCGTTCGGATGATCGCCCCGTGCCGGGTCATCGCCCCGCAGGGCCAGAATGTTCCGGACCCCCAATCCGGCAGCGCCCAACAGTTCCGCCTGCAGCCCAATCACGTTCCGGTCCCGGCAGGTAAGATGAAAGATCGCCTCCACCTGCACGTCCCGCTGAATCAAGTGAGCCAGCGTAATGGGGCTCATCCGCACGTTGGCCATGGGGCAGTCCGCCACGTTGATGGCGTCTACCCGGTCGGCAAAGCGCCGTACCCGGTCCAGCGTCTTCTGCACGTCCGAACCCTTAGGCGGATCGATCTCCACTGTCACACTGAAATACCCCTGCCGCAGTCGGTGCAGCAACCTGGCCATGATCCCGCTCCCTCCCACTGGGTCCGACATAAAGAAAAGCCCTTCGCGAATGAAGGGCTGTGTCGGTCCACTTCACTCTCATCTCTCGGACAGATGTCCGCAGGAATTGGCACCGTTCTCCCTCCGGAGTGGTTGCCGTGGCGTCATCGGGCCTGTCCCTCAGCCACCTCTTGATGAAGAGGTCTGTTCTGTTGTTGTCATAGACTATACCGTATTCCCAATACCAAACGCAAGATCGAATAGGAATCTTGTCAAGGCTCAGGCAATGCCGTTTTGGTTTCCATTGTTCTTTCCTACATTACCTCGTTTCGTATACTATAAACATGAATAAGATATTACTATTCTCGTTAACGAAGGCGAGCAAATCCGCCAGGCTCCTGTAGGTACGGTGCGGCCCGTCCAGTACCCCGCCGCGCCTCGTCAGCCGTCATGCGTTTTCCAGGGAGGTGCGTTCGTGGAACTGTCGGTCCGCAACGTGAGTAAACGATACCGCGATTTCTTGGCCCTCAACAACGTTTCCCTGACGCTCCACCCGGGAGTGATCGGACTCCTGGGCCCCAACGGCGCCGGAAAGTCGACGCTGCTGCGGATCCTGGCCACAGTGATGCGCCCCACCGAGGGGCAGTTGACGTGGAACGGGGTCGATCTCCTCAAACATCCGGATGCGCTCCGGCAGGTGCTGGGGTACGTGCCCCAGGACTTCGGCATCTATCAGCACCTGAGTGCGGTCGAATTCCTGGAGTACATCGCAGCCGCCAAGGGTGTGCCCCGAGCGGGACTCTCCCAGCGCATCGCGGACCTTCTCGTCATGGTAAACCTGAGCCAGGTGGCCCGCCGGCCGCTGCATACGTACTCCGGCGGCATGCGGCAGCGGGTGGGCATCGCACAGGCGCTGCTCAACAATCCGGCGGTCGTTCTCATGGACGAGCCCACCGCCGGATTGGACCCGGCTGAGCGGGTTCACCTGAGGCGGCTTCTGGTGGACCTGGCAGGCGACCGCATTGTGCTGCTCTCCACCCATATCGTGGCCGACATTGAGGCAGTGGCCGACCGGGTGGTCGTTATCGCCAAGGGGCAGATCCGGTCTGACAGTCCGCCGGAGGGGCTCCTGCAGGCCGCACACGGTAAGGTGTGGGAAGGGACCGTAAGCGCGCAGGCGTACGATGCCCTCCGGCAGAGCCGGATCATCTCCAGTGCGGTGCGCAGGCCTGCGGGCGTTCACATCCGAACTGTGGGCGCTGCCCCTCCGGCCGGCGATTTCCGGCCGGTCACCCCCACCCTGGAGGATGCATACCTGCTGCTCCTCTCGGGCGAATTGGGGAGTGATCACACATGAGCCAGACCATTTTCTGGCGCCTGGTCCGCCTTGACTTCCGAGAACGGGTGCGCCGGGGCCGGTTCCTCCGCGCCGCGGCGGCAACCGCCGCACTCGGCACGCTGTTCGTTCCCTGCAGGACAGGATACGTGGTGCTGACCGTGGACGGATACCGCGGCATCTACAATTCCGCGTGGGTCGGCGCTTCCGTGGCCCTTGTGACGACCACCTTCCTCTCCCTGTTCGGGTTCTACCTGGTGGGCGATGCCGTCCAGCGCGACCGGCAGACGGGGGTGGGACAGGTGCTGGCCGCCACCCCGATGACCAAGGCCGCGTACATTATGAGCAGAGCGCTCAGCAACCTGGCGCTGCTGTCGGCCCTGGTCGGCGTGCTGGCGGTAGTGGCAGCCGGAATGCAGATCCTCCGAGGCGAGGCGCCCGCAATCGAACCCTGGCCACTCCTGGCACCGTTCCTGCTGGTGACGCTGCCGGGCCTCGCCGTTATAGCGGCTCTGGCCGTGCTGTTCGAATGCATCCGTCCTCTCCAGGGCACCCGGGGAAACGTTCTCTATTTCTTCGTGTGGCTCACCATGCTTGCACTGAGCCTGAGCGCTGCTGAGTCCGCGCCCAACGGTTGGGCGTTCGATGTGTTCGGCATGGGCCTGCTGGTGGATGCCATCCGCAGCGCCCTGTGCGGTTACGCTTCTCCCACAGGAGCGTTCGTCTTGCTGGGCATCGGAGAGAATGCACCTGACACGTTCGTTTGGGAAGGCATATCCTGGTCGCCACAACTCATCGCTGTCCGTCTGCTCTGGATCCCCGTCGCTGCGCTGATCACTGCACTGGCAATCCCCCTGTTTGACCGTTTCGAAGTCCACCCGGATGGGCACCGCACAACCCCGAAGCGGCATGCCATCGGCCCGATACCGCCAGAAACTGCGCCGGAGGTCCCAACCTGGCTGAAAGAAGGGCCGGAAAAGCGGGCTGCGTTCGCCCTGGCCCCCCTGGTGTATCAGGAACTGCGGCTAATGCTGAAAGGGAACCGCTTCTGGTGGCGCATAGGGGCAGTGGTCCTGACGCTGCTCACGTACGTCGTGCCGGAGCAGGCAATGCGCTGGGTATGGCTCTTGGCATGGCTGTGGCCGGTGGGGCTGTGGTCCCAGTTGGCGACAAAAGAAGCCTCGTCGCGCACCGAGGATCTCATCCTGGCCACCCCCCACACCCTGCGCCGCCATCTGCCCGCTGCGTGGCTGGCCGGGCTCCTCGTGGCGCTGCTGACCGGCAGCGGCGCAATCGCTCGCCTCGCCCTGTCGCAAAGTTGGGCAGAGCTGGCCGCGTGCCTGGTCGGCGCCGCCTTCATTCCGTCGCTCGCCCTGGCGCTGGGTGCGGCCATCCGAAACGAGAAGCCATTCCAAATCCTCTACCTGCTTCTGTGGTATCTCGGGCCAGTAGAGGGGGTCGCTTATCTGGATTTCGTGGGCCTTCACCAGGAGAGCCTGCAGCTGGGCGTTCCCGTTCTTTATCTGATTCTGACGCCACTCTTGCTCATCATCGCCGCGCTTGCTCACCGCCGGCAGGCGTGGGGCAGCTAGGCTGGGGGGCGACCACGGTCCAAGTGCCCATGACGACCAGCACTGCCCAACCCACTGTCGCCACTACCACTCCGTTGAGCATGACCCCGGCTTGCAGGCAGCGCCGGATCAGCCGCAGGACTCGTTTATCCGACACCCGCCGGGCCACACGGGCCATCAGCACATCGTGGTTGACCCGGTCGAAAAACTTCTCCAGGTCCATGTCCACGACCCAGTCGCACCCTTCCTCCACGTACTGACGTGCTTTCCTGAGCGCATCATGTCCCCTTCGCCACGGCCGGAAGCCGAAGTTGACTCGGAGAATGTCGCGGCAAAGATCGGCGTCAGTACTCGCAGGAGTGCCTGCTGGATCAGGAGGGGATCGATGATCACTCTGATTAAAGCCGGCACTCGATCACCGCTTTCTCACGCCAAATCTGGAATTTGGCACTGAAGTCATCTGCCGTTGCAGTCTTAAGCCATTGCTCGTGCTCATAATCACCGAAGAGTTCTGACAACAGCTTCAGGTCGTGCACAAGATTGTCCAGACCCTGCTGTATCTCTGAGTCACTGGACCCGGTTATCAACTCGCCTCGCAGATTAGTCACTTCCATTTGATAGCAAACTACCACAGTAATAGGAACCAGGGTGGCATCCACCCGAACGGACATGCCGTTGGCACCTGTCCACATCATGGTAAGGTAATAATTGACAAACTGCAGATTCTCCTTGGCAGCTGCAGTACTACCGTTAGTCAGCGACCGCTGAGCCTTCGAGGCCTCGGTATATGCACCACGAATCCCGTTCTGAAACTCCTCGACGAAGTGCTCATGTTGTCTAGCGATTTGGTTGCGTAGTGACTGTGTGTACCTCCAACCGAACCATGAAACAACCACCAGGATTAGGATGAGCAACCAGGCCCGCCATGAGCGCATTGGGCACTCCTCCCAAGACCAGATTAGCAATTACGACGGTGGATTCTAGCGAATAGTTCCGTTCCGCACTGGCCTTCATGGACGCCTCCAGTTCCATGACCGCCTGAGTTACAGCTTTGATGACCACCATGCCGGCCGATCTGACGTTCGGTGAAAGGACCCCAACGTCGGTAGGTTGAACGAGACGACTTGTGACGTACTGGAGACGATGAGAAAAAAGCTCCCTTCTCCTGATTCACCAACTGATCCGGTTCGGTAGGAACACCGTCCACGCCGGGAACACGTCCGTTCTGCTCCACCCGTTTCAGGGCGGCCAGCATGTTTTCCCCGGCCACCACCTGCTCCATCAGGTTGCCTAGCTCCCCGCGGGGTGACGCTCGCTGTCTCTCGCCAACTCACCCAAGCGACACAGTCTCCTATGAACTCGTGTTCCTCAGGTCGTAGCTTTGCCTCCGGCTTCCTTCAGATTCCGCCTCGCGGCGAACACCCTTGCCTTTGGCCAGCGGGCTGGTGCTGCCTCGCCCGCAGCCGACTTTCACCAACAAGTCAGCGCCCATGCTGGGCGCACCAAGGAAACCTCCAGCGGGAAGACCCGCCGGGGGCTTTGCGCGCAGAGCACCGGCAAGCTCATGCCAGCACTTCGTCGATCTCTTTCAAATCCTCCGGAGAGAGCTTCACGCCGGAGGCCTTCACATTCTCCTCCACCTGCTCGGGCCGGGTGGCGCCGATCAGCGCACAGGTCACTTGCGGGTTCTGCAGCACCCAGGCCAGGGCCAGCTGGGCCATGGTGAGGCCGTTCCGCTCGGCGATGGGCTTCAGCTTCTGAACCTTGGCCAGCAGCTCCTGGTCGTTCAGCATCTGCCTGACGAACCTGCCCACCTTCTCGTCGGCGCCGCGGGTGCCGGCGGGGGGCGCCGAACCGGGCTTGTACTTGCCGGTGAGCACACCCTGGGCCAGGGGCGAGAAGACGACCTGGCCGATGCCCTCCCGCGTGCAGACGGGGATGACCTCCTTCTCAATGTACCGGTTCAGCATGTTGTAGACCGGCTGGTTGACTACCGGGCGGCGGAGGTTCCGCTTGTCCACAATCCGGGCAGCGTTCTCGATCTGGGCAGCGCTCCACTCGGAGAAGCCGTAGTAGAGGATCTTGCCCTGGGCCACCAGATCGTCCAGGGCCCGGAGGGTCTCCTCCACATCCGTCTCCGGATCGAACCGGTGGCAGTAGTAAATATCGATGTAATCCAGCTGCATGGCCTTCAGGCTCATGTCGACCCGTTCCATCAGGTGCTTCCGGGAGAGGCCCTGATCGTAGGTGGAGGGCCCAACCTTCCAGAAGACCTTGGAGGTAACGGTGTAAGTGTGGCGGGGGAACTCCTTCAGGACCTGACCCAGCATCCGTTCGGCTTCATGCGGCTCGGAACCGTAGACCACGGCGCAGTCGAAGTGGTTGATGCCCAAGTCGTAGGCCTTCCGCACACAGGCCTGCGCCTGCTCCATCTCCACCCGGGTGCCGTAGGTGAGCCAGCTGCCCAGGCCGATTTCGCTCAGTTTGAGACCGGATGTACCCAGGCGACGATATTGCATCCTGCTGCTCCCTCACTTTCTGTGTAGGTTGTGCGGCCGCCGGCCCGCCGCCCGCGTTAGCATGCCCATCAACACGGATTTCCGCTGGTGCGGCAGTGCGCCCACAGGCTGGCAGCCAACAGCCATTCACATTGCCAGTATATCACAGCCTGTCCAGGGCTTCCTGCGCCCGGCGAATGGTCTGGGTATTCAGTTCCATCGGCGCCCGGGGCATACCGGCAGGCTCCCGGGCCTTCTGCCTGTCAAGGGCCTCCAAGATGGTGCGGCCGCTCTGCCGGATCTCCGCCGCCAGCCGGTCATCCCCCTGCCACTCCGCCTGGATCAGCATGGTGAGGTGGGCGTCCAGCGCCCGCTCGTAAGCCGGCACGTGCCACGGCCAGAGCGCCGGCAGCGCGCGGTAGGCCTCCGCCGCCGCCGAAAGATGGCCCCCGGCCATCAACTCCCGCCCCAGCAGTTCGGCATACCAGGGCTCGTAGGGGGCCAGACGGCGGGCTCGGCCGAACGCCGCGGCTGCAGCCTCATGCTCCCCTGCCTGTGCCAGGGCCTGCCCAAGAGCCGCGTGGCCCTGGTCGTTCCACGGGGCCACGGCCACAGCCACCTCGGCATGCTGCCTGGCGGCGGCCGCGTCTCCCGCCGCGAGGCTGCGACCGGCCAGGTCGGTGAACAGGTCCCCGGCGCCCACCACCAGCACCCCCAAGAGAGCGCCGGTGGCCAGCACCACAGTGGGCCAGAAATGGCCGCCCGCTGCGGGCCGGGCATCGTGCTCTGGCGACCCGGCCCCGTCCTGTGCAGGCGGGGAGTCCTCCACGAGACCAAAGCCTACCCACAGGAGCAGCATGAAAAAGCCGTAACTCAGGTCCCAGTCCAACAGTGCGTGAATCCCCAGCGCCCCGAGCCCACCCAACAGGGCGGTGCGCTCCTCCGGCCAGGTCTGGCCCTCCCGCAGCCCCCACCAGAACCGGGCCAGAAGCAGCATGAAGCCTGCGGCAGCCGCCCAGCCAAAGGAGATGGCCAGCTCCAGCGGTGCGCTGTGAACCTCGGCGGCGTAGTAACCGTAGCTGGCGTGCTGCAGGTGCAGCGCTGCCCAACCTTTGAGGCCCGCGCCCCAGGGCAGGTCCCGTGCCAGGCGAAGGCCGTCCTGCAGGATGACCCACCGCTCCACGGAAGAACCCTCTGTGAGTGGGAGTGCGCCAGCCCGGCCCAGGAACCAGCCCCAGCCCGGGGCCGCCGCCAGGGCCAGAATCCAGAGTGCGCCCGGAAGCAGGGGGACCCAGCGCCGCCAGGCAGCCGCCCGGGGTGTCTGCGCCTCCGGTGGGGCGTCTGTGCGAACTGCATGCACCAGTGCCGCGGCCCAGTCCGTCAGCAGCGCTCCGACCACTCCTGCCGCCGCGGCTGCCAGGGCCGGAGCCCGCTGACCAGCAGCCACCGCCGGCCCTGCCCACAGGGCCGCCGCAAACCCCCAGGCCGCCGGCGCCAACCCCCGCCTGAGCAGGCCAGAAGCTGCCCACAGCAGATAGCCAGCCAGCAGCATCCCCGCCCCCCAGACCCCCCGGGAGCCGGAGAGGAAGACGGCCAGAGCGCCGGTGCAGGCCAGGGATCCACGCCACCACCGGCCAGGACGCCCGGAGGGCAGCGAACAAGCAAACCCCAGAAGGCCCAGGATGCCCACTGCGTTGGGATACCCCAAGAATGATGCCAGCCGGCCCGAATGGTGTGCCGGGAGATAGGAGATTGCGGCAAGTCCGCCGAAAAGCATGAGAGCGCTTGTCAGCGCCAGGGCATGGCCCAGCGCCCGCTCCGCCCGTCCGGCCACCTGCCGCCCCACCATAAGGGCCAGCAGCCAGCCTGCAGCAAGAACCGGTCCATGG
>Ga0134090_1002056_pt1 | contig 11457 bp, 8 predicted proteins | sample 1_4taG_FD_94453 | JGI IMG/M metagenome (GOLD analysis project Ga0134090, IMG submission 94453) | Switchgrass degrading microbial communities from high solid loading bioreactors in New Hampshire, USA - 1_4_20_6_A1 metaG | ecosystem: Engineered > Bioreactor > Semi-continuous > Anaerobic > Digestate...
AATGCTATTTCAATCCACTCTCCCCGCATGGGGAGAGACTACCGGTAATAGAAGAAGCAATTGATAAGGTGCCGATTTCAATCCACTCTCCCCGCATGGGGAGAGACACATTGGCAACTGCATAAAAGCGCTTGAATCGATATTTCAATCCACTCTCCCCGCATGGGGAGAGACTGCTTCACCTTGTAATGGATGAAGCTATTAAACGATTTCAATCCACTCTCCCCGCATGGGGAGAGACTAATCTTTTCTAATGGCTCTGTATTTGCAAATTCATTTCAATCCACTCTCCCCGCATGGGGAGAGACCAAATAATCCAGTGTGTTCGGAGTGGCCCACAAAATTTCAATCCACTCTCCCCGCATGGGGAGAGACATAGCGGCAACGCCGCAGCCGAATGGAGGGTTTGATTTCAATCCACTCTCCCCGCATGGGGAGAGACATATGGTTTGGCATATATACATTTACAATCGGCTGATTTCAATCCACTCTCCCCGCATGGGGAGAGACGGCAAAAATGACTAAAATTTGGTCTTTACTCTATAATAATACTAGCATTTTGCACAAATGAACAGTACTAATAAAACATTATTCATTGTGTATAACACTTATTTTCGACATTATATCTTATTATTTGAGGTGCGGATCCTCCGCACTTTTCATGTTAGCTTCATATCCGCACCTTCTATAGATAAAAAATTCAACCCACTCTCCAGTATGGAGAGTTTTTTTATACCTAGGTCGAATGGATCGTTAATGTACTAGGGTGTAATAACCATTATCTTTTATTCTGAATATCGAGTATATATTCTGATGTGGTTGTGTAAAAATTAAATAAAAATTGGAAGATATATTATCACAGTAAGTTTTTAATAACTTCTTCGAATCTAAACATTTCCAAAGTACCATAGTTTTTCATAGATATATTTATTCTATACTCCGGAGGACTTTTCTGTCCCGGCTTATTATAAGCTCTGTAAACAAATACTTCATTTGTTTCTGCCCATATTGCCGAAGGTATTAGAAACATATCTGGACTCTTTCCATTCTCAAAAAGCAACAGAGTGAGATATAAATTTTTAGTCTCATACATGGCCTCCTTTGTCACGGCAGCGGTAGCATTTTCCCGCTGGATATTATAAACGGGCAGCAAGTTATTGCTTGCTGCCCGCCTTATCTGATCGCTGCTTACGACCTGGATTTCAGTTCTGTCAGAACCTGAACTCGACTGATTTCAGGTCCTTTGCAGCGCTGGAATTGCCCACATAAGCGATATATGTGATATCTTCCTCCACAAAATCGTCCTTTGCCTCATCAAAGTAAGCCATCGCCTTTTTTGTGACATCCAGTGAAACCAATTTCTCTTCACCGGGACACAGCTCAACTCTCTCGAAATCCCTGAGCACTTTGACCGGGCGGTCAACTGCGCTGTCTTTGCAGCCGACGTACAGCTGTACGACCTCTGCGCCTTTTACATTGCCGGTGTTCTTTACACGGACGGTCACCTTTGCTGTATCATTGAACACATCGACCTTTGGAGCGCTTATGCTGAATGTAGTATAGGAAAGGCCGTAACCGAACGGATAGAAGGGAGTAATGCCTTCCTTGTCCATTTTCGCATATCCGTGATAATACTCATAAACGATGCTCTCGCAGTCGGGATCGAAGAAAGGATAATCATCTTCAGACTTTGCCACAGTATAAGGAAGCTTCCCGCTCGGACATACGTCGCCAAAGAGTATGTCCGCCAGTGCATTCCCGCCTTCCATACCGCTATAGAAAGCGAATATGATAGCAGGCATCTTGTCTTCCCATTCATCTATGAGGATAGCACTGCTGCCTATCAAAACGCATACCATATTCTTGTTGACGCCTTCCAGGCCCTTAATCAGATCCGTATCTCTCTTATGGAGCCTCATGGTGGTGCGGTCACCGCCCATCTCGGCTATGTCGCTTCTGTCAGCGAGGAACTCTCCCTCATCAGAATGGATGTAGCCTGCAACTACGACCACCGCATCTGCATCCTTTGCCAGAGCCCTTGCTGCTTCGATATCGGAACCGTCATTATAGATTATTTCTGCTGTAGGCATTTTCTTCATCAAGCCGCGCAGCGGTGTGATCGTATAGTAAGGATGGACTTTGCTGGAACCGTGGTCGCCGATATTTTCAGTATCACCAAGTACGCCGAGCACAACGATCCTCTTTGTATCCTGCTTGCTGAAAGGCAGCACTCCATCCTTGTTTTTGAGCAATACCATCGATTCCTCAGCTGCCCTTCTTGCTAAAGCGATGTGTTCGGGGCATGCTATCACATCCGGCGTATATTCCATTGGGTCTTTTCTTGTCTCATAATAGATTATTGTTCTAAGGATATACCCGACTGCTTCATCAATATCTTCAATATCGATCCTGCCTTCCTCGACAGCCTTGGGCAGTTCATTATGATAATGCATGATACTGGGCATCTCAATATTCATGCCGTTCTTGACAGCCTTTACCGCGTCCTTTACAGCCCAGATGAAGTCTGAAAGCGTAAAGCCTTCGAATCCCCATTTGTCTCTCAGTATATCCCTCAGAAGCATTTTGCTCTCTGAAGCCTGGTGTCCCTCGACCTTGTTGTAGGCGCCCATAACGGATGCTGCCCCTTCTTCGATGCAGCGTTTGAAATGAGGCAAATAAACTTCATGCAGAGTTCTTTTATCTATATGGACATCAGCCTTGAAACGCGCATTTTCTATACTGTTCAATGCAAAATGCTTGATGCAGGCCATTACGTTCTGGCTTTGAACGCCCCTTGTCAGCGCCGCTCCCATTTCACCGAGATGGTACTGGTCTTCGCCGTAGCATTCCTGTGCACGGCCCCATCTTGGGTTGCGGGGCAGATTTATGCAAACGCCTCCGAAATAATTTCCGCCCTGAGCCCGTATCTCGGCGCCGATGGCCTTTCCTATGCTTTCTTCCAGATCGCGGTCAAAGGTCGCTCCCCTGGCCATGGATACCGGGAAGCATGTGGATGAGCCGGCAACAACGCCCCTGGGTCCGTCCACGAACCGGACGTTTGGCAGGCCAAGACGTTCTACGGCCATAGTCGGATATGGCTTCATATTGTAGTGACATATGACGAACAGGTCATCCATGAGCTTCTGTTCAGTCGACTGTCCTGACATTATCCCGATCTTTTCCTCCAACGTCAGCTGCGGTATGATCTCATCCACGAATTTACGTATCGTTTCCTTGCTGCAGTTTTCCGTCAGTTTTGTCCTGGCTACCATTTCTCTCATAATATATGCACCCCTTCTTAACATATTTGATTGATATTGTTTGCCGAACATACCGGATCATTTGCCATGTCCGACCGGATTTTTATTTCTTCTTTACGTATTTCCTCATATCGATAATAACAGCCAGCAGTATTATCAAGCCCTTGATTATATACTGGAAATACATGTTGACGCCTATAAATGCCAGGCCATAGTTGATAACGGTAAATATCAGCACGCCTATAACTATACCGCCGACGCTGCCTACGCCGCCTGAGAGTGAAACACCGCCGACCACGCATGCTGCGACTGCATCCAGCTCATAGCCGTTTCCTGTCGTATTCGATGCACTTCCTATACGTGCTACCTCAAGGGCTGCAGCCAGTGCGTACATCATGCCGGCCAGTGCATAAACGCATATCTGTGTACGTATTACATTGACACCGGATACTTTTGCCGCTTCCGGGTTTCCTCCGACGGCAAACATGTATTTGCCGAACCTCGTCTTGTTCCACAATATCCATATAGCCACACAGATTATCAATGCATAGATTATCAGATAAGGTATCTTCAGATCACCGATCCCTATGGAGCCTGTGGCCAGATTGGTAAAATTCTTGGTGATGCCGCCTATCGGCTGTGCACCGTATGGAGGGCGGTCGAAATATATGGACGACAGTCCATAAAGTATCAGCGACATGGCAAGAGTGGCGATAAATGGCGGCACCTTGAAAATGGACACAGCCACGCCTGTGATCAGTCCAAGTACCGCACAGATGACCATAACCAGCAATATCGGCACAATGATAGGGAGTTCCTGCAGGTTCGGATACATCCTGTAGGCATAGCTTGCCGACTGCAGGAGCGAAGCCGATATAACAGCCGCCAGTCCGATCATACGTCCTGTTGAAAGATCGACACCCTGGATTATAAGGACCATACCCGCGGCTAACGCAATGATGATCCTTGTGGCCGACTGTGCAAATATGTTTTTAAAATTACCGAACGATAAAAACTTGGGTTCAATAATGATGACAAGGACAAGAAGTGCTACCAGTACAATATAGATGGCTTTCTCAGCCAACAGCTGCTTTATCGATGTGTTGCTCCCCGCCAGCTTGCTTTTCAAAGCATTCATTGATTTTTCCTCCTTTAGCGTATATCGCGGATCATAAATATTTTGCCGATGCTTCCATGATCTCTACCTGAGTTGTATCATTGGCACGGAATATGTCCGACTGGCGTCCGTTGCTCATTACAAGTATCCTGTCGCAGATCCCCAGCAGCTCCGGCATCTCAGAGCTGACGACGATTATCCCTTTCCCCTCTGATGCGAGTTTGTTCATCAATTGATATATCTCATACTTTGCGCCGACATCGATCCCTCTTGTAGGCTCGTCCAGCAAAAGCACTTCTGGCTGGGTAAGCAGCCAGCGTCCAAGTATCACCTTTTGCTGGTTTCCTCCCGACAGGTTGCCTATGTTTGTCCTGGCAGACGGCGTCTTAATGTTCATGGCGTCTATCATTTTCTGAACATCCTGCCTGATCTTGTTGTCGCTTAGAAAACCTTTTTTGGAGTATTGCGGCAGATTTGCTATGATCATATTGAAGGAAACGCTCAGGCAGGCAAAGATACCGTTGCTCCTTCGTTCCTCCGTAACATCGCAAAGCCGTTTTTCATTGCATCCAGCGGAGACTTGTTCTCGATCTCCTTTCCGTTCATCAGTATCCTTCCCTTGCCTTTTCGCCTTATGCCGAACAGGGTCTCAAGCACTTCAGTTCTCTTTGAGCCTACCAGGCCAGCTATGCCAAGGATCTCTCCGCGGTGCAGCGTAAAGCTGACATCCTCGAAGGCAGGCAACATCGAAGAAAGGTTTTGGACCTCAAGCAGTACCTCTCCCGGTTCCGTTTCCTTCCTGGGATATCTCTCCGTCAGCTCCCTGCCGACCATCATCCTGATGATATCGTCAATGGTAAGCTCGGATGCCGGCTTTGTTGCGATCCACCTGCCGTCTCTCATGACAGTGACATCATCCGATATCCTGAGGATCTCCTCCATTTTGTGAGAAATATATATAATGCTTGTATTATTCTTTTTCAATGTTTCAATGATGCTAAAAAGATGCTCCACTTCTTTTTCTGTAAGTGAGGAAGTGGGCTCGTCCATTACTATGACTCTGGCATTGTAAGAAACCGCTTTTGCGATCTCAACCATCTGTTTCTGCGAAACGGGCAGAGTACCTACCTTTTTTCTCGGGTCGACATCTATATTGAGTCTTTCGAATATCTCCTTAGTGTCTTTATACATCTTTTTTTCATCGATAAAACCGTTCTTTATGGGATAACGGCCTAGCCACATATTCTCCATAACGCTCTGATGAAGGACCTGGTTGAGCTCCTGATGTACCATCGATACACGGTATGCCAGTGCTTCAGCAGGACATGAGAAATTTACCTTTTTACCATCGAGCAATATCTCGCCGCTATCAGGGGTGTATATGCCAAACAGACATTTCATCAAGGTGGATTTTCCGGCGCCGTTTTCACCCATAAGGGAATGCACAGTTCCCGGTCTGACCTTGAAGCAGACATCATCCAGTGCTTTCACACCAGGGAATTGCTTTGATATATGATTCATTTCCAATAAATACTCGCTACTACCGGCTCCCAATCTTTATCCCTCCAGTTTATTTACAAAAGCTCCCCGGAACATCTGCTTTAAAAATGGGACATCAGGGGATGTTAGGGGACACTCCTCATCTGTTAAGGAATACATCCTGTAAGAGGAGTGTCCCCTCTCCTCTTTCGGAATACTTCTTGCAAGAGGAGTGTCCCCTTTTCTATTTCACCTCTTGTAAGAGGTGTGTGCCCTTTTCATTTTCCGTGTCCCTATAATCTTTAGTTCTCAGCGTATGTCTCTTCTGCTTCGTTTATATTGTCTGCTGTGATAGCTTTGTATGGGATACGAACAGCTTTTGCTTCATCAAGCGTATATTCGAGTCCTTCAACGGGGCCTTTTCCTGCTGCGAGATTCTGAGCAATCTTAACTATTGCCACGCCCTGGCTTCTTGCATCCTGGAGTACCGAACCAATCATCTCGCCGCTCTTTATCTTATCGAGAGCTTCGGGAAGAGCGTCGATACCGATAACAGGTATATACATATCACTATCTTTTCCGTTTGTATTGAAGCCTGCTGCCTGGATCGAAGCAAGAGCTCCGAATGCCATAGCATCATTGGCTGTAACTATAAACTCAATTTCGTCGCCGTATTTGGATATCCATGCGTCCATCTTGTCCTTTGCAGTAGCTGTGACCCACATTCCGGTGTCTTCTGCCAGCAGATCGATTTCAATCCCTGCATCGGTTATAGCCTTCTTGACATAATCCGCTCTCGGCTTGGCAGCAGTATGTCCGGGGTCACCCATCAGATATACCATCTGTATCTTGCCGTCGCCGTTCTTATCGAATTGGGGATTCTTCTTCCATGCGTCTACGATCATCTCTCCCTGGATAGAAGCTCCGTAGTCGACACCGGTCGAACCTACAAAGTATACTTTGTCGTAGGACTGCATAACGGATTCATCCGTTATTTCCTTGTTGAAGAATATTACCGGTACATTTCCGGCTTCCTTCGCCTTTTCGATTATCGTAGGAGCCGCAGTTACGTCAACAACTGAGATAGCTATTACCTTGGCGCCTTTTGCCAGCATCGTGTCAATCTGGTTGTTCTGTGTCGACTGGTCATTCTGTCCGTCTTCGATGTTTGTCTGGAAAATACCTTTGGCGGCACTTGTAATACCCTTGCCGATGTAGGTGTTGAAGTTATCGGATGCCGAGTAGATGCCGGCGCCGAGTATCGGAAGTTCATCACTTGCCGCAGGAGTTTTTTCGGTTCCTGGATCGTTCTGCGGTGTTCCTTCGGGCTGCGATGATGTGTTTGAGCATGCAGCAAAGGATACTGCTAATGAAATGCAAAGAAGTAATGTGATCAGTTTGCTTTTCATGGTACGTCCTCCCCTGAATATTTTTATGTAAACATGATATCAGCCGGTCTGATGCAGCACAACTTGCTATATTTAGAAATGGGGGGACAGATTTTAGGACTTATAAAAAATCATTTTGAACCGTAGATGATCTGGTATACCTCGTCCTCGCCGATGATACGGCCATCCTTGATATACAGCGTCTCTCCGTCAACGAGATAGGTCTCTGAGAAGTTCGGGGTGAGTATGACGACAGATATCCCTCTTTTTTGCAGCAGGCCTATCATTTCCACAGTAACCTCCCTGATGTGTATGTCGACCTCGGTAAACGGCTTTATACATACGACCACTGCGGGAGCAAACATATACCATTTCAGATATGCTATCTGCTGCAGCTGGACATGGGACAATGCTGACAGCTTTACCTTTCCTATATCGATATCTAACTGTGAAACCAGCTCCTTAATACTTCTCCCATAGCGCTTCCTGGCCCACATCAGAGGGACCTTTCTGGCCAATGGCAGGCATAGGTTGTCCATGATGCTCATCTCAGAAACAAACATGCTTTTGTATGGAGATTCTTCAATAAAACAGATGCCTTTATCCACAGCCTGATGCGTATCCCTTACCCTGTACTCCTTACCCGCAACAAGCATGCGGCCTGAAAGCTGCCTCCGCATTCCCTTGAGCAGTTCGATGATATGGCTGCAGCTGGCATCATCCATATAGTATATTTTCAGTACTTCCCCGCTGCCGACGGAAAGGTTCAGATCCTTCAATAGCTGCGTGTTTATATCAACAAATTCAAGTGTCTTATCCCTTTCTCCATTGAACCCGAAATCCTGCCCATCCGGGCCGGCATCTGCCTTCCTGCTGTTCTGCTTCCTTTTGCGGCCCTTCATAATCGCCGAAAATATCTGCTGCCTTTTTATGTCCCCGGGGCTGAATATCCCGAGCGTTTTCCCTTCCCGTATGACAGACAGCCGGTCTGCCCATTTGAAGACTATGTCGCCGTAGACTTCAATGATAATAAAAGTGGTCCCCGAATTACGCAGACGACAGATCAGCCGAAATATCTCCTCAAGCTCGGTGCTTTTGAGGAAACCCGTGATATCCGCCATGACCACAAGCTTTTTGCCCTCGGCATAAGCCCTGATCAATTCAATAATTACTCTTTCCTTGATAGACAGACACGATACGGGCTTATCCGTATCGATATCGACCATGAGCTTCTTTTTGATCGTATCCAGCAAACCGTCATATTTCTTTTTTTCCACGATATAGTTCCGGATCGATCCCGAGAACAGCAGTACATTCTCCGCAATGCTCAATGATGAAATGAGCTTGCTGGTATTGTCGATAACAGCTGCGGCCTGGCTGAAATGCCTGGGACATTCGGACGGAACGATTTTTCTCCCTTCAATGAAGATCCTTCCAGATGCCGGAGGTACATTCCCTCTCAACAGCTCCAGCAGGCATTTCCTGTCGATCATTCTGTCCAATATTATGCCGAATATCTCGGCCTTGTAAATCTGCAGGTATAGCTGTGAAATTATAGTATTACCTGAACTGCTGATGCTGCAGTCCTCAATTGACAGCATTTCTTCTCTCATAATATGGGTCCTTCTGCTTTCTGATAGCCGGGATGCTTATACGCACATCTGTTCCGACATCGGCTATGCTGAATAAATGGATACCGTAGTCTTCTCCGAATAATAGCTTGATCCTGCGGCATACATTGGTCAGCGCGATACTCTCCTTTTTCTTCCTGTCGTCGTTTACATCTCCCGCAAAAACATGACTAAGCCTGTCATTTATTTCATCCAGGGTTTCCTGCGCCATCCCCGCGCCGTTGTCGCGGATGCTCAGCAGGACCCTGTCCGGCGTTGTCTCTGCTTCGATCGTGATAGTACCGCCCTCCGCCTTTCGTTCAAGTCCATGAAATATCGCATTTTCAATAATGGGCTGAAGCGTCAGTTTTGGCAGCTGCACCTGAAGTATTTCCGGCTCTCCATCCGGCAGGATTACCTCCATCCTTAGCTTTTCCCCGAACCGGTATTGCTGTATTAAAAAGTAATTCTGAACGTTTTCCAGCTCATCTTCCAATGTAACAAGATTTTCAGTCTCGGTTATCGTATAGCGAAAAAACGTTGATAAAGCTTCGGTGATCAACGATATATTTTCAAGGCCTGCGCAAAGTGCATCGCCCCGGATCGCTTCGAGCGTGTTGTACAGGAAGTGGGGGTTTATCTGGTTCTGAAGCGCCAAAAACTCGGCCTGCTTTGTTGAAAGCCTGACGGCATTCTGTTTGTCGAGCAGGATATCAAAGCGTTTGAGCATCTGTCCCATCCCGGGGCATATCTGAAAATCACTGTCGATAACTTCCTTGTAGGTTTCTCCTCGAATAAATCTTTCCACCAGCGCACAGTACTTTTTATATGGAGAATACCAGTGCCTTGCAAAAATAAGGCCGGCGACACAGAACGCAAGCGCTGCCAGTATAAACCACAGCAGCGACTTTTTGGCTGACGCCATGCCGTTTCTGTTCAGTATTATTATAATTGCAGCCGTCTCTATAAAAAGCAATGCTGCGAGCAGTTGTATCAGTAAAACTGCCTGTTCTGAAAACGTTTTGATTTTTCCCTTCATGCCGTCTCACCCCGGTTCGTCAGCGTCTCTTTGCCAGCTTCGCATTTATATCCTATCACTGTCCGGCTTCAGCTATAAAGTTTCCGGTATTCCGAAGGGTTCAAACCGGTGATTTTCTTAAACAGCTTTGAAAAGTATTTCAGATCGGTATAACCGACTTCCATAGCTATATCATCTACATTCCTGCCGGTTTGGATCAAAAGCTGCTTTGCGTTTTGTATGCGGACTTCCATAATATATTCGGAAAAATTCTTGCCTGTTTCCTTTTTGAACAGTGTTGAAAAATATGCAGGGTTGAAACCTATCGTTGCACTGACGCTCTCAAGGGTGATAGGCATATTATAGTTTTCATTGATATATTGCTTTGCCAGCCGGATCGGCTTGTAGTCGGCCATTTTCCTGCTTTCCTCAAATTTGCCGAAAATCTGGCAGATGTTTTCCAACAGCCCGTCAAAGGCTTCCCGGACCGTCATATATAGATTGTATTTCTTCCTGAACCAGTTCTCATCCGGAAAATCGAGTTCTATATCAAAATTCCTCATGCCGAAATTCTTTACGCCAAACTGGAAAATGCCTACAAGCTCCATATAACAATCATATACCAGCTTCCCGTCGAAGGCGTACGGTTCAAATCTGTGCGACAGTGACTGCAGTTTTTCTGCGATACCTTCCATATCAAGGATTTCAAGCGATCCCAGCAGAGCGCTCCTGAATTTGTGATCAACCAAGTTGCTGACAGGAATACCTGCGCTTTTATAATCCGAGTATTCAAAGATGTTCTTCCCTTGCTCCGAGATCCGGTTAAGCACCGCAATATCCGCCTCCTGGATCCGCCCGGGCAGTTTTCCCATGTCGTCCGTGACACTGCTGAGGCCTGCTACCAGCCGCACATCCAAAAAAATCTCACGCAGGTTGTATACATCATTCTTCATTTTCCCGAGCTGCCTTTTGACCTCTGTGAGATCATGCTCCTTCATATTAATGATGAACAGGACTGCATTATCAATAATAGATGCAACGACTTCTTCGCAGCATGTACGAAGTCTTTCGGCCGCCATATCCTCAAGCTTTGGCAAAAGCAGAGCATAAGCGGCGTCATCCACCGCTTCCGCGGGCAGAAAAGGCTGCAGCTTCATTGGCAAAATAGCCCTGTACAAAACGGCAGTGATACTCACGGTTTGCCATTTCAATCGAAAATGGCTGTTCCATCCCTCCGGGATTCATGATCATATCGGCCAGCAGATTCTTCCTGGCCTTCTCCTCGGCGTGGATTATCATGGACTGCAGCTTTTCCTTCTCAGAAGCTATCTGCTCGAGTGCGATATTCTTTTCGATTATTTTTCTCAGCGTTCCTTCGAGTTCCTTTTTTTTCAGCGGTTTGAGCAAATAATCCTCTACGCCGTATTTGATCGCCGATTGGGCATATTCGAAGTGGCTGTACCCGCTGATTATTATGAAATGCATTTCAGGATACAGCTCTTTTGCTCTTCTGACCAGCTCAATACCGTCGTAATTCGGCATCCGTATGTCTGTAATGACTATGTCGGGCTTGTTGTCACAGATA
>Ga0134090_1002082_pt1 | contig 11311 bp, 9 predicted proteins | sample 1_4taG_FD_94453 | JGI IMG/M metagenome (GOLD analysis project Ga0134090, IMG submission 94453) | Switchgrass degrading microbial communities from high solid loading bioreactors in New Hampshire, USA - 1_4_20_6_A1 metaG | ecosystem: Engineered > Bioreactor > Semi-continuous > Anaerobic > Digestate...
ATATTTGCATAATCAATAAATATATCGCAAGATCTTTATCGATGAAAATCAATATAATTATATCAAACTTCCGTTATATATATCGGTTGAAAAAAAGGATTCGTATATTTATAAATTTTTACACAAATCACTGTTCTTTAAAAATTATATAGAAATTATCAGGAGGTGTAAACATTGAAATTCAGCGATGGTTATTGGAAACTGAAAGACGGGGTTTCTCTTTTCAGCCCGGTGGAAGTGCGTGATATGGAGTACTCCGACAATAAACTTAAGGTTTTTGCAGCAACAAAAGTGATAACACACCGGGGCGACACTCTTAATTTACCGATGATTACTGTTGAATATTCTTCTCCGATGCCTGATGTCATCGGAGTAAAAATTTATCACCATAAAGGGAAAAAGTTAAAAGGTCCGTCATTTGAACTTCAAAAAAATTCCGGCACTCCAGTTGATGTAAAAACTAAAAATAAAGAAGCAACCTTTACCAGTGGAAAATTATCGGTAAACATAAACAGAGGATTTCCCTGGCAGGCTGAATTTTATTTTGACGGAAAATATCTGACAGGAAGTATCGGAAAGAGTGCCGGGTATATTAAAACCGGCGAAGGTTTGACTTATGTTCGCGAACAGCTGAACCTTGACATTGGTGAATGCGTATATGGCCTTGGCGAGCGTTTTACCCACTTTGTAAAGAACGGCCAGGCGGTGGATATATGGAATGAGGACGGTGGCACAAGCAGCGAGCAGGCATATAAAAACATCCCGTTTTACATAACCAGCAAGGGGTATGGTGTATTTGTAAACCATCCTGAACGCGTTTCATTTGAAATTGGTTCGGAAGCAGTATCAAAAGTGCAGTTCAGTGTACCGGGCGAATGTCTTGAATACTTTATAATTGGCGGAAAATCGATGAAAGATGTGCTTAAAAATTATACTGCCCTCACAGGAAGGCCCCACCTTCCGCCTGCCTGGTCGTTCGGCCTCTGGCTTTCAACTTCCTTTACAACAAACTATGATGAAAAAACCGTGCTTAGCTTCATAGACGGCATGTTTGAACGGGATATTCCAATCAGCGTTTTTCACTTTGACTGTTTTTGGATGAAGGAATTCCAATGGTGTGACTTTTTATGGGACAGTGATGTATTCCCCGATCCAAAATCCATGCTTTCAAAACTGAAATCCAAGGGGGTTAAAATATGTGTCTGGATTAACCCGTATATTGCGCAAAAGTCTTACCTGTTTGACGAGGGTATGGAAAAGGGATATCTTCTAAAAGACAAAAACGGCGATGTATGGCAATGGGATATGTGGCAGGCCGGAATGGCACTTGTGGACTTTACAAATCCTGATGCATGCAAATGGTACCAGGAAAAACTGAAAATACTTCTTGATATGGGTGTTGACTGCTTTAAAACCGATTTCGGTGAAAGAATTCCTGCCGATGTGGTGTATTATGACGGCTCGGATCCTGAAAAAATGCATAATTACTATACTTACTTATATAATAAAACCGTGTTTGAGCTGTTAAAACAGGAACGCGGTGAACGGGAAGCAGTTGTTTTTGCACGCTCGGCAACGGCAGGATCACAGAAATTTCCTGTCCACTGGGGTGGCGATTGTACCGCAAATTATTCTTCAATGGCGGAATCCCTTCGCGGCGGGCTTTCTCTTTGCAGTTCGGGGTTTGCTTTCTGGAGCCATGATATTGGAGGTTTTGAAAAAACGGCAACTGCAGATTTGTATAAGCGCTGGGTGGCTTTTGGCCTTTTATCAACTCACAGCCGCCTGCATGGCAGCGAAAGTTATCGTGTTCCATGGCTCTTTGACGATGAATCGTCAGAGGTCTTAAGATATTTTACAAAACTTAAGCACCGGCTTATGCCGTATATATTTGCAGCTGCATGCGAAGCGTCCGCGCATGGAATTCCGGTAATGCGTCCAATGGTGCTTGAATTTACCGGCGATCCCGCATGTGACTACCTGGACAGGCAGTATATGCTTGGAGAAAGGCTTCTTGTCGCCCCGGTTTTTTCAGAGAACAAGTCTGTGAAATATTATGTTCCTGAAGGAATCTGGACCAACTTGCTTAATAACGAAAAAATACATGGTGGCAAATGGCGTGAAGAAATTCACGATTATTTCAGCCTGCCTTTGCTGGTAAGGCCCAACAGCCTTATTGCAATTGGTAATAACGATATCAGGCCGGACTATGATTACGCTGAAAACGTCACCTTTCACCTGTTTGAACTCCAGGACGGGAACAGCGCCAAATCTGTTGTATATAACCAGCAGGGTGTTGTTGATTTGGAGATTGAAGCAACAAGAAAAGACAACTCCATTATTATTTCTGCAAAAGGTAATAGCAAACCGTGGAAATTACTGCTTCGGAATATACAAAACGTCCGGCCTTCGGGGGACTTCAGCGTATCTTCTTCAGATCTTGGTGCAGTAGTTGAACCGCTGAAAAATATCGGTGAATTCCGGGTGGCTCTTTCCTGAACATGTATAATCGGTTTTTCATAACATTGCCATGCTATATGCACAGCATGGCAATTCCATTTTTTCAGGCATGAATGTTCATGTTTTACCTGAATAAAGGTGCATTTTATTCCGGCTGCAAATCATGAACACACCATTATTTATGGCTGGAGTGTTTCATTTATGACGACATTACATTGTATTTCAGCCCATTCCTGGCTTATCCTTGACTTTGGCATTGTCGGTGAGCAGGTGTCTGGTAAAGCCTTTTAATCATTGCTTTCCTCATCACGATATGGAAAGATCTTCATCAAAATTAATATTACAATATAAAACAGTATTATTACCGAAAAAGTGCCTAAAAGTCCATATTCCATAAGTTTTAAGCCAAGGTAAATATCATTCATTCATATCACCCCTTATAATGACAATAGCCATGGTACAAGTGCAAGTACCATTCCGCCCGCTACTATTGATCCTATCTGCCCTGCAACATTAGCTCCGATAGCCTGCATTAATATAAAGTTTTGTGGATCTTCTTTCAGTGCCATTTTATGGACAATTCTTGCTGACATTGGGAATGCGGAAATTCCGGCAGCACCAACCATCGGATTTACTTTATCTTTTGAGAACAGGTTCATCAGCTTTGCCAGTAAAATTCCGCCCGCTGTATCGAATATAAAAGCTACAAGCCCCATTAGCATTATAATCAAAGTTGCCGGGCTTAAGAAAGTCTCATAATGCATTGTTGTACCAATGGTAATTCCGAGCAGCAATGTGACCAGATTGGAAAGTTCGTTCTGTGCTGCCTTTGAAAGTCTTTCAAGAACACCGCATTCTCTTATAAGGTTACCAAACATTAAGAGACCTACCAGCGCTACACTGCTGGGTGCGATTATTCCTGCTATAACAGTTATGCAAATCGGGAGCAGGATAAGTACGGTCTTGGAGACCTTAACATCCTTGTATTCCATTCTGATCATGCGCTCTTTCCTGGTTGTAAGCGCTTTTATAACAGGCGGTTGAATAATCGGTACAAGTGACATGTATGAATATGCGGCTACTGATATCGGCCCAATCAGATGTTTTGCAAACTTCGACGCAACAAATATGGAAGTGGGTCCATCAGCAGCACCGATGATACCGATTGAAGCAGCAACTTTTAAGTCAAAACCCAGACCGGGGAAAATTTTGTTCAATAAGAGGGCAACCAAAACTGTAAAGAATATACCAAACTGAGCAGCAGCACCAAACAGAATCATTTTTGGTGTTTTAAGCAGAGGCGCAAAATCACACATTGCACCAACAGCAACGAAAATAAGACATGGGAACAGTTCTGTCAGTATACCTGAGTTGAACAGTATCTGCATTAAACCTGGCTCCACTTTGTATGCCTGTCCGTTTTCAAATACATAATGAAGGTTTTCTGTAAAATAACTCTGTAATGACGGGAACTGGTTAACAATCTTTGTAACGGTTTCATCCAGTACAGGTTCGTATTCCCATATTGACTTGAAAGGCAGGTTTACCAAAATGGCGCCAAAACCAATCGGCAGTAAAAGCATTGGCTCATAGTCCTTTTTGATTGCAAGATAAATCAGGACTCCGCCAATGGCATACATGATAAGATACTGCCATTTAAACGCCAAAACTCCTTCAAATAATTGTGCAAGTTGTTCCATAAAATCAACACCTCATAATAGTAATTTTGGATTTTAATTAAGCATAAAAAAAATACCAAAACGCAAGTTTCGGTATAAGTCTCGCTTTCATAAAAACTATGATTAACTGGCCGGATGCAAAAGCATCGTGCTGACGACCAGTTAAACAGGGGTTACCTGCAAGCTACTCTCTTAAACCTTTCAACGCAACATTATACCCGAAAATAGTAAAAATATCAATTACTTTCTACCCTTTCCTTTATATATTTTACACAATTTTATACCGCAATTTCCTTTTTTTAACTTAAATATCAACCATTATCGTATTTTGATATATATTGTGTCTTATTGTACTTTGGTTTATTAGTTAATTTTATTAGAAATGATTTCAATAAAACATATATCAAGATAAAGGCTATTTTACTTCATAGCCTTCGTCTTCAATGGTTTCTCTGATTAGTCTTTCACTGATTTTTTCATCATCAAACTCAATATAAACTTTGCAATTCTCGACATTTATAATGACATTTTCAACTCCATTTATTCTCATTAATGCATTTTTAAGAGATTCAGTACAGTCATCGGTCATCTTACTGACTGTCAGTATTAATTGAGATTCCATATTTTAAACACCCCTGAAAAGCTTACTTGATAGACCATATCAAAATTCCCCAATACAAGCAATTATAACATGCAGAAAGCTTCATTTTCAATGGTTTCAAACTTCCGTATCTGCAAATTATTTGAATTTTTATTCAAGTCCGGCAATTTTATCTGTTATATCCCGCCTGGTATACCCCATTTTAACTAATCTTTCATATATATCAACATCAAGATTTGGCACATATGTCTTTAAAAGCTTCAGTTCACCGGAAATGCTGTATTTCCCAATGCATGCAGGAATTAAAACCGTTTCCCCTTTATGTATATTTATACTTTCACTGTCATGATTGATTAGCCCTTCACCATCAATACAAATATAAGCATGAAATTGCCTGTAATCTGTATTTTGCTGTAAAATGCCGGTAATTTGATAAAGCTCAACACAAAAATACCTATTCGCAACTAAAACTTTTAATGATGCATTATTTGAAGTTTCATATTCCAATCCCAAATAAGGATATTTAACACTGGCATTAAAATCAATAACCTGCATCGCCTTTTCTATATGCAACGGTCTGTAGTTCCCGTCAGCTCCTTTCCGGTTGTAGTCGTAAACCCTGTATGTAACGTTTGAGTTCTGTTGGACTTCTGCCAGCACAATCCCATCGCCAATGGCATGAACCAGGCCTGCAGGAATGTTTATGAAATCACCTGCTTTTACATTTATATAATTAAGGCAATCTCCTATTTTATTTTCTCTTACCGCATTTTCAAATTCCGTTTTTGTGACTCCGGGTTTTAACCCGTAAATAAGCCTGGCATCCGGTTTTGCATCAAGAATATACCACATTTCATTCTTCCCGTTGTCGCCTTCATGGATTCCTGCGAACTCATCATCGGGATGAACCTGTACCGACAGCTTGTCATTGGCATCAATAAGCTTTATTAATAATGGAAAGCCTGTATTTTTACCTGCCAAATCCCCGATAAGCTTTTCACCGAATTCTTCGATCATGGACTGAAGCGTCCTTCCTTTATAAGCCCCATTGGCTACAATGCTCATCCCGTCATTATGGCAGGCTAATTCCCAGCTTTCGGCCACCTTTCCGTCCGGAATCTGTTTCCCAAGTTTTGTAAGGTTTCTTCCTCCCCAGATATAATCCTTGTATACAGGTTGAAATTTTAATGGATATAACAATTCTATCAACTCCTGATTTTAAATTTCTTTTATGTAAATTTTTTTGTATGCATCTTTAATATCTTTCCATTCGGACATTTCCGAACCATCAAGCGCTGCGGTTAAACTTCCTGATGCAGAAGTTATTCTCGCCGTTTCATCGGGTGGAAAATCATTCTGAATACAATAAGCAAGTGCTGCAACCATTGAATCACCCGCAGCAACCGCTGATTTTACCTTAACAGGCAGTGGCATTGCATAATAGGTTTTATTGCGGTAACCCAATATGGAACCTTCTTTTCCCAAGGAAACAAGTATAAGCTCTATTCCCGCCTTCTGAAGGGTTTTAATTTCATCCCTGATCTCTTCCAAACCTGAAAAAGTTTTACCGGTCAGACGTTCAAATTCAAGAATATTGGGCTTAATTGCATACGGCAACGCCCTGCATCCAATTTTAAAGGCTTCACCGTCAGCATCCAGTATGGAATTTACTTTCATATCCTTTGCCAGCTTAATACACCGGGCATAGAAATCTGACGGCATACCTTCCGGAAGACTACCTGACAGAACCATGAGATCACATTTTTTCAAATGTTTTTTCAAGAGTTCTGTAAACTTATCGGCATCGTCCCTACTGACCAACGGCCCGGGTTCATTTATTTCTGTAATTAAGCCGGTTTTCAGGTCCCTTATTTTTATATTAACACGGGTTTCTCCTGGTACCATCAGGAATTCATTAGGAAAATTATACTTATCAAGTAATGACAAAAGGTACCTGCCGTTAATTCCGGCAAGTATACCTGTGGCTCTCTGTTCTACCCCATACGAGCACAAGGCTTTTGATACATTAATGCCCTTTCCTCCCGGATCCGTCCTGGAAGCTTTTGCCCTGTTAAGTTTTCCTTCCTTTAGTTCTTCAACATCAACAGTCCTGTCTATTGCAGGATTCAATGTTACGGTTAAAATCATAATAACACCTATCCATACCATATATATGGTAATAGATTCTGTAACGATAAACAACTAAAATTTATATTTTACTTATTGGAAATATTATACAGAACAGCTTCGTGCTCGGTTACAAGGAAAGCCTGCGCATTATTTATAAAATGCACACTGAGACTGATTCCAGGCAAAGAGGCATTATCAATCAGTCTGCCTGAAGAATCGTAAAATAAAGCTTTTGAACCATATATAACTGCAGCAGTGTTTTTATAAACTGTTATATTTTGAATACTGTGCTCTGCTTCAATGCTTTTAACTTCTTCTCCTGCCGGGTTATAAAATTTAATCATTTTCGTCTCCCCGTTAGTAGCAACAATGGCACCACTATCTTCAAAGAGTCCGGCTGCAGTAATATTGTCGGTGTATTCCCTGGACCAAACCAAATCCAGGTTATTATCATAACAGAAAGCTTTATTTTCGCCCACAAAAAAGTAATTACTGTTGTTGCTGTACATAACAGGATATAATCCTTCAATCTCAACATTTGCCACCGGGGATATTTTTTTTGCGCTCTCATATATACGTATTACTGTTGATATGTTTGTTGAATTCATTCCAAGGCCGTAAAGAAGAAATCCGTTGTTATTGCTCAGAGCCTTTATATAATACGGGTAATAATCATCAATATATAATGCACCAAGATTTACGCCTGTTTCAGGGGAAATAAAACTTATGGTCCGTTTATAACCATTATTGCCTATGGTAATAAATAACAGATATCTGTCCGTTGCTTCGCCAAATGCTATTTCTTCATCCAGCATATCCTTTATCACTGCTTTTCCGTCTTTTATTACCATATATGATTTACCGGTTTTTTCATAAACAAGAATCCATTTCCCGTTTATATTGAGAACCGGATGCCTTATTTCATGAGTAAAGTACCATACCTCTTCCCCATTGGAATTAATAAGCCTTATATCGTAATTTGTGAGAATAAGCAAATTACCATCATATTCTGCAGTTTGGGTAATATCCAGATCGCCTAAATCAAAAGTTTCTGTCTGATTAACAGAATTTTCAAAATGAAGTTTTTCAACTAAGGATCTGAGATTCAATACATCCCAATTAAATTCGATTGTATTTTCACTCATCGAAATTACTACCGCAAAACAAATAATGGCAATTAAACTTATAAGAATAAGTATTTTAAGTCCTGATTTTAATATTTTTTCTTTTGTCATTTGTACCTCAGCTTTGCTTATGTAGTTAATTGAGAAGATTTAACAACTCAATGGCTTTTGCAAAAGGCCTGTCAATTGTTTTCCGGAGAGTATCAAGCTCTTCATTCAGCTTACTCCTGGTAACGACATCCAATACTCCTGTTACATTTATTCCTTTTTCTGCCTGGTACTTTTTCAGCGCATCACTTGTTTTGGCATCAAGGATACTATCCGGAGTATCAATTTCATACCCTTTTATTTTTAAAATTTTTTCGCAATTGTAAACATCGCTGCTTACTCCGTTTAATGCTATAGTAGCTGATGATTCAAGTTGTTTTATATTGTTAACGTCTATACCTTCAATGAGTTTATAATCTTCCACCGGATAATCGGGGGTTAATCCAACTCCATCTATCATTTTGCCGTTTCTTGTCAGGTAATGGCCTGTTGTCATTTTAGCCCAGCCGATAATATCTGACTGATAAACCTGAATCTTATACTTGTTCATCCATTCATAACCGTTTACAATACTTTCCCCGTACAAATTTTTATACTTTTCATAGGCATTTGGTTTAAGTATCGGGTATAAATTCTGAAAAACACCCTTGCCATAGGTTTTTGTGCCTACCAAAAAACCATCTCCCGAATCCTGAAGAGCACTTGCAAGTATTTCAGATGCACTGGCAGTATTTTCATTTACAAGTACCGCAGTAACGTACTTGGGATTCTTAAGATATGATCTGTATATTGCATCCACATAACTTTCCGACTTAAAATCCAGGGTTGTTATTGTACCTTCTCGCACAAGATATCTTGCTATATTTACAGCCTGGCTTACCTCACCGCCGGGATTGTTTCTCAGATCCAGAATCAGCTTTTTAATGCCTTTTTTATCAGCTTGTTTCAGTGCCTCTTCAAAAAACTGGGAGCTGTTGCTGCTGAATGAATCGAGCTTTATGTACATTATATCATCATAAATATTCCATGAAACAGGACTTAAATTAACAACATTTCTTTTCACGTTAAAATATATAATATTTGAAGATGTGCCACGGCTAATGCCTATCCGTACGGTGGTCCCCTCTTCACCTTTTATTAAGCCGGCTATATCCTGTGAGGATAATCCTTTTACGTTCTTACCGTCAACATTTACTATTATATCATCTGGTAAAAGCCCGGCACCTGCGGCGGGGGAATTGCTGAAAACACGAGTAATCAGTGCTCCCTCTGGCGTTTCTATAAACTCAACGCCAATACCGAGGTAATTTCTCTCAACAGAATTAAAAAAGGCATTTGCCTCATCTATATTATAGAAGACGGTATAATCATCCATTTTACCGAATAACCCCTGTAACGCGCCTTCTATAAGCTCGTCCTTTGATACATCTTTGTAGTAGATATCCTGGATCATTTGCATGACGCTGTCCAGGTAATCTGAAAAACCGCTGTCAGCATTTGCCTGAGTTATGAGTAAACTTGATAAAATGATGACAACTGCCAGTAATCTGATACAAGATCTTCTATATTTTGCCATGCTCAACCCTGCTTTCGCATTCTCTTCTTAAATTTGCCATATATCTACTTACAAATTGTATCACTATGTCTTTCCGGTTGCAATAATTCTACCTGTAACTTATAACCCGATCACGATAATCTTTTACCAATTCCTCGCCCATATATTTTATCAGCTCATAAAGAAGCACCGATGCTTCCTCATATGTCATGTATTTGTTCGGATAGATATACCCCCTGCTGTCCCCGCTGATAAGACCTATACGATATGCGACAGCCACAGAATTTCTTGCATAGGCTGGAATATCGTCATTATCTACGAACGGCGTTACATCATATGGATATGTAGCAAGGCTTTCAAGCCCCAGGGCGCGTATCAGCATCGTTACCGCTTCTGCTGAAGTTATATGCCTGTCCGGTGAAAAATATGCATTGCCTGTTCCCTGAATTATACCACGGTTATTTGCTGATTTAATATCTTCATAATACGGATCGTCTGTTTTCACATCCAGATATGGCGATATTTCAGGGGTTTTGCTCCGTGATGTTTTAGTTGTTTTTTGATTTTTCTTAAGATCCGGATCTTCAGGAATATCCTTCACAGCTCTTACAACCATCACTGTAAAATCTTTTCTTGTAATATATTTTGTCGGATTAAAATCTTCACCTGTGCCGGGTATTACACCAAGGCTATACAGGATTTTAACAGGCTCTTCAGCCCAATATCCCTCCAGGTGCTTTAAATCCGGAACCATCAACCTGGTAAGCACAGGTTTGGGATCAATCCCTATCGTTTCCTTATAACTCTTTAAAACTCCTGTCGGTTTTTGATCTTTATCAAACTCCGGAAGCCGTGCTTCATAATCCAGGAGGCTTTCTTCATAATCCTTTTCTACATATCCGCCCTCAAAACTTATCTGATAAGGCTCGTTTTCAATATATTCAAATCCTTTTTTGGCAACATTTGAAACAAATATTTTTGCATCACCGCCCCATTCAACCACTTTCCCGTTTATCTGAGGCTGCGCATATATAGAGATTTCAACGCTGGCAGACTTTGCAGAACTCCAGTATTGATCATATCCATACTGTTTTCCTGTCATTTCAACGGTGACAGTCCCACTTCCTCCGGAAGTTATTCTGTACGTTTTTTTCAGCATGTACTCCCCGGTATTATAATAAACTGCCGGTTGAGGATCTGTAATCCCTGAGCGGGTGAACTCATAATTCGTTAAAGTAAATACCGTGTTGCCAACCTTAACGGTTTCTGTCGGTTTTCTTGAAATCTTGCTGGTTTCAGTAGTCTGCCCGTTAGCTTTTGTTTCAGTTGTTGTTTCCATAACAACGGTCCTGGTTATGGAAGCTTTTTGCTCGGCATTTTCCAATTTATATACATAAGTGGTAGTGACTATATCGTTTTTCACGTTTTTCTTAACAGTCATGGTTCCTTCAAGTATAACCGGAACACCGGTCAGAAAACAAACTTCACGGTAACTGTATGTATTGTCTTCAAAAGGATCTGCTGCCGATATGCCGCCTTCATATCCCAGCGATCCCATATAGGCAAAAGAAACAGCAGGTTCGCACAGGATCAAAATAAACAGAAGCATTGATATTATTCTTGTTGCCTTAATCTTTACTTTCATTATAATCCCCCATGTATTGATGTTTAAAATGATTCAACCATTACAATAAAAGCGTTTTCGCCGGATTCC
>Ga0134090_1002084_pt1 | contig 11308 bp, 10 predicted proteins | sample 1_4taG_FD_94453 | JGI IMG/M metagenome (GOLD analysis project Ga0134090, IMG submission 94453) | Switchgrass degrading microbial communities from high solid loading bioreactors in New Hampshire, USA - 1_4_20_6_A1 metaG | ecosystem: Engineered > Bioreactor > Semi-continuous > Anaerobic >...
ATATCCTCTCTGCGTACATCCAAAAGTGGTCTGATTATTTTACCACGTGCATATTCAATCCCTTTAAGGCCATCAAGACCTGAGCCGCGAATTATATTCATCAGCACAGTTTCAGCCTGATCATTTTTATTATGAGCTACAGCAATTTTTGATGCGCCCACATCCTCCGCTACCGTCTCAAATTTGTGGTATCTGGCTTCACGTCCTGCCTCCTCCAGGGAAATTCCTCTCTTAGACGCTAGATCTTTTACGTCAATAGAAAAAAAGTAAGCTGGTATTTCCAGCTTCTTGCACAGTTCTCTCACATACTCCTCATCGGCTTCAGATTCCTTCCCTCTAAGCATGTGATTGATATGAACGGCATATAGTTTAATATGTAGCCTGTCACGTAATGTATAAAGCACATGAAGGAGGCATACAGAATCAGGACCGCCTGAAACTCCTACGACAACACCTTCTCCTTTTTTAATAAGATGGTATTTATTTATAGTATCTAATACTTTCTCCACCATTTTATCCCAATATCAATCCTTCTTCAAATTTACGAATTTAGTATACTCTCCAAACCATCTGAGTTCAACCGTTCCCGTTGAACCGCTTCTGTGCTTTGCAATAATAACTTCAGCAATATTTTTCTTTTCAGTATCAGGGTTGTAATAATCATCCCTGTAAAGGAACATTACCAAATCGGCATCCTGCTCAATTGCTCCTGACTCCCTGAGATCGCTTAGCATTGGCCTGTGATCGGCTCTGGCTTCCGGTGCACGGCTCAGCTGAGATAGAGTAATTACAGGAATATTTATTTCCTTTGCAAGTATTTTAAGAGACCTTGAAATCTCAGATATCTCCTGTTGCCTGTTTTCCGACTTACCTCTTCCCTGCATCAGCTGAAGGTAGTCAATAACTACCAATCCAAGCCCCTTCTCAAGTTTCAGTCTCCTGCACTTCGCGCGAATATCCATAACTGATAAGCCCGGTGTATCATCTATATAAATCGGAGCCTCAGACAACGGACCAAGTGCCCGGGCCATCTTTTGCCAGTCATCATCTTCCAGTTTCCCTATCTTCATCTTATGGCTGTCTATCATTACCTCGCTGCAGAGAATCCTGCTCACAAGCTGCTCCTTCGACATTTCAAGGCTGAATATTGCAACAGGAATATTACTATGTATGGCTGCATGCTGTGCAATATTCAATGCAAAAGAAGTTTTTCCCATTGCCGGCCTGGCTGCTACAAGTATCAAATCTGAATTCTGCAAGCCTGCCGTTTTATAATCCAGGTCTGTGAACCCCGTAGGTATGCCCGTAACAAAACCCTTATTATTGTATAGTTCCTCCAGATGATTGAAAGTATCCACCAAAACATCTTTAATATGCGAAAAACCTTGAGTATTTCTTCCCTGTATTATATCAAAAATATTTTTTTCAGCCTTATCCAGCAGTATGGCTACTTCTTCGGAAGCCTCATAACCCATGTTGATAATTTCAGAAGATGTCTTTATGAGCTTCCTTAAAAGAGCTTTTTCTTCAACAATTCCGGCATAATGCTTTGCATTGGCGGTAGTTGGAACTGAAGTAGCAATATTTGTCAGATATTCCAAACCACCAACGTTCTCAAGCGTTCCCCTTTGTTTAAGCTGTTCTGAAACAGTTATCAGGTCGATTGGTTCTGCTCTTTGAAACAGATCCATAATTGCATCATAAATTTCTCTATGATCTTCCCTGTAAAAGTCTTCAGTTTTTAAGATTTCAGCTATACTGGGAACAACTTCTTTGTCTAAAAGCATGCACCCTAAAACCGACTGCTCGGCCTCTATATTATGAGGTGGTACTCTTCCTAATGAAGTAATATCCATATTATTCTACTCCTGCTCCACCTTTACATTTAACTTTGCGCTTATCTCAGGGTAAAGTTTCACCTCAACTTCGCAAGAGCCTAAAGATTTTATTGGTTCAGGCATATTGAATTTTTTCTTATCAATATCTATTTTATAATCACTTTTTAATTTGTCAGATATATCCTTGCTGGTTATAGAACCAAACAGTTTTCCGTTCTCTCCGGCTTTAGTCTTAATTACAACAGTAATATCTCTAAGCTTTGCCGCCAATTCTCTGGCTTGTGCCATTTCTTTTTGCTTTTTGGCACTTTCTGCTTCCTTCCTGGCTTTCATAATATTTATATTTTCTGCAGTAGCCTCAACTGCAAGCCCTTTTGGAAAAAGAAAATTACGGGCATAACCATCCTTTACGTTAACCATTTCTCCTTTTTTCCCTGTTCCTTTGACGTCTTCTTTCAAAATAACCTTCATAAGTCTATTCCTCCAAAATTCCGGCATCTACTGCCTGTCATTGTTATTCATTTCATCCATATATTCAATTATAACATATTTTAATCTTTCTCTTGCATCTTCTAATGAAATATCTTGAAGCTGGGCTCCGGCAACGGAAAGATGTCCTCCTCCGCCCAGTTTCTCCAATATCATTTGTACGTTAATTTCTCCAAGGGACCTTCCGCTTATAAATACTTCACCATTGACGCTGCACAGTACAAAGGCCGCCGCAATCCCCGCAAGATTCAACAGTTCATCGGCTGCTTTCGCTGCAATAAGCTGAGCATTTTTGGTATTGGGATGACACGCAGAAACTGCGATGTTATCCCTCATTATTTCAGCTTCTCTGACAACTCCGGACACGCTCAGGTACGTTTCAAGATCGTTCTGGAACAACTGCCTGATAGCAACAGTGTCAACCCCTTGCCTTCTAAGGTACGAAGCAGCTTCGAAAGTTCTTACACCAGTCTTGAATGTAAAGTTCTTTGTATCAACTACTATTCCTGCATAAAGTGCCTCTGCTTCAAGGGGCTTCAGCCTTAATTTATCATCAACGTACTGAAGTACCTCTGTAACAAGTTCACATGTGGAAGAAGCATATGTTTCCTGGTATACAAGCACAGCATCCTGTATAAATTCTGCTCCCTTTCTGTGGTGGTCAATAACGACAACCTGCTTCGTTCTCTCAAGGAGTTCAGGAGCTTCGGTAAAGCTGGGTTTGAAAGTATCTACAACAACCAGAAGCGTCTTTTCGGTAATTCTGGCAAGAGCTTCATTTGCTGTTATAAAAAGATCTTCATATTCCTCGTTTTCATTCAGTCGGTTAACGATGTTGTTAATAGTGGGATTTGACCTGTTTAATACAATGTGAACATCCTTGTCCCTGCTTCTTGCAATGCGGTATACTCCAAGAGCCGCTCCAAGAGAATCTATGTCCCCATGTTCGTGTCCCATTATCAGCACATTAGGAGACTGGTCAATCAATTCCCTCAAAGCATAGGCAATAACTCTTGCCTTCACTCTCGTTCTTTTTTCCAGTTCTCTCGTCTTTCCCCCATAAAAACTAAAACTGTCACCGTTTTTGACAACAACCTGGTCTCCGCCTCTACCCAAAGCAATATCTATTGAAGCTGCGGCATACTTAAAGTTCTCCGCAGGAGAATCCCCGTTTATACCAAACCCAATACTCAAGGTGACAGGTATCTTATTCCCTATATTAATTTCTTTTACACTGTCAAGTATTTCAAATTTTTTCTCTTCAAACTCTTTCAGGTACTTATACTCAAAAACAAAGAGATACTTGTCTCTCTCATACTTTTTTAGAATACCCCCTGTAGCACTTGTCCACTGCACTATTTTTGTGTCTATCTCAGCAAGAATTTTCGGCTTTAAGGGGTCCTCCATACTCTGCATCAGGTCATCATAGTTATCCAGTACAATTATACCCACTGCAACCTTTTCTTCATAGTATTTCTTTTTCAAATTGACAAATTCGGTATTCTCAATAAAATACAGAAGAATAATATAATTTTCCGCATCTGTTTTACTGTCTGTTTTTACGAAATTTCCAATTACGTTATAACACCTGTCATTTACACATACCTGTCTGGATATTCTGGTTGGTTCCTTTACAAAACTGTCCGGATTCAGCCCGGAAACAAATTTACTAAGTGATTTTTCAAGAATATTTTCTCCATTAAAAATACTTCGAAAGGATGAATTATACCATATAATAGTTCCATCCAGTTCAATAACAACAAGAGGCATGGGAGAATTGAGCAATGTATCCTTTGTGGCCGAATCTATATTTAGTGTGAGATATTCTATATATTTTGTAATTTCGCGCTGTCTTCTGTAATTTGAAATGAAATAATAATATAACAGAAATGCCATTAGCGCGATACCAGGTATGGCAACCTTCCAGTTTAAAATGGCAATAACCACTACAAGAAAAAAAATTATCCAAATATAGAAACTGGCACGGGGTATTAAAATACCTGAAAATTTCTTGTTATTCATAATCGCTCATCAATCGGTTTCTAGAGACCTCTGTTTTTAGCTCTTGAGCTGTTTAGATGCTTTGCCAGTTCCGACAAATCTCCATAATGTTTTTCCACATCATGGTTCTCAATCAGCCCTAATTTGACTTTGTTCTCTATTTTCAACTCTATGGCATTATAACTTATACCCAGACGTTTTCCGAGCAAATAGCTGATTAATATAATGTTTGAGAGGGTCTCTGAAATCGAATCATGAACCTCCTCCCTCATTCCGTTAATCAAAATTTTAAACAGGCTGGAAACGTCCTGTAACAGCTCGCTTTTCAGCCATTCAATTATCTTTATATTTCGCGTTATATCAATATCCCTATCTAAGAAAGCCATATGACCACTCCAGCATAAATTTCCATAACATTATATCATATAACCGCCTGTCTTGTTGAATTTCCCGCTGTCTATCATATGACTAAATTTTCAGCTTTCTTTAAATCCGATTTGTTTGAAATGTTAGCAGACCATACCTATATATTTCCCAATCCTATTTTCTGTATCTTGGATATGAACCAAGAAACTTGAAAAAGGATGTTTTTCTTTTAATCATTGTTATGGCATCTCTCACATCTGCATCTTCAATATGGCCTTCAATATCAACAAAAAATATGTACTTCCCAAGACAACTTTTAGCTGGTCTGGATTCTATTCTGGTCATATTTATATCCCACAGGTTAAATATGTCCAATATCCTGTAAAGGCTTCCCGGCCTGTCTTCTGTTGAAAATACAAGTGATGTCTTGTCAAATCCGCTTCTTTCACCACTTTCCTTCGACAGTACTACAAATCTTGTACTGTTATTACAGGTATCCTGTATATTGCTTGCCGCCACATCAAGCCCGTAGACCTTTGCAGCCGATATGGAAGCAATGGCAGCGCAGTCTCCTTCTCCCCCGGCAACCTCTTTTGCAGCCTCAGCCGTGCTGTATGAATACTTTAAAACAGCGTTTGGAAAATGTGTATTTATAAAATTCCTGCACTGTCCAAAGGGCTGGGGATGAGAAATTATATACCTGATACCTTCTATTTGAGCGCCCTTTTTTACTAATAAATGCTGATTTATTGGTATCAATAACTCAGCCTTTATTTTCAGGTCAACATCAAAAGCAAGCATATCCATTGTGGTATTAACGGCACCTTCAATGGAATTTTCAATAGGAACAACGGCTTCATCAATGCTTCCGTTATCAACGGCATAAAGCATATCAGATATAGTGCCAAAGTCGAGGGCTGTATGAATTTTATCTCCTGCATACTCTTCAAGGGCTTCCTGAGAAAAAGTCCCCTTTGGTCCTAAATAACCTATTTTAACCATCTGAACCTCTCATAAATATATTATTATACGAAATTCAATACTGACAGCAAAACCCTGCCTACGAATTTTATAAGCAGGGTTTAAGTGTCTGGAAAGAAAATTCAAATTGCCAGCGAAATCAGAATTATTCCGCTGTATAAGGCAGCAACGCAATGTGTCTTGCCCTCTTAATAGCAACTGTAAGCTGTCTCTGATGCTTTGCACAGTTACCCGAAATCCTTCTTGGAAGGATCTTTCCTCTTTCAGAAATATATTTTCTGAGCTTTGCTATATCTTTATAATCTATTTCAGTAACTTTATCTACACAAAAAGCACATACTTTTTTTCTTGCTCTTCTTACCCTGGGGTTGCCTTTGCTATCACCTTTATCATGGTTGCTTCCCCTGTCTTTCTTCGCATTTGCCATGGCCTCAAAACGCCTCCTTCCTCTTCAAAACTCAAATTCGCAATTCAGGCAATAAATAATGGGTTGGTTAGAACGGTAATTCATCGTCCTCATCTACAGGATAGAAACCGTCAACCTGTTCATCATTCCTGCCATCGAATGGTTCAAATGGTTCGAATGGCTTTGAAGACCCACTGCTACTTCTTTTGCTGTCTGCGAAATATGCTTCATCGGCAATTATCTCAGTCACATAATGCCTTTTCCCTTCGGTATCATCCCATGTTCTTGTCTGTATTCTTCCTACAACAGCAACCTGTTGACCTTTCTGAAAATACCTTCCGCAGAATTCAGCCAGCTTGTTCCATGCAACAATAGGTATAAAGTCTGTCTGCTTCTCTTCGCCCTGTCTTGCAAAACGCCTGTCCACGGCAAGAGTAAAGCTGCAAACCGGTATATTATTAGTGCTCGTATACCTTATCTCAGGGTCTCGTGTAAGCCTACCCATTAAAATCGCCTTGTTCATATAATCACCTTAGTCCTTCTTAATAATCAGATACTTAATTATCTCATCAGTAATCTTGTATATCCTCTCAAGCTCACGTGGGAAATTGGATTCAGCACTGAAATTAGCGAGAACATAATATCCTTCAGTCTTATCTTTGATTTTGTAAGCAAGCCTTCTCTTGCCCCATTCATCAATATTCTCAAGCTGTGCGGATGTTTCCAGTAAATTCTTAAACTTTTCTACAATCGCTTTTGTGCCTTCCTCATCGAGATTCGGATTAATAATGAATATAGTTTCATACTTATTTACCACTGACTTCACCTCCTTCTGGACTGAACGGCCCTGTAACAACAGTACAGAGCAAGGATCAAATGTAATTATTATCAACTTCTTTTCAAGTTAGTAATTTTATCATACATAATTGAATTTCACAAGAGGGTATTTTTACACAAATGCGGCAAAACATTAGAAGCCGCATCTCAATTGTCATAATCTTCCCCTTACGCAACCATCTTTCAGCGCACTATACATTTCAATCACATTTATCTCTTGTCTTACCTGCACAGTTATTATGTCTACTGCATATTAAGATGTAGATTCAATTTTAATATGAGGTAATGAAACATGTTTTATCCATTAAAGTTTAAACCTGTCTACAAAAACTACTTATGGGGCGGAAGAAATTTTGAGAAATTTGGCAGGAAACTTCCCGAAGGCATTATTGCAGAAAGTTGGGAAATCTCATGTCATCCGGATGGTATAAGTATTGTATCAAACGGTGAATTTTCAGGCATGCCCCTTCCCCAATTGATACAAAAGTTTGGAAGACAGCTTGTCGGAAAAAGCCTTTCTGAGAAAGATGTATCAAAATTCCCCCTTCTTGTAAAGTTTATTGATGCAAACGACCGCCTGTCTGTTCAGGTTCATCCTGATGATGCCTACGCTCAGTTGCATGAAAATGAATATGGCAAAAATGAAACCTGGTATATAATTTATGCCCATCCTGGCTCAAAAATTGTATACGGAGTCAAGCCTGGCACTACAAAGGATATTTTTGCAAGGGCTATATCTGAAAATCGAGTGGAAGAATACTTAAGATACATTGAAGTATTCCCGGGTGATGTATTTAACGTGCCTGCCGGTCTTTTGCATGCCATTGGGGAAGGTATAGTTCTGGCTGAAATACAACAGAATTCAAATTCTACTTACAGAGTCTATGACTATAACAGGCTTGATAAGAATGGCAATAAAAGGCCTCTCCACATACAGAAAGCTCTTGATGTAATAGATTTTGAATTATCCGGCCGTATAGAAAAATCAAAAGGGCTTGAAATAAAGATTGGCCGCTGTTCCATTAAAAAATATCTTGTAGCAAACAAATACTACTCTATAGAGCTTTATGATATAAAAGAGAAAACAGAAGAAATTGCTGACGGAAGCAAATTCTATATTTATGTGTTCGTTGACGGTGAGGGAAAAATAAATTATGAGTCGGGAAGCATTCAGGTTAAATGCGGTGAGTCAATACTTATACCTGCTACAATGGGAGCTTACTCTCTTGAAGGCAATATAAAGTTTATCAAATCCTACGTACCTGACATAAAATACGATATAATAGCACCATTAATGGCAGCAGGCTACTCCAAAGAGAATATAATAGAAGGAATTAATTGTTGTACTGTTTCGCATGATATATAATATACTTGTACAATAATAGCTAATAAGTATACTTTTAAAAAGATATACCTGTCAGGGAGATTATATTTATGGAAACAACTGCTAACGTTAATGAAGTTATGATGGTAATAAATGCAGAGCACCGGGATCCATACAGTGTTCTCGGTGTTCATCCTGTAGAAAGTGATGACAGTCAGGGAAAGATTTTTGCTGTCAGGTGTTATATTCCTGATGCTGAAAAAGTATTTGTAATAGTAAATGACGGCAAACAAAAAAGCGGCAATATTCAAAAATACAAAATGAAGAAAATCCACGAAGCAGGTTTTTTTGAAGCATTAATAGATGACATGGACGATATTTTTGCATATACCCTGGAAGTAACCAACTATTGCGGCAGTACATATTCCATATGCGATCCTTACAGTTTTCTCCCTGTACTGTCAGATTATGACCTGTATCTTTTTAATGAAGGCAATCATCATAAAATTTATGAAAAACTTGGTGCCCATCAGATAGCTGTAAACGGAACAGACGGAACTCTGTTTGCCGTATGGGCTCCTTGCGCAAGGCGTGTAAGTGTAGTAGGAAACTTTAACGGTTGGGATGGAAGAAGACATCAGATGAGATGTCTTGGAAGTTCAGGCGTGTGGGAGATTTTCATTCCGGGAATAAAACAGAATGAGATTTACAAATATGAAATTAAAACTCCTTCCGGTGAGATTTATATAAAGTCAGACCCCTATGCTTTTTTCTCCGAGTTAAGGCCTAATACGGCATCAATTGTTTATAACCTTGATAATTATTCGTGGAATGATGAAGAATGGATAAAGGAGAGAGAATCCTCCAATATATTTGAAAAGCCCATATCGATATATGAGGTGCATCTTGGCTCATGGCTCAGGGCACAGGAAGAAGGCGGAAGATTTCTTACGTATACGGAGCTGGCGGATAAACTGGTAAACTATGTAAAGGATATGGGTTTTACACATATCGAGTTGCTTCCGCTGGCGGAGCACCCCTATGACGGTTCCTGGGGATACCAGGTCACGGGTTATTATTCAATAACAAGCAGATATGGAAAGCCGGAAGAATTTATGTATCTGATAGACAGGTGCCATCAGGAAGGTATCGGCGTTATACTTGACTGGGTTCCTGCACATTTTCCAAAGGACGCCCATGGTCTTGCCAGATTCGACGGCACTGCCCTTTATGAGCATGCAGATGCAAGGCAGGGAGAACATCCTGATTGGGGTACCCTCATTTTTAATTACGGCAGAAACGAAGTCCGCAACTTTTTAGTGTCAAATGCAGTGTTCTGGTTCGAAAAATACCACATCGACGGTCTCAGAGTAGATGCCGTGGCATCCATGCTATATCTTGACTACGGAAAAAAAGACGGTGAATGGCTGCCGAATAAATGGGGAGGCAAGGAAAACATAGAAGCCATAGAATTCCTGCGACAGCTTAATACTACAGTATATAAATATTTCCCCGGAGTGATGATGATAGCTGAAGAGTCAACGTCGTGGCCTTTGGTTTCCAGACCACCTTACGTTGGAGGGCTGGGTTTCTCTTTCAAATGGAACATGGGCTGGATGAATGATTTTCTCAGATATATAAGCATGGACCCTATATACAGAAAATATAATCATAATCTGCTAACTTTCTCAATTATGTATGCTTTTTCAGAAAACTTCATACTTGTTCTTTCCCATGATGAGGTAGTTCACGGCAAAAGTTCCATGATTAATAAAATGCCGGGAGACTACTGGCAAAAATTTGCCGGGCTGCGAGTCAGCTATGGATATATGTACGGACACCCCGGTAAAAAGCTCTTGTTTATGGGCGGAGAATTTGGGCAGTTTATTGAATGGAATTACAATCAGGGTCTTGATTGGCATCTTCTGGACTATGAAATGCATAAAAAACTCCAGACATATGTCAAAGATCTTAACAGGCTTTATACAAGCAATAAAGCCATGTATGAAGCAGATTTCAGCTATGAAGGTTTTGAGTGGATCGATTGCAATGACGCGGTTCAGAGCATAATATACTTCATTCGCAAAAGCAAGGACCAGCATGATATGCTTATATTCGTCTGTAATTTTACCCCTGTAGCCCGTAATGATTACAGAGTAGGAGTTCCTTTTGATACATATTACGAAGAAGTGCTGAACAGTGATTCAGAAATATATGGCGGCAGTAATATGGGAAACTTTGGGGGGGTCCATGCAGAGCACGAGTCCCTGCATGGATATCCTTATTCAATAAAGCTTCAGATTCCGCCTCTGTCAATGCTGGTAGTTAAGCCAAAACCTGATTAATTATCTTTATCTCTTATCTTGAGAGGATGGGCCGGATCAGTTACTGCGTTTATTTTAACGGCAAAGCAGGTCTTCCTTTCGATGTCCCCGTCAGTCACAATATGGATATCCAGAAGCCCGGAAGTAGTATAACCGGTTTTCAGGTAATTTATCTCTGAAAGGCATAGACTCCATCCCTCCAGCCATAGTAAAAGTTCCTTCCTTTGTTCCGGAGTGCCGGTAAAGTGAATAAGCAGGTCTATGTCGCTGCCAGGACCTGCGGAGGCATTGTTTGTACTGCCGAAAAGGTATACTCCTTCCACACCAAAGCGGGTCATATCAAGACTTTCAGCAATGCGCTCAGCCATGTAATGTCTCCAGCGCCAGAACCTGTCATCCGTCCGGATGTCTTCATACTTTTCCGGCTTTTCAAGTTCAGTTTCCATCTCAGCAGGCGATGAAAGAAACGCAACTGCCTTTTCAAGGTCAGCGTTGGTAAGAATCTTTAATATCTTTCCTCCGGATACTTTAGGTACATCAATTACATGCACAACATCAGCATATTTTGCATATTTGGGCAACAGTTCCGGCAGTATATTTTCCGATTTCATGAGGAATGCCTCATTGAAAATAATTCCTTTATCATCAGGATAAACCGGAAGGTATCTTATGTTTGACGCCACCAGATCCTGAAAGAAGTGGGTACCAAACGACAACTCAGGCACATATCCTGATTTATTGC
>Ga0134090_1002103_pt1 | contig 11201 bp, 8 predicted proteins | sample 1_4taG_FD_94453 | JGI IMG/M metagenome (GOLD analysis project Ga0134090, IMG submission 94453) | Switchgrass degrading microbial communities from high solid loading bioreactors in New Hampshire, USA - 1_4_20_6_A1 metaG | ecosystem: Engineered > Bioreactor > Semi-continuous > Anaerobic > Digestate...
GGGAAAGTAACTCTGCTGACACAGACACTTAGATCCATACGAGATAATGGATTTGCCATATGATTCTTGCCCAAAAAGAGGGACAGACAGTGACATAAAACCTAAAACAAGTTGACACGACCTATGAAGCTACAAAATTTGACAATAATATACTTATGATGTTATAATTCGATTATAATAATTCGATACTTTTTCTAAATTAAGATTCTAAGCAGATAGAAACTGTTGAATAAAGTAATATAACATTCCGGGGAAGGACAGCATAGTACATGTTACAAGTAATTGAAGCCTTCAGTGGAATTGGCAGTCAAGCAAAAGCTCTTAAGAATCTGAATGTACCTCATAAGATTATTGCTACCATTGAATGGGATATATATGCTATTTGCGCTTACGATTTGATTCATAATGGATCACAGGACATCTCGCCATATTTGAAACTTAATAAGGATGAGTTAGTTAATTGCCTAAGTTCCCTTAATTTAAGTATGGATGGGAAAAATCCGGCCAGTTCCATCTCATTAAAAATGATGTCTGAGGATGCCTTGAGACGTATTCTCTGCGCAATTGAAAGAACACACAATTTAGTTAATATCACAAATGTAAAGGGGGCAGATCTGCCTTTTCACATAGATTTGCTAACTTATTCATTTCCATGCCAGAATTTATCTGTCTGTGGCTCATGGCATGGTTGTATGAGCGGTATTGACAGAAATGTAAAGAATAGCTCGGGTATGCTCTGGGAAGTTGAAAGAATTTTAAAGGAAAGAAAAGATTTAGGATTAAAAATGCCTCGATTTCTTCTCATGGAGAATGTAAGCAATATATTATCTAAAGTGAACAGAAAGAATTTTGGTGAATGGCAGAATTATCTTGAAACTCTGGGTTATTACAATCAGGTTTATACCCTTAACGCAACGGATTTCGGTATTCCGCAAAGAAGAGTAAGAACTTTTATGATAAGCGTCTTCTGTGAAAACATGTTTGTTAAGAAAGAAGTGCAGAATTTCTTTAATGCGCATGATCTGCAGGGTAAAATGATCAGGCCTTTGGAACCGTTAGAAAATTATCTGAGAACTGATTATAATAATATAATCTATAAAAAAGAAGCAGATGCAAGTCAGCCAAACGATACCCCATCAAGAAAGAAGATATTCCAGGACAATGAGATCCTTTTAGATAAAAATAACGTCTCTGCAAAAACTGCAAATACTCTTACAACAAAACAGGACCGTAATCCCAACTCAGGTGTTATTTTCTATAAAACTAATGTTAAGGGAAAATCTCAGTACCGATATCTGACACCACGAGAATGCTTTTTACTTATGGGATTTGATGAAAAAGATTTCCAGGTAATTATAGACAATAATTTCAAGTTCAACTCTAACAGGTACTTCTTCAATAGGGAAAGATTGGAGAAATTAGCAGGTAACAGTATTGTGGTTAATATACTGGAAGAAATTTTCAAACAAATTATTGAAATTGATGAAATTATCAGTTAGATTATAGCAGCTTGGGATTTTTGCCTATGGCTAGGAAAACCAAGTTTATACAAAGATATTATGTTTTTTGATATTTGTGATCCGGTAAAGGGGTGAAAGATTTGCCTAATTACAGTTTACCGAAATATGATGAGTACAGAAAGTGGATAAGACAAGCTAGAGAACGGGGATGTGAATGGGGAAAAATTAAATATGGCCTTAGAAATGATCCGGAAGAGTTAGAAATATTCCTTAAGGAGCAAAAGGCTCTGAATTGGTGGGACATAGACTGCAATGACTGGTTTCAGTTGGTGGAATCAGAAAAAGAATCCGAGGAACAGACTAAGACAATAGATTATATGAAAGGCTATGCGATGATATATGACGAAGGACAGGACAATGAGGTATCTGTTCCTTCAGATGAAAAATCGTCCTGGCAGTTATATAAAAAGAAACTTTTGACAAACGGGTTCAAACCCGGAGTTGTTGAGGAAATGGAAAGAACGACTGTCAAAATACTGAAAAGATTAAGCAATAACACAGTCGATAAGCAACCTATAAAAGGTCTTGTAATTGGTAATGTCCAGTCAGGAAAAACTGCTAATATGGCTGCACTTATGGCTATGGCAGCCGACTGGGGATGGAACTTGTTCATTGTATTATCCGGCACAATCGAAAATCTGAGACAACAGACACAGAAGCGTTTGCTTGAAGATCTGAACAACCCCGGGAACCTGAATTGGAGAGGTCTTGAGCATCTGTCCAGAAACCCGTCGTATGGGCAGAGGACTCAGGATTTGCATTTCGAAGAAGATTCAAAAGACAGGTATTTTACTGTGTGTCTGAAGAATGCAGTAAGACTAAAGAAACTGATACAATGGTTACATTCCGACCCTAATAAGCAACGGCAAATGAAGATACTGGTTATCGATGATGAAGCAGACCAGGCTGGTATTAATACAGCTGATATAGAAAGCAATGAAAGAAAAACGATTAATCGGTTAATTGTGAATCTTGTAAACGGAAAAAACGAGAAAGGTGAAGATACGGGTGTTCAGTATCGTGCAATGAATTATATAGGGTATACTGCAACGCCATATGCTAATGTACTGAATGAATCCAGCAGGGAATCACTTTATCCAAGAAACTTTATAACTACTTTAGGCGTATCAAAAGAATATTTTGGTCCACAGCATATATTTGGAGTTGATGGCGGCGACTACGAAGGAATGGATATATTACGAATTATAGAAAACCAGGAGCTTAATCTGTTAAAAAACATACATGATGGCATGGCAAATAAGATACCTGAATCATTGCAAAATGCACTTTGCTGGTTTTTGTGCGGGACTGCGACGATGAGATACTGGAAATTGGAAATGCCTGCAAGTATGCTTGTGCATACCAGCCAGAAACAGGACCATCATCAGTGCATTGCAGATTCAATACGCAATTGGCTTGAGTCAGATGCTGAATATATACTCAAGAAATGCAGAAAAGTATGGGAGTATGAAACGGAACGGTTCAGTTTTGAGAAATTTAGAAAACAGTATCCTGACTATGACAGGAGAGAAGAAGAAATAAATAAATACCCGGGATTTGATGATATTGAACCTGAAATCAGAAAGATACTTAAAAACGTAAGCAATATCCCATTGGGTAGCGATGGCGATTTGGTATATCACGAAGGGATACACCTGTGTATAGATAACTGCAGTCAACCTAAAGGCATAAATGAAGATGGAATGTATGTGAGGCTGGCTTATCCTGATTCAAAGAATATATTGAAAAAGGTTCCAGCATTTATAGTTGTAGGAGGTGCTACTTTATCCAGAGGACTGACAATAGAAGGGCTGATCAGTTCCTATTTTCTGAGATCTGTTAACCAGGCTGATACATTGATGCAGATGGGAAGATGGTTTGGCTATCGAAGAGGATATGAACTTCTGCCCCGGATCTGGTTAACTTCAAAAACGTATGACCAGTTTGTGTTTTTGTCTACATTGGACGAAGAATTAAGGGAAGAAATTCGCTACATGGATCAGATTAGAATTAGTCCATCCGAGTATGGACCGAAGATTAAAAACACTCCGAAGTACAGTTTTATCAGGATAACAGCCAAAAGCAAAATGCAGAGTGCCAGGCCGGCGGATATGGATCTGAGTGGTCAATACAGCCAAACCTATCTTTTCTACAATGATAAAGAAATTTTGAAAAGTAATATAAATGTAGTTACCAAATTTATAGAAGGCCTTGGAAAGCCTGAAGGCAGAAAGCCATGTAACAAGCATGCTGAAAATACATTGATATGGAGAAATATTCCTTTCACTAAGATATACCAAATGCTTAAAGAGTATAGGGCCCCAAAGAGACTGATGGTATTTAATGATATAGATATTGAAGGAGTTGCGGACTGGATCAATAAAATGACTTCAGAAGGTAAGCTGACTGACTGGAATGTTGTTGTCGCAGGAACTGCAAGCAAGGAGAAAATCTGGAAGCTGACCTATGGAGAAATTGGTAAAGTCAGACGTACACGGAAGAAAAATTATACTGATAAAAATATCATCAATATAGGCGTGTTACGTGATCCAAAAGATTTAATAGCTGATGTGGACCTGGAAGGTAAAGACGCCGGGCTGATAAACAGGGTCATGAAATTTAAAGCGCAGGATGCTAAATCCATAAGAAGCGAAGCCGGCCTTAATATGACTCCTCAACTACTTATTTATATGATTGATAAGGATTCCAAAGCGGATTCTGAATCTAACAGGGAGGATCTGAATGCACCTGAAGATATAGTCGGACTTTGCCTGAATATTCCTGGGGGAAAAAGAGGAACAAATTATGCAGCAAAGATAACCATCCGGCTTGAAAACAATCCCTTTGATGATAATGGTGATCTGGAGGGGGTAAATGATGTACATTGAAATTGCAGAACCCGGGAGGATGACACAATCCGGAAGTTCACTGCTGAGGTTAATTCAGAATAACAGCATGCCTATTCTGGATCTGCTTGTGAGGGAATCTGTACAGAACAGTCTTGATGCAGCGAAAAGCGACGGAGATTATGTATCCGTTGATTTTATAACAGGTACATTTATCAGTAAAGAACTCAGCAAAGAACTTGATGACATAACTGATGGTCTGAATAAAAGATTCCGTGATAAGGAGTATAAATTCATCGCAATTGCTGACAGCAATACCGTAGGACTTACCGGGAAGCTTCATCATGATGAAGTTACCGAAAACGACTACGGAAATTTGCTTAAGCTGGTATATGATATAAGTAAACCCCAGGATGCTGAAGGCGCCGGTGGTTCCTGGGGGTTAGGTAAAACCGTTTATTTCCGGGTCGGTATTGGGCTTGTAATTTATTACAGCAGGATAATAAATGATAAAGGGCATTATGAATCAAGACTTGCGGCATCATTTGTAGAAGATGAGTTGGGTAAAGATTCTATTATTCCCAGACGAAACGGAAAGTCAAAAAGCGGAATTGCCTGGTGGGGAGAAAAAATAGGGTCGAATAAAACAATCCCGATAAGAAACGAAAAATATATAAAAAAAATTCTTGACATATTCCATATAGAACCTTATAAAGACGATAAAACAGGAACAATTATAATTATACCGTATATTGACAGTGAAAAACTGCTGTCGCACAACCAGGCTGAGTATCTTGATAACACAGGAAAACCGATTATTCCTTACTGGTGTACAAATCTGGATGATTATTTATCAATTGCATTACAGCGGTGGTATGCCCCCAGACTAAATAATATAAATTATCCGCATGGGAAATGGCTACGTGCTAGAATCAACGGCAGATGTATAACGTATAATTCTATGGAACCGGTATTTCAGGTTATACAGGGATTATATAACCGCGCGGCAAATAAAAAGGCAGAGTTTAATGATATTTTGCATAATCATACGGTGAAACTTGTACCTGTTCAGACCCGGAAAGTTCTTCAGTCATCTGAAGCAGGATTTGTGGCATTTACAAAAGCAGACCGTGATATTTTGAAGATGAATCCTCCATATAATAAACACAATCCATTTATGTATCTTAACATCGGATTTACATATCCTGACAAAAACAGACCGATCATAACTTTTTCCAGAAAGCCGGGACTGTTAGTATCATATGAAACCACTGGACCATGGGCTGACAAAATAGAGGAGACAAATAAAAATGAATTTATTATTGCAACATTTGTATTAAATTCTGGAAATAAGCTTTCTGATATTGATATCAGTCTTGAGGAATATATCCGCAGAGGTGAGATGGCAGACCACAATTCCTGGAATGATTACACACTGCGGTCCACTAATCCGAGAATTGTTTCCAGAATACAGCAGTTGGTCAATAACAAAATTGCAAATGAATTTTCTTGCGAAAATGATACAGAAATTGGGATAAGGCTTAGTTCCGGACTAGGGAAATTATTCGGAGATTTATTATTACCACCTGTAAATTTTGGTATGAAACCTAGCGGTCCTTCTCCGAAAGAAAGCAACAAACACAGAAAGATAACTGTTGAGAATCATAAAGGCATTACACTCTCTCTGGCTGAAGATAAAATTAAGTATAATAAAACAGGTATTGAAATTCCAATCAATATAAAGACGAAAAAAGAAATTTATAAAGTAGCGGTTACAATTGGCATAGAAGCTGAATCCGGTATTATAAGTGCTAAAGAATGGGAAAATGAACTGGAAATGAATTTGCCATTCGATATAGAGGAAGTGGCTATTTCGTTTATTTCTTTTGATAATAAAGAAGTTATAACATATCCGAAAGTAATTTCAGTGAGTAAAACTTTACCGCAAAGTGAATTTGCAGGCATGAGTATATCTGTAATGAAATCAGATAAAGGCTGTTATTATGGATTTATGCTTTCATCTGAACAGAAGCATAATTTTGATGCAGAACTGTTAATAAAACTTAATCTGTTAAAAAGAGATATCAGGACTGTACTGAATGTTGAAGCGGATGAAGGTGATAAATGATGGCAACAAGAATATCTCTGTTTCCTGTATTGACAGAAGAATTAAGGACTAAAATAAGGTTTCAGATGTCGGAGTATGAGTTATATTATACTAAAGATGAAATTAAATTTTCGCTTCAATCAGAAGAGATTGATAATAATCCGGCAGAACGAAAAATTATTGACAAAAAAGGTATTTGGACACCGGACCATTATAATCTTTGCATAAGGCGAAAATTTTCAGCAATTACTTATCATTACCTTTTCGGGGAGGATGGAGTTGTCTGCAGAAATTCCGTCTTAGGGATTGCAGTGAGGTGGACATCCCAGGATTCCAGACAGCGTGGGGTGATAAAAATAGGCTCATTATTTAATTCCGCTGAATCTAAAGAATTCATATTGGATTATGAGTTTCCACCTGCCAAGTTAAGAGGAGCATTAGAGTTGACGACTGTCCTTTATCTGGAACAACCAGGCACACCTGTTGCGGGGGAAGAGCACTTAACTAACATTTGCGGCTGTATTATCGGAGAACTGGACAAAATAACATTGAGACTTGATGGTATTGGCTCAGAATTCCCTATTTATGAAATAGACAAGCCATCATGGCCTTTATGGAGTATTAAATGTGAATGGACAGATCCGTCAATTGATCAGTTTATCGAATGTATATCTTTATATATCAATAAAGCACATAAAGGCTTTAAGTATATAGAGAAAGATGAACAGCTTATGAAAGAGATAATGTCAAGTGCCTTGTTTCTGCTGATTACAAAACTGAAATCGCAGAAAGATGACTGGGATGCTGCAATGGAGGGCAAGGATCTACTTGAAGGAAGTGTGTCAGCTGCAGTGAATTACTTTATTAAAACTTTAGGGTGGGATACTTCAACTCCCGAGTCTTTATCCGTTTCTATAAGGATTTTTTTAGACAGAAGGATGTAGATATATATGATAATAAAAACGCTTAAAAGGTCAGATGCTTATTCGGCTATGGAAGAATGGAAAAGTATTTATCCGGAACTGCCGGAAGTAGACAGTGATTATTTAAAAATCAGAAGTGATTTATTCAGGTTTTATTGTATTGTTAAAGAAGAATGCACAGAAAAATATGATATTGATGTGCATTTTGGTATTCATCTTTACAATTATCTGAATTCGCTGCCGGATTTCAGCCTGAGAGTTGCTGCAAACGATGATTTCTGGAGATATCTCTCTGTCAAAGTTGTACCCCATATTGTTGCGGACAGATGGGGAAAAGATAACGAGGAACATTTCTGGAAAAGATCTACCAGGATCTGGCTTAGTTCAATATGGTGGTATATTCATTTATCCTGGCAAGGAAACGTGGAAAGTACTCTGGAAGTACTTGAATCGCCGGGATTTGATACTGATATTATTTTGAATATGGTTGAGCGTACAGGAAGGAAAGGTTATAATACTGATGTCTACAGATACATTATGTACTATTACAGTAAAGTACCTGAGGACATTAAAAAGCACAAGAACGAAAAGCAGCGGACATTGTTCAGAGCTATAATGAAACTGAACACAGCAAAAACCATGGTGATTGAACCGGGACTATATATTGGCGGTGAGCGTGAATACGTACGTTCACTGTTTGGCGATCTGAATATAAACATTTGATAAAGGTGACTGACATGTTACCAAAGATAATTGACTTGTTTTCGGGATGTGGGGGTCTCGCACTCGGATTTCAGAAAGCAGGATTTGAAATAGCAGCAGGTATTGACATATTACCCGAGGCTATAAAAGCAATATCTTATAACCTGCATTGGAGAACAAGCCAGAAAGAAGTTTACATATGTGCCGATATAACTGCGATGGATCCTAAAGAATTTATAAACGTGTTAGGAGATGAAGGTTGCATTGTGATCGGAGGACCTCCCTGTCAGGCATATTCACTTGCAGGCAGAGGAAAGCTCAGATCATTGGGAGATAACAGGATATATACAAAAGATCAGAGGGGCCTTTTGTATAAAGATTTTATCAGATTTGCAATAGATCTGAATGCAAGGGCTGTTATCATGGAAAATGTTCCTGAAGCTATAAATTATGGGGGGGAGAATATACCGCAGCATATATGTGAAGTTCTTGAAAGCAAGGGATATTTTTCATTCTGGACTATTTTAAATGCAGCGGATTTTGGAGTTCCACAGATCAGGGAACGTGTATTTGTTATAGCAGTAAAGCAGAATGAAAATATCACAATTGATTTACCCGAACCTTCACATAGGAATAGTGATGGCAGTATGACGGTATATCAAAAAAGGTTTATAGGTTTAAAAAGATTCAAAAACTTCAAACAACCAAAGTCGAATAAAAATGCCCCTGATTTATGGAATACAGTCGGTGATGCTTTTTCCGATCTGCCTGTTTTATTTGAGAACGAAAATGCGAGTTACAGAAGTCTATCGTTGAATGTAGAAATTCCATACAGATGTGGATGGCAAAATGATTATCAACGAATGATGAGGACCTGGTTTGGGACTGCGACACAGTCCGTATCAGCAAATGCATTCAGAAAATGCACAAGAGATTTCCCTATATTTGCCAGAATGAAGCAGGGTGACAATTACATCAAAGCTGTAGAAATTGCTGAAAAACTGTTTAAAGATACCGCAGATTTATATGCGCTAAAAGAAGGAACAGTTGAGTATGATAATCTGAGACGTAAGATAGTGCCGCCATATGAAATAGTCAATTTTGATAGCAGGTGGAAAAAACTAGATGATAATAAACCTTCTCATACGGTGACAGCACATTTATCCAGAGACACATATAGTCATATACATCCTTGGGAACCGCGTGGAATTTCAGTTCGTGAGGCAGCAAGGTTGCAGTCTTTCCCGGATGACTTTTTCTTTAACTGTTCTATGGGGGACGCATTTAATCTGATAGGAAATGCGGTGCCGCCGCTATTAGCTTATTCTGTCGCTTTATCGGTAAGAGACGCTTTTATGGAGGAATTTGCTTATGAATCTGCTTGAAGAAATAAGAGAGTATTTTGCTTCAGTTAATTGGGGAGCAAGAGAATTGAAAAGCCTGCCAAAAGACTTTCCTGGTTATGTTATAAAAACCAGCGAGGGTTATGGCGTGGCAATTCCATATAGCAATGGAAAGATTGTATCAGAAAAATTTGCCAACTGTAAACTGCATAACAATATGATTGTAATTGATGGTAAAGAGGATATGTTTTTAATATTAAGCTGTAATCTCAACAGCCTTAGATATGAATTTGCTGCTGTCTGTGCACAGTTTGCTGAACCGGGAGAGAATGGCAGCAACAGGATTAACTTAATCAACAATCCTACGGAATGGTGGCAACAGTGGAAAACTCTGCTTGGCAATATTGCTTCTGAAAAAAAACCATACAATGTGATTGCGGAAATGTTGGTACTTGAGCACTTAATGAAAGAAGGTAAAAATGTAGTATGGACTGCTGTAAATTCAGGAAGCCATGACATTGAAACGGACGAGGAATGTTATGAAGTGAAATCCACCATAAAAAGGTATAGTGCTACGGTTACTATTGCCGGACAGCATCAGCTTCAATGCACTAAAAGGCTATACTTATTTTTCTGCAGAATGGAAAAGTCTGTTGAAGGGTTTTCGATTAACGATGTGAAAACTAATCTGGTTAACGCAGGATATAATGAAGATACGTTAGAGGAGCAACTGAATCAACTCGGGTATGAATTTGGAATGAGTGTAAGAGATGAAAAATATAAGGTTCTCGAGAAACGAAAATACGAAGTTGATCAGAAATTTCCACAAATTACTCCGGCATCTTTTAAGGGTGGCAAAATACCGGACAAAATAATCCAGATAACATATACAGTTGATCTGGATGGGTTGGAATATGAAAATTGGTAAAACTAGTATTAGGCACAATAATTCAGAAGGGATCGCAAATGGATGTACATTCAAAAGAAATCAGAAGTTACAATATGTCCAAAATCAAAGGCAAAAATACAAAACCTGAGGAAATAGTATGCAAGTACCTTTTCAGCATGGGATACAGGTACAGAAAAAACGTAAAAACTTTACCCGGCTCGCCAGATATAGTGCTGCGAAAATACAAAACAGTTATTTTTGTTAATGGATGCTTTTGGCACGTTCATGAAGGATGCCATTTTTTTAATTGGCCATCAACAAATACAGAATTTTGGAAGAAAAAACTTACAAAAAACAAGGAACGAGACACAATAAATTACCAAATATTAGAAAAATTAGGCTGGAATGTTTTGGTGATCTGGGAATGCGAATTAAAAAAAGACAGAGAAGATTGCCTTGAGCGTATTTTAAAAGAAATAGCGAATCGGAAAGCCGATGGAACTAATTAGTTAAAGATTTATAACACAGACAATACAGAAAAATGATGGATTCAATTTATCTAGAATTTCAGAGGTAATCGGGTTTCTGACTGCAGCTATTGCTGTGATATCGGTAATAGGTACCATTCTATACAAATATATAAGTTTAGGAAGATGTTTGTATTTTGATTTTGATATGGATTATTATGATTTTTCATTACCAAATCAATTTGCATTGTTATTCTTATTAACAGTAATAACTTGGATTATGTCAACGCCGGAATCATTTTGACCCACTAGCGCCGGAAAAGAATTGACCCACCTTTGTGCCTTGTGTTGAATAGATCCCGGTTTTAAGTTTGTCTTTCAAGCGGTAGCTGTTTCCGCGAATA
>Ga0134090_1002104_pt1 | contig 11186 bp, 9 predicted proteins | sample 1_4taG_FD_94453 | JGI IMG/M metagenome (GOLD analysis project Ga0134090, IMG submission 94453) | Switchgrass degrading microbial communities from high solid loading bioreactors in New Hampshire, USA - 1_4_20_6_A1 metaG | ecosystem: Engineered > Bioreactor > Semi-continuous > Anaerobic > Digestate...
ACGGTATGACCTCCTCTACTTTATTTGTTTTGTTTTGTTTCCCTAATAAAGTAGAAATCATATCGTGGTTACTTTTGTCAATTAGCCTCCACGAAATTTACACCACTACTTGAGACTATAACACCGCTTATTCAAAACCTCAGTTTCTCAAGTACAATCAGTACCGTAATAAGTACATAATAAGTACAAAAAGCCATTAAAAAAGAGAGGCAATCATCTGCCTCTCTTTAATTCCAATGTATCTTATTCAGCTACTGTTGCGTACATGAAGTACTTGAAGCCCAGAGGTGAGGACCAGTAGTTCTGGAGTTTCGTACTTGCCAGATAGATATCAACATAGTAGTAGATCGGGCAGAGCATGCCGTCCTCAAATATAATGTCCTCAGCCTTGTGCATGAGCTCAAAACGTTTTGCAGTGTCGGTCTCAGTCTTGATCTGTGATATGAGGGCATCATATTCAGGATTGGACCACTGAGCATCGTTGTTACCGCTGTTGGTTATCCACATATCCAGGAATGAGATAGGATCGTTGTAGTCAGCCAGCCAGCCGTTTCTTGCTATGTCATAGTCGCCGTTCTTCCTGGTGTTGAGGAATGTACGCCACTCCTGGGATACAAGGCTGATCTTTACACCTATCTTTGCCCACATATCCTGGAGAGCTTCGCCTATTTGCTGATGGCCGACGCTTTCAGAATTGTAGATATATTCGAATGTAGGAAGTCCTTCGCCGTTTGGATATCCGGCTTCGGCAAGCAGCTGCTTGGCTTTTTCAACATTGCCTTCATAATCGTAAGGATCATAGTAGTCGCCGCCGACATCGCGGAACTGCTTGGAAGGATCAGCATCGGTAAGTCCGATCGGCACGAACGCACCAGCAGGAACCTGGCCTGACTTACCTATTTCTCTGCAGATATATTCACGGTCAATGGCGAGTATTAAAGCCCAGCGTACCTTGGGATTGTCCAGATACGGTCTCTTGGTATTGAAGGAGACATAGTAAGTACCAAGCTGGCCCTGGAGATGGAATTCAGGCTTATCTCTCCATGCATCTATTGCATCAGTAGGTATACCGTCTGTGAAGAGAATTTCTCCATTCTGGAATGCAGTTAGCTGAGCATTCTCATCACTCATAAGAACGAACTTAATCTTGGACATTCCAAGGTTCTTGTAGTTCCAGTAGTATTGGTTCTTCTCCATTGTGATATGTGAACCGGGAACCCAGTCAATTATCTTGTACGCACCATTGCCTATGTAGGATTCAGGTTTGGTAGCCCATGCTTCACCGTATTTCTCAATAATATCCTGGCGTACAGGATAGTATGTAGGGAAAGCGGTCAGTTCGAGGAAGTAGGGTACCATATTCTTAAGCTTTACAACAAGGGTCTTGTCATCAGGTGCGGTTACGTTAAGCTTACCTTCATCATAACCGTCAATTACCTCGAACATGTAAGCATAGTCAGCTGCGGTATCAGGGGAAATAGCACGATTCCATGCATATACGAAATCGTTTGCTGTAAGGGGCTTACCGTCGCTCCATTTCAAGCCGTCGCGCAGATGGAACGTGTAAACTGTACCGTCATCCGAAATATCGACACTCTCGGCCTGAGCAGGTACGGGAGTTCCATCCTTGCCAATTGAGTAGAGTCCCTCAAAGCAATGAAGGATTAGTGTGCCGCCGTCAACTGCGGAGTTGAGTGCCGGGTCGATGGTGTCAGGATCCGGTCCGATGTTGACAACCAGAGTGTCATTTCCGGAGCTCTGGTTTCCGCATGCGGACAGTACCATTGCAAGTGCCATGACTATAGCTGTCAGCAATGCAATTCTTTTCTTCATTTTTCTCCCTCCATTTGGTTTATTAGTTTATCCGTACCTTTATAGAGTACGGTTGTTAATAATTATACGCGACAGAACACCGAAAACAATGCCCTGACGCAGAAAATTTCATTGAAAATCTTTGAAAAAATTAGTCCACTTTGTCCAAGTTATGGCATGCTGCAAAATGGCCGGGTGAAATTTCCCTGAGTTGAGGTTCCTGCTCCTCGCAAATTTTCGTAGCATACCTGCATCGTGTCCTGAACCGGCAGCCGCTGGGAGGATTAAGCGGGCTTGGAACGTCTCCCTGCAGTATGATTCTCTTTCTTCTGCGGCTTTCTATGGGATCAGGAATAGGAATTGCCGATATAAGGGACTTTGTGTAAGGATGGGCGCTGTGGAATATCAGCTCATTATTATCTGCGAGCTCAACCAGCTTTCCTAGGTACATGACGCCTATCCTGTGGCTTATATGCTTTACAACGCTCAGGTCATGGGCTATAAACAGATAGGTAAATCCCATCTGCTCCTGAAGCTCTTCAAACATGTTTATTATCTGTGCCTGTATGGACACATCAAGGGCTGAAACCGGCTCGTCGCAAACGATAAACTGAGGATTTACGGCCAATGCTCTTGCAATGCCTATGCGCTGACGCTGACCGCCGGAGAACTCATGAGGGTATCTGTTGGCATGCTCACTGTTCAGCCCTACACGTTCCAGAAGGTTTATTATCATCTCACGACGTGTCTTTTTGTCTGGTGCAAGCTTGTGAATATCAATAGCCTCACCTATAATGTCGCCAACGGTCATTCTCGGGTCAAGGCTGGCGTAAGGGTCCTGGAAAACTATCTGCATCTTTCTCCTGTACGGGAGCATGTTTACATGGGTTATATCCTGACCGTCGAAGAATATCTGTCCTTCAGTAGGCTCATAAAGCCTTAAAATTGTCCTTCCAAGGGTGGATTTTCCGCATCCGCTTTCACCCACAAGACCGAGGGTTTCACCCTTATTGATGTACAGGCTCACATCGTCAACGGCCTTGACATACTTGGGATGGAAAACGGAGCCGCCTGCAGGGAAATACTTTTTCAGATTTTTTATTTCAATAAGTTTTTCACTCATTTGTTATCACCGCCCTGACCTGCCATAAAGGCCTCCTTCTGAAGCAACCAACATGCGCTGTAATGCACATCACTGATGTTTGTGTATGGAGGCATCTCCCGCAGGCATATTTTCATGCAGCTGTTGCAGCGCGGAGCGAAGGGGCATCCCTTGGGAGGATTCAGAAGGTCAACAGGTGTACCTTCTATAGGCACAAGCCTTTTCCTTTCCCTGTCAGTAAGATTAGGTATGCTGCGCAGGAGACCTTTGGTGTATTCGTGTTTGGGGTTGTAGAAAATGTCTTCCGTAGTGCCATACTCTACAATTTTTCCGGCGTACATGACCGCAATCTTTTCACACATCCTTGCAACAATGCCCATATCATGGGTTATAAGTATTATGGACATGTCTATCTTCTGTTTGAGCTCCATCATAAGGTCCAGTATCTGTGCCTGTATGGTCACATCCAAAGCAGTCGTTGGTTCATCGGCAATGAGGAGCTTCGGTTCGCAGGCAAGTGCCATTGCAATCATGACTCTCTGTCGCATTCCGCCTGAAAGTTCATGAGGATACTGCTTAAGCCTTTTCTTGGGCTCATTAATTCCAACAAGCCTTAAAAGCTCCTCTGCACGTTCCTGGGCTTCCTTCCTTGACTTGTTTGTATGAAGCATAATCACTTCTCGTATCTGATTGCCGATGGTGTATACCGGGTTAAGGCTTGTCATCGGGTCCTGGAAGATGATGCTGACCTCGTTGCCGCGTATCTTCCTGAGCTCCCTTTCGCTCATGTCGGTAATGCGGTGACCGTTAAAATCAATGGTTCCGCCCAAAATTCTGCCGTTACGCTCGATAAGGCCCATAATGGAGTAAGCGGTTACGCTCTTGCCGCTTCCGCTCTCACCCACTACGCCCAGCACTTCGCCCTGACGAAGTGTTATTGAAACATCGTTCAGCGCCTTTACTTCACCTGCCGGGGTAAAGAAAGACAACCTTTCATGCTGTATATTCAAAAGCGGTTCGCTCATTTACATCACCTCATTCTTTCAACTTGGGGTCGAATGCGTCTCTCAGTCCGTCGCCCAGCAGGTTGAACGAGAGAATTATAAGGCTTATCAGTATGGCCGGCTCAAAAAGCCTGTATGGATAGGTAGTTATTCCGTTGAGGGCATTGGAAGCCATGGAACCAAGGCTGGGCATCGGTGCCTGTACGCCTATGCCTATGAAGCTGAGGAAGCTTTCCGTAAATATGGCGGACGGAATCTGCAGGGTGGTTGTAACAATCAGCGGACCCATGCAGTTTACAAGGAGATGCTTCCTTATAATCCTGCGATGACTTGCACCCAGAGCCCGTGCCGCTGTTACATACTCCTGCTCTTTCAGGGACAGAATCTGACCCCTGACTATTCTGGCCATTCCGACCCAGTAGAGCAGTGTAAACACTATAAATATTGAAATAAGTCCGATTCCGACGTTATTTATCCATTCAAATCCGGGAACGTTGTTGGCAAGGTCCTGCAGCGGGTATTTCAGCGTTACCATGAGAAGAATAATAATGAGAAGATCGGGAACAGTATATATTATATCAACAATCCTCATCATTATGGTATCGACCCTTCCGCCGAAATAACCGGCTATGGCACCGTAGATAGACCCTATGAGAAGCACCAGAATGGCCGCCACAAGTCCGACAAGAAGGGAAATGCGGCTTCCCATCATAAGCCTTGCGGTAAGGTCACGGCCCAGCGAATCTGTTCCGAGAATATGCGGAAATACCTTTTCGCCGGCAGCCATCCTTTCGAGTTCGGTTGCGGAGTATTCCATCGGTGCAAGATTTTCACTTCCGCGAATCTGCTGCTCATATCCGTATGGGTAAACGGCTGGCCCAACAAATGCAAAAATGCATACAAGTATGATAACTACAAGGCTGACCATAGCCACCTTGTTTTGTCTGAAACGACGCATCCCGTCACGCCAGAAACTGACGCCTTCGCGCATTACGACCAGACTCTGCTTCTCTTCCTTTTCCGCAGGAAGGAAATCCGACACGTCCAGCTGCAGGGATAAAGGGTTCTTCTTGTTAATCATGTCTACTCATTCCTTCCTTTCTACTACTTGAACTTAATTCTTGGATCGATAATCTTGTATGCTATATCCACCAGCAGGTTCATTATGATTACGAGGGTCGCCAGGAAAATTGTGGTACCCATAATCATCGTATAGTCTCTTCCTGTGATGGAATCTATGAATTCTTTGCCAAGGCCGGGTATCGTAAATATCTTCTCAACTACCAGGCTTCCGGTAAGAGTATAGGCCACCATCGGACCGAGGTACGTTACCACGGGGAGAATTGCGTTTCTAAGGGCGTGCTTGAAAAGCATCTTGAACTGGGAAAGACCCTTCGCCCTTGCAGTTCTCATGTAGTCCTGTCCAAGAACATCGAGCATGCTGGTCCGCATGAGACGGGATATGTATGCCGTAGGATAGAAGGACAAAGATATAACAGGCATTATGTAATGCCGCCAGGAACTCAGCCCGTATGTCGGCAGAAGATTCAGTTTTAAGCTGAAAAAAATCAGGAGCAGCGTGGCAACGACGAAACCCGGAACCGCTATACCAAAAGTTGCTATTACCATTATCACGCTGTCAATCCATTTTCCGCGGTTAAGAGCGGCTATGCAGCCAAGCGGTATTCCGATAAGTACGGACACCAGTATGGCAATACCGCCGATTCTTGCTGAGACCTTGAAACCGTCGGATATGATATCGCCTACGGTCCGGCCTCGCTGCTTGATTGATACGCCCAAATCCCCCTTCAGGAAATTCATCATGTAGTTCTTGTACTGTACAATAACCGGCTGATCAAGTCCATACTTTTTGTTCAGCGCCTCAAGAGTGGCAGGCGATGGCGATTTCTCAGCCAGAAATGGACCGCCGGGAACCAGGAACATCAGGAAGAAGGTTATGGTCGCTACAAGCCAGATGGTGAAAATTGCCAGAATAACCCTCTTTACAATATACTTGCCCACAATATCACTCCCAAACTTTTATGCCAATAAATTAATGACTTTGGCAATATTAGAGAGAATTACACATGCTTTCCGGAATCAGGCGGCGCTGAAAAGACCGAAAGTACATCGGTTCTCTGCATGTTTTCCCAATCAGCCGGTAACCGGTCCGGTACATGCATAGGTATCTTGACAGAAAAAATCTTCAGTCTTTCAAAAGCGCAAAACACCTGCCGTTAAAGCAAAATGCTACCTTATCTCGTTTATTATAAGGTGTTTTTAGTACACATTCAAGATGAATATTTATGCAGATTTGAATGGAAAATCAAGCTCTGATGCCTATTTTGGCAGGATTTCAGTGATATGCATACGGTAAATTGAAGGTCATTTCCAAATACACGAAAACCAATTATTATATGCCAATTTCGACCCAATTCACCCCTTGGCAGGAATAATTTATATAAATTGTAAACAATGAATGCAATTTAGGCTTACCTAATTATTCAAGCCATGAATTAAATAATGAAAGAAAAGCAAGCCAAACTTGCTTTTCTTTCAGAAAAATTCCGGAAATCATTAACATATTATTTTGTATTCCGCTGATATCTTACTTTCGGATGTCTGGCGGCCATGACTTCATCGAGCCTGGAAACCACGGTGTCATGCGGGGCGCTTTTAACCATTTCGGGATTTGTCCTTGCCTCTCCGTCTATATCAAGCATGGCCTGAATGAACTCATCCAGAGTTTCCTTGCTCTCTGTTTCGGTAGGCTCTATCATGAGGGCCTCCTTGACAATCAGCGGGAAATATATTGTCGGAGGATGGAAACCATAGTCAATCAGGCGTTTGGCAATATCCAAAGCAGTAACGCCCAGCTTTTTCTGGCTTTCGGCCGAGAACACCACCTCGTGCATGCAATGCCTGTTGTGTGGAAGGTAATATACATCCTTAAGCTTTGCAAGGATATAGTTGGCATTGAGTACGGCGTTGCGTGATGCTTCACGCAGTCCTTCCGCTCCCATTGAGAGGATGTAGGCATAGGCCTTGACCGCAACGGTGAAGTTACCGTAAAAGGATTTTACCCGTCCGATGGACAAAGGCCTTTCACAGTCGGTATAAAACTTGTGACCATCATATTCGACTGTGGGCTTCGGAAGGAAAGGCACAAGATAATTCACAACGCCTACGGGGCCTGCTCCGGGACCGCCGCCCCCGTGCGGCGTGCTGAATGTTTTGTGCAGGTTCAGATGGACCACGTCAAAGCCCATGTCGCCCGGCCTGGCAATTCCCATTATGGCGTTCATGTTGGCACCGTCATAATAGAGAAGCCCGCCTGCTTCATGGACCATCCGCGCTATCTCGGGTATATACTTCTCAAAAAGGCCAAGTGTATTGGGGTTGGTCAGCATGAGACCCGCCGTCTCATTGTCAAGGACCTTTTCAAGTTCCTTGGGATTTACAAGACCGTTTTCATCGGACTTTATCTCCACGACTTCAAAACCTGCGGTGGCGGCAGAGGCGGGATTGGTGCCGTGGGCCGAATCAGGAATTATTATTTTTTTTCTGGCATTGTCGCCGCGGCTTTCATGCCATGCCTTTATTATCATTAGACCGGTGAGTTCTCCGTGGGCTCCGGCTGCGGGCTGGAACGTGAACTTGTCCATGCCTGTTATCTCGCAGAGCATGCGGTCTGTCTTCCATATGAGCTCAAGGCATCCCTGAACGGTCCTGTCATCCTGACAGGGGTGCACGTTTACAAATCCGCTGAGGGATGCTACGTCTTCGTTTACCTTTGGATTATATTTCATGGTACAGGAGCCGAGAGGATAAAAACCCGAATCCACACCGAAATTGCGCTGTGAAAGCCGTGTGTAGTGGCGCACAAGGTCAACCTCGCTCACTTCGGGAAGGTCAGGCGCTTTATCCCTGAGAAGATTTTCGGGTATAAACCCGGTCAGGTCCGCCTCGGGAACATCGCATTCCGGAAGTGAGCAGGCCGCTCTTCCCGGACGGCTTATTTCAAATACAAGGGCTTTCTCATCCTTTTTCATAAGCTTCCCGCCCTTTCAACAAAATCATCTATTTCTTCCCTGGTCCGTTTTTCGGTGACGGCAACAAGCCATACGCCCTCAAGCTCCGGATAGTCCTTCTCAAGGGCATATCCGCCAATTATTCCATGCTCAAGAAGCCTGTCGTTCAATGCGTTTATGTCTCCGCTGTATCTTACGGTGAACTCATTGAAGAACGGGCCGGTAAAGACAGGTGAGAAAACATCTTTTTTGAGCAGTTCATCATAGGTATAGCGTGCCTTCCGGCAGCAGAGGAGGGCAACTTTTTTAAGGCCCTCACTGCCCATGGCCGAAAGATATACGGCGGCTGCCAGAGCGTTCAGGGACTCATTGCTGCAGATGTTCGAGGTGGCCTTTTCCCGTCTTATATGCTGCTCGCGCGTCTGTATGGTAAGGACATATCCTCTTCTGCCGTTGCTGTCACGGGTTTCGCCGACAATTCTTCCGGGCATTTTCCTCATGTACTTTTCCCGTGTAGCCATAAATCCGAAATAGGGTCCGCCGAAACTCAAGGGATTTCCGAGAGGCTGTCCTTCGCCGACCACGATATCTGCCCCGAAATCTCCCGGCGGCTTAAGAACGGCCAGGGATACAGGATTGCAGCTTACGATGAGCAGAGAACCGTTCCTGTGTGCAATATCCGAAAGCCCGCTCAAATCTTCTATCAGTCCGAAGAAGTTGGGGTTCTGTACTATGACGGCTGCGGTATCATCAGAAAGCAGCCTTTCCAGTTCGCTAAAATCAAGCAGGCCGTCTTTGTAGTCCCATTCGGCAACCGTTCTTCCGGCGAAGCGGGAATATGTCTTAAGAACCTCGCGACTCTGGGGATGAACGGTTCTGGCGACAATTATCCCGTCACGTCCCGTGATGCGGCATGCCATGGCGGCGGCCTCAGCAACTGCAGTTGCACCGTCATACAGGGAGGCATTGGATACCTCCATTCCCGTCAGGCTGCATATCATGCTCTGGTATTCGAATATCGCCTGAAGGGTTCCCTGGCTTATTTCAGGCTGGTACGGGGTATATGCGGTATAGAATTCCTGTCTGCCAGTGATGTGCCGGACCACGCTTGGAATATAATGGTCATAGGCCCCGGCTCCTAAAAAGCACACATATTCGTCAGTCGTGACGTTTTTCCCCGCCAGCTCGCGCATGTGTTTTACAAGCTCGGGTTCGGAGAGGGGTTCAGGAATGTTGAGGCTGCGTTTGAGCCTTATGCTTTCGGGTATGTCGGCAAAAAGCTCATCTATGCTTGACACACCGATATCCCTCAGCATTTCTTCCTGCTGTTCCCTTGTGTTGGGAATGTAGCGGTTCATCATTATTCCTCCCCGGCACAGAATGCCTTATAGTCCGATGCATCCATCAGGCTGTCAGCAGCATTTGTGTCGCTTATCTCCAGAACGGCTATCCAGTTCCCATAAGGGTCCTGGTTGAGAAGCGAGGGATCATCCGAAAGCGCCTCGTTTACCTCCACAACCTTTCCGGCGACAGGAGAATAAACATCTGAAGCTGCTTTTACCGATTCGACGGTACAGAGCACATCGCCGGCTTCAAGACTGGTGCCGGTCTCCGGCAGGTCAACAAACACGATATCCCCAAGTGAATCCTGGGCATAGTCGGTTATGCCTATATAGGCTCTGTTTCCTTCAATTTTTACCCACTCATGTTCCCTTGAATATTTGAGTCCGTCCAGAATCTTCATAGGGTTCAACCTCCGAAATCCTTGTTTGCTACAAAGCAAAAATCCTTTATTTCCTGTATTTTTTCCTGTAGAAGGGAAGAGTACAGGTTCTTGCCCTTACAGGTTTGTTTCTTATTATCACGTCAAATTCGGCGCCGGGCACGCAGTAGTTTATGTCCAGCATGGCCATGCCAAGGTTTTTGCCGAGGGTGGGAGAATATGTACCGGATGTGACATATCCTATTTTACGGTCACCGTCCATTATTTCATATCCGCTCCTGGCAATGCCTTTTCCCGTTATTTCAAAGCCTGTCAGCTTTCTTGCAAGGCCACGCTCCTTCTGTTCACAAAGGGCTTTCTTTCCGATAAAGCTTTTCTTACCGAGCTTTACGAATGATTCCAGCCCGGCTTCAAGAGGTGTTATATCGCGCGAAAGTTCATGTCCGTAAAGCGGAAGTCCAGCCTCGAAGCGGAGGGTATCCCTGGCACCAAGACCTGCAGGAACAAGCCCCCTGCAGCGGCCGAGTTCCAAAAGCCCATCCCAGACCTTGGCTGCCATTTCCCAGGGGACGTAAATCTCAAATCCGTCCTCTCCGGTATAGCCCGTTCGTGACACTATGGCGTCAACTCCGAATACCTTCATTTCCGGCACGAATCTGTAAAAGCGGATGTCGCTCAGGGGAACGTCCACGGCATCCTGCAGTATGGCTTCCGAAGACGGCCCCTGTATTGCCAGCTGGGCCCACCGTTCAGAGACGTTTTCGGCCTGTACATCTCCGGAAATATGTCCCTTAATCCACTCAAAGTCCCTGTCGGTATTGGAAGCGTTGGTGACAAGCATGTATCTTTCAGCGGAAAATCTGTAGACAAGAAGGTCATCGACAACACCTCCGCTATCAAGGCACATGGGCGAATAAATGACCTTTCCGTCCGAGATATTTGAAATGTCATTGGTCAGAAGTTCCTGCAGAAAGGCGCCTGCGTCCCTGCCCGTTATGAGTATTTCTCCCATATGGGAAACATCAAACAGACCGGCGGCACTGCGGACCTGCCTGTGCTCCTCTATAATTCCCGTATATTCCACAGGTAAAAGCCAGCCCGCGAAATCGGTCATCCTGCCGCCAAGCTTTAGATGATTTTCATAGAGCGGTGTTTTCTTCATAAAAACCTCCCTGAGGCAGCCGGCTGACGAGAACCCTGCCCACGTACTGCCCGCAAACACACAAAAAGGAAGACAACTATATATTCTGCCGCCTCCCGATTTTCAAAAAGTACGTTTGAAAACTTTCAATCCTTGTCCCACAGCCGTTATGGCGGCGGCTGCCGGCAGGATTCGTTTCAAGTCCATTATACAGCATTGCGCCGGATTTGTGTACCAATGCGGATGTATGGATAGTGTCAACGATTTGTAGGAATAAAAATCAGCCTCCTACACGATACAGTAAGCTTCCGTGTTGTAACCCCCTAAGTATCCAATAGATTCTGCTTGTCCTTCCTGACATCTGCAGGGCAGG
>Ga0134090_1002117_pt1 | contig 11153 bp, 10 predicted proteins | sample 1_4taG_FD_94453 | JGI IMG/M metagenome (GOLD analysis project Ga0134090, IMG submission 94453) | Switchgrass degrading microbial communities from high solid loading bioreactors in New Hampshire, USA - 1_4_20_6_A1 metaG | ecosystem: Engineered > Bioreactor > Semi-continuous > Anaerobic >...
AGATTTACACTGATATCCCTTTTTGTAACAATTTTCAGGGCATTCTGAATAAGGTCCTTGTAACGCGAATTAATGATTCCCAGATTGAATTCCGAGGGAACCTCCAGAGAAATTACATTATTTTCAAGGGATACAGGAACGATTGGCTCAATCCAGGTGCTGAAACTAACACTGGTCATCTCTTCCTTAATCAGTCCCAGCGCCTCTTTCCATATTTCATTTACGTCAGATGCCATTCCCTATTCCCCCATTAGAATTCATAACCGTAACTCTAAATATATCAAACTTCAAAATGTGTTTCAACTAAATCATCCTGTAGACGCCGGTTACTGGAGATTATGCCAGCTTCGGACAAAAGGCCTATAAAGGCTTGTTTTTCTTGACTTAAATATGAGGTGCATTATATAATACTATCTGATGTCCTAAATTTCAGGAAAAATATCTGAATACTCAGCACATGATTGGAGGTGCAACCAATGCTTCGTCCGTATCAGCCCAAGAAGAGGCAGCGCAAGAAGGAGCACGGTTTCAGAAAAAGAATGAGAACAGCCAACGGCAGAAAGGTCCTCAGAAGGAGAAGACAGAAAGGCAGAAAAAGATTAACTGCATAAAGACCATAAAAGTGGTCTTTTCTTTTATACTGTCGTGTTATCCGGCAATTGGTATGATATATTTTTATCGCGGGTATTGTTAAGTTTGTAGAGGTATGAAGCCGGTTGGAAGACAGTTTGATACAGGAGCGCAATATTTTACGGGATTATGGGTAAACTGCCGGTATTAAGGAAAAACAATGATTTCCGAAGGGTGTACAGCAAAGGTAAGTACGCTTCTTCGGAGTCATTGGTTGTATATTTTATAAAAAACAGGGAAGATACCGTACGTGTAGGAATAACCACCAGCAAGAAGGTCGGAAAGAGCGTAAAAAGAAACAGAATGAGGCGGCTGGTAAGAGAGAACATCAGACTTTTGTATGAACGTCTCGTTCCGGGTATCGACCTGGTTATTGTTGTGAGAAAGGCGGATCCCGGCGCTAACCTGCACAGTATCGGAAAAGAATTGAAGTATTTGCTGAAAAAGCTTGATATTCTGGTAAGGGAAAAGAATCATGAAGGCACTGCTGATACTGATGATCAAGGCTTATAGGAAATATATATCACCTCTTAAAGGTAGGCCTGTCTGCAGGTTTTATCCCACCTGCTCTCAGTACGCTCTTGAAGCGATAACCAAATATGGTGCCATCAAGGGTTCCTTCATGTCCATGAAGCGTCTTTTAAAGTGTAATCCATTCCATCCAGGAGGATACGACCCGGTAGAATAAAATGCGGAACCGGAGGTTGAGGAGAGCGGTATGCAGGCATTGTTGAGCGCCCTGGGCGTTATATTCGGAAAATTAATGTATTTTATTTATAACACGGTTGGATTTCATAATTACGCCTTTTCCCTCGTGCTGTTCACCATCATATACAAGCTGATTCTTCTGCCATTGTCGGTGAAACAGATAAAGAACACGCAGAAGATGCAGGAATTCCAGCCCGAGCTTATGAGGCTTCAGGAGCGGTACAAGAACGACAGGGAAAAACTCAACGAGATGACAATGAAATTCTACCAGGAAAAGGGATACAATCCCTCATCGGGCTGTCTTCCACTGTTGATTCAGTTCCCGATTCTTATCGCCCTGTTCTTCGTTATAAGAATGCCGCTTACCTACATGCTGGAGCTGCCGGCAAAAGCCATCGGCGAAATGGTGGTAGCTTCAGTTGATGCAGGAGAGTTTTCTAAGGATACACTCAAGAACAAGAATTATGACTCCATAAAGGACAACCCTATCGAGGTCTACAAGGCTTACAATTCCAGCGATGCATACTTTGAGATAAGACTTGTGGAAAGCTATAAAAAACATCCGGAGATAGTCGAGGAAAATCCGACCCTCAGCGAGGAGCAGAAGGAACTTCTTAAGAACCTCGACCTTAAGATGTTTAACTACTTTAATCTTGGTATCAAGCCCAGCACGAGTCTTGCTAAGATAAAAGCAGATGCAGCAAACCAGATTCCCGCATGGATACTGCTCATCATTGCGGTGCTGACGTCATTCTTCACATCGTATTTCATGATGCCTAATGCCCGCAAAAAGAAGGATGCCAATGAGAAAAAGAAAAGGAAGGAAAAGGATCCCAGCGAAGGTTGTGCCGGTAAGAGCATGCTGCTTATAAATCCTGTCATGACACTCTGGATAGGTACCGTGGCTCCCAGTGGACTTGCCTTTTACTGGATCATAAACAGCGTTCTTTCCTATATTCAGAATCTGGCTGTGAATTCCATGATCAAGAGGGAAAAGAAGGAAAAGGAGGAGAATGAGGTTGCTAAGGTCGGTAACAAAGGAAGCAAAAACGGTTGATGAGGCTGTTCAGTTGGCGCTTGAGGAGCTGGGAATAGATGAGGATCATGCTGAAATAGAAGTAATCGACGAAGGAAGCAAGGGACTTTTGGGAATCATAGGCAACAGGAACGCAGTTGTGAAGGTTACCGAAAAAATGGATATAGACACCGTCGTCAAGGAATTTCTTGAACCGCTTTTTGACAAGCTTGGAATAGAGGCCGACATGGAGATAACCAGGGAGGAAGATGTCATAAATATCCGGCTGACGGGTGACGATGTGGGAATCATCATCGGAAGAAGAGGAGAAACGCTGGATGCTCTGCAGTATCTAATAAGTCTTGTAATCAACAGATACACACCGGAATACACCCGGGTGATTCTTGATGTGGGTGATTACAGGCAGAAGCGCTCGGAATCGCTGCAGCGCCTTGCGAGAAAGGTTGCGGCCAAGGTTGCAAGAACGAAAAAGAACATCACTCTGGAAGCAATGAATCCATATGAAAGAAGAATAATCCATTCATCGCTTCAGGATTTTCCTAACATAACCACGGTAAGCGTCGGAGAAGAGCCAAACAGGAAGGTAGTCATACGATACGTTCCTAACAGAGACAAATAAAGGCGAGAAATTTAGAGCGGACAGATGGAATTCCCACTGTCCGCTTTTTGGAATCATGGAGGATTTTTCGGCTCAACATATTTGTGAGGTGTGGTGAGGATATGGAAGATACTATAGCCGGCATTTCAACCGCTGTCGGCAATGCCGGTATTGCAATAATCCGCATGAGCGGAGAAAGCGCTTTTGAGATAGCGGACAGGGTGTTCAGGGGAAGACATACGGTAAGTGAGCAGAAATCCCATACCATTCAGTATGGAAAGATAGTCGGCGATGATGGTGAAGAAATTGATGAGGTCCTTCTGACAAAGATGGCGGCACCTAAAACGTATACCCGTGAGAATATTGTTGAAATCAACTGCCACGGAGGTTACTACGTTGCGGGAAGGATACTCGGGCTTCTTATTGAAAAAGGCGCCAGGCCGGCCGAGCCGGGTGAGTTTACAAAGCGCGCTTTCATGAACGGCCGCATTGACCTGTCCCAGGCGGAGGCGGTTATGGACCTCATTCAGGCAAAGACGGACAAGAGTTCCAGGGCAGCCATGAGTCAGCTGGAAGGTAAGCTTTCATCAGAACTTAACAGCATCATTGACGACCTTACAAGCACCCTTGCCCATATCGAAGTGGATTTGGACTATCCGGAATATGACCATGAAGAGCTATCGGAAAAAGAGGTTGAGCATCATGCAAAAGATGCCATGGCAAGGATTGAAAGGCTCCTCGGAAGCTTCCATTACGGAAAGATTCTGAGGGAAGGAATGGATGTCGTAATCATCGGCAAGCCGAATACCGGCAAGTCGTCCCTGCTTAATTATCTAACCAGAAGAAACAGGGCCATAGTTACAGATATACCCGGAACCACACGGGATGTGATAGAGGAAACCGTGAACATCGGCGGCATACCGATGAAGCTTACCGACACGGCAGGGGTAAGGGAAACCAGCGACCCTGTGGAAAGCATAGGAGTTGAAAGAAGCATTGAGGCTCTGAAAAATGCCGATTTTGTGATACTCATGCTTGATGCTGCCGACTGGCAGAGTCCCGAGGACAGAAAGCTCTTTGATATGGTTAAGGCAGAAGGCGTACCTTATGTTAAAGTCTTCAACAAAATGGATCTTTTAAGGGATGCCGGAAAGGCCGATGAGTTAAAGAAAATCCATCCCGACGGCATCTTCGTGTCAATAACCCGGGACAATGGTCTTGACATCCTGGAGCAGCGGTTGATAGATTTTGCACGCGGGAATAAAATTGATGTTGACAACCAGGTGCTTGTGACCAACGCAAGGCATGAGCGGCAGCTGCGTCTTGCTCATGATTCTCTTGAATCCGCGCTTGAAGCGATAAATTCGGGGATGACCCTCGACATCATAGCGCTGGAGTTAAGGACGGCTCTTGATTCCCTTGGAAGAATAACGGGCAAGACAGCTGAGGATGAAGTTATAAACGCCATTTTCAGCCGCTTCTGCATAGGCAAATAATTCTTCATGGTGGGATGAATAAAATATGGCTGATAATAATGCAGATTTTGACGGATATGTGGCAGGTGAATACGATGTTGCGGTAGTGGGCGCCGGGCATGCGGGATGCGAAGCTGCTCTTGCCAGCGCCCGTCTCGGCATGAAGACAGTAATTTTCACGTTGAACCTTGACAGCATAGCCAACATGCCCTGCAACCCGAGTATTGGCGGTACCGCAAAGGGCCAGCTTGTCCGCGAGATAGACGCACTTGGCGGACAGATGGGGCTGGCTGCGGACGCCACTTTTATACAGTCACGCATACTCAACCGTGCAAAAGGTCCGGCCGTATATTCCCTCCGGGCCCAGATAGACAGGCGTGCATACCACGATTACATGAAACATGTGCTGGAATCGCAGGAAAACCTCGATATAAAGCAGGCGGAAGTCACAGAGATACTTGTAGCCGGGGACAAAAAGGTAAGGGGTGTCCGGGTACGCACAGGAACCATATATCTGGCAAAGGCTGTCGTACTGACCACCGGCACGTACCTTAAGGGAAGGGTAATCATAGGTGATACCAGCTTCAGCAGCGGTCCCGACGGCTTGCATCCTGCCAATGAACTTTCTAAGAGCCTGGAGTCCCTCGGCATAGAGCTCATGCGGTTCAAAACAGGGACCCCCGCCCGCGTCAACAGAAGGAGCATAGACTTTTCCAAAATGGAGCTGCAGCCGGGAGACCCGGTGGTTACGCCCTTCTCCTTCTTGACCGGCGAGATTGAAAGGGAGCAGGTTTCCTGCTATCTTATCCATACCAATGAGGAAACCCACAGGATTATCCGCGAGAACCTCCACAGGTCACCTCTTTACAGCGGAAAGATAAAGGGCATAGGCCCCCGCTACTGTCCGTCCATAGAGGACAAGGTTGTAAGGTTTGCAGACAGGAAGTCACATCAGGTATTTGTGGAACCGATGGGGCTCAATACCGAGGAAATGTACCTTCAGGGCATGTCCACGAGCATGCCTGAGGATATCCAGATAAAGATGCTGCGTACCCTTCCGGGCCTTGAGCATGTATCCATCATGAGGCCCGCCTATGCCATAGAGTATGACTGCATAAACCCGACACAGCTGAAACTGTCGCTTGAATTCAAAAATGTAGAAGGTCTCTTTTCAGCCGGACAGATAAACGGCAGCTCCGGCTACGAGGAGGCGGCCGCCCAGGGAATAATAGCAGGCATAAACGCCGCCATGAAAGTCATGGGAAAAGAGCCTCTTATCCTGGACAGGTCCCAGGCCTATATCGGGGTACTTATTGACGACCTTGTCACAAAGGGTACCAACGAACCTTACAGGATGATGACATCGCGGGCCGAATATAGGCTGTGGCTGAGACAGGACAATGCCGATATGAGGCTTACGCCCATAGGAAGAAAAATCGGCCTTGTAAGCGATGAGCGGTATGAGCGTTTCCTTAAGAAAAAGGAGGCCATCGAGGCCGAACTGAAAAGGCTGAAGGAAACCGTAATATCACCGGACGCTGACATCAACCGATTCCTGGAGGAACACGGAAGCACAGGTTTAAAAACCGGCATCAGGCTTTATGACCTTCTCAAGCGTCCCGAGATTGAATATGAACACCTGAAGGAACTGGGCTTAGGGGCTGAACTTCCGCGTGAGGTCATAGAGCAGGTCTGCATAAGCATCAAGTATGAGGGTTATCTTGCGAAACAGATGAAGCAGATCGAGCAGTTCAAGAGAATGGAGGAAAGGAAAATTCCCGAGGATATAGACTATAACAGTATCGGCGGCCTTTCCACAGAAGCCAGGCAGAAACTGAGCAGGCAAAGGCCGGAATCCATCGGCCAGGCATCACGCATTTCAGGTGTGTCGCCTGCGGATATATCAGTTCTGCTTGTCTATCTTGAAGCTAAAAGGCGCGGAAGGGAAAAGAACTGAAGAAAGGAAAACGAGGATGAACCTGCTTAAAGAAGGCGCCGCTGCATTCGGCGTTTCGATAGATGAAAACATACAGGAAAAATTCAGCACATATACCCGCCTGTTGCTTGAATGGAACGAAAAGGTGAATCTTACGGCCGTCACCGAGGAGCGGGAGATAATTGTAAAGCATTATCTGGATTCATTGTCCCTGGGAAGCCTGGCGGAGTTTGACGGCAAAAGAATGATAGACGTGGGAACAGGAGCCGGATTTCCCGGGATACCCCTGAAGATTTGCTATGAAAACCTTGACGTCACCCTTCTTGATTCCCTGGAAAAAAGGGTAAGGTTCCTGGACGTGGTAATTGATGCCCTGTCACTGAAGAATATCAGGGCTGTTCACGGCAGGGCCGAGGAATACGGCATAAAACCGGAATACAGGGAAAAATACGATTACGCCGTGGCCCGTGCCGTCGCAGGGCTCCCGGTTCTATGCGAATACTGCCTTCCGTTCGTCAGAACCGGCGGGCTGTTTATTGCAATGAAGGGTCCTTCCGTGGAGGAAGAACTGCAGGAGGCCGGCAAAGCCATATCCGTTCTCGGCGGTGAGCTGGTGGGTGTGCGTAAGTTTGTCCTTCCTTTCAGTGACTATGAGAGGTCGGTTGTGCTGATAAAAAAATGTCGACACACTCCTGCAGGTTATCCAAGAAAGAGCGGCAAGCCGACAAAATCACCTCTCAAATGATGGCGGAATGCGCTGTTTATGAGGTTTCGCGCGATATTTTCCTTATAAAAAAAGAAGGAAGCGGGCAATTCTGCGGCGAATATTCATATGACAGAAAAAAGAATTTTAATTCACAAAAGATGATGAAAGGACAGATCGCCGTATGATTGCCACCAGGATGAAACCGCCGGTATCCCAGAATCAGGGAGAAGAACAAAAGCAGGACAACAAAAAAATAACCATGATTCCCATCGAACTTATAAGGCCCAATCCCTATCAGCCCAGACGGAAATTCGAGCAGGGGTCTCTGGACGAGCTGTGCCAGTCCATCAAACAGTACGGAGTTATCCAGCCTATAAATGTCAGAAAGATTTCCGCAACGCATTATGAACTGGTTTCCGGAGAAAGAAGGCTGAGGGCCTGCATGCAGGCCGGCCTCAAGGAGATTCCGGCCATCGTTGTGGACGTAGGCGAGGATGATTCTGCCATTCTTGCAATGATAGAGAACCTGCAGCGTGAGAATCTAAGCTATATGGAAGAGGCTGAGGGATACAGGAATCTTATCAGGGAACACGGGCTGACTCAGGAGGAACTGGCACAGAAGATAGGAAAAAGCCAGTCGACCATCGCCAACAAGATACGTTTGCTGCGCCTTTCTCCCACCGTAAAAAAGATACTGGCTGAAAACAATCTGTCTGAGAGGCATGCAAGGGCGCTTCTGAAACTTGATAACGAGCAGCTTCAGATAAAAGTGCTGCAGAAGGTGTGTGAGAAAGGCCTCAATGTAAGAAAGACAGAGGAACTGGTTCAAAAGGCTCTGGAAAAATACTGCTCTCCCCCAAAATCCGATGAGAAGGGCCGTGTTACCAAAACAATAAAGGATATAAGGATATTTGTGAACACCATCCGCCAGGCCATCGATACAATGAAGAAGTCCGGAGTAAATGCCCGGGCCGCCCAGATTGACAGAGGAGAGTACCTTGAGTTTATCGTCCGCATCCCGAAACATGAAGATTTGCAAAAGGCTCAGTAGAGCGTTTTTGGGTCACATATGCGATCTCCATCCTTCTGCCTGTCGTGTTTAAAGACAGGCATCTTTTTTATTTTATGACAAACAGTAGATCAAAACACTCCGGCAGGCTCCGGCCATATGGCAGGCCGGTTCAAAGTGGACATTAATTTGATATTTTATTAAAATATAAATATTGCAGTCGTCGAAGACGGGTACAATGATAATGAAAATGAAGAAAGGAAGCACAATTGATGTCCGAAAACGGTGGCAGCAGCCAGAACAACATGTCCAGCCGGATAATTCCGGTGGATATTGAAAATGAGATGAGGCAGTCCTTCATCGATTATGCCATGAGTGTAATCGTTGACAGGGCTCTGCCCGATGTAAGGGACGGGCTGAAGCCTGTTCACAGGAGAATACTGTATGCCATGCACCTTCTCGGTTTTACGCCGGACAAGCCTCACAGAAAGTGCGCGACCACAGTGGGAGAAGTTTTGGGCAAATTCCATCCCCATGGTGACGCGGCCGTCTACGACAGCCTTGTCCGTATGGCGCAGGACTTCTCGCTCAGGTATACCCTCATTGACGGCCATGGAAACTTCGGGTCGGTAGACGGTGATGCTCCGGCTGCCATGAGGTACACCGAGGCACGCCTTTCCAGAATTGCAATGGAAATGATGCGGGACATCAACAAGGATACCGTCGATTTCAAGCCCAACTTCGATGAACATGAACTGGAACCGGTGGTACTTCCGTCCCGATTTCCGAATCTTCTTGTCAACGGTTCTTCAGGAATTGCGGTTGGCATGGCCACCAACATACCCCCTCACAACCTGAATGAGACAATAGACGGCATAATTGCGACCATTGACAATCCGGACATAACAATTGATGAGCTTAATGAAATAATAAAGGGGCCGGATTTTCCGACCGGCGGAGTTATCGTCGGAAAAAGCGGAATAAGGGAGGCGTACCGGACAGGAAAGGGCAAAATCATCGTCAGGGCTGAAGCTGAAATAGAACAGTTTTCAGGAAACCGCCAGCGCATTGTTGTTACCGAACTTCCGTACCAGGTCAACAAGGCGCGTCTCATAGAAAGGATTGCCCAGCTTGTTAAGGAGAAAAAGATAGATGGTATTTCGGACCTGAGGGATGAGTCCGACAGGAACGGAATGCGTATAGTTATTGAACTTAAGCGTGATGCCAATGCCAACGTTGTGCTCAACCGCCTTTATTCCTTCACCCAGATGCAGGATACTTTCAGTGTAATCATGCTTGCACTGGTACCCACGCCCGAAGGCAAGTTCGAGCCCAGGATAATGAACCTAAAAGAGGTAATAGTCTACTATATAAGGCATCAGGAGGACATTATCCGCAGAAGGACCAGATATGACCTTGAAAAGGCGGAGGCCAGGGCTCATATTCTGGAAGGACTGAGAAAAGCCATTGACAACCTGGACGAAGTCATAAAAATCATAAAGGCATCGAAGACAGAAAATGCAGCCAAGGAGAACCTGATGGAGAGATTCAGCTTCAGCGAAAAGCAGGCCCAGGCGATTGTTGACATGCGCCTTGGAAGGCTGACCGCACTCGAACAGGAAAAGCTTGAAGCCGAATATAAAGAACTCGAGGAGAAGATTGCCTATTACAGGGAAGTCCTTGCAAAGCCTGAACTTGTGTCGAAGATAATCAAGGACGAACTGACAGAGATAAAGGGAAAGTACGGAGATGAAAGGCGCACCAGAATCAGTGCCGAGGAATCCGAACTGGACATAGAGGACCTCATCAAGGACGAGTCCGTGGTGGTGACACTGACAAGGTTCGGTTACATCAAGCGCACCCCCGCCAGCGAATACAGAAGCCAGAAAAGGGGAGGAAAGGGCATATCCGCCCTCACCACGAGGGAGGATGACTTTGTGGTTGACATGTTCACCACCACAACCCACAAATACATCATGTTCTTTACCAATAAGGGACGTGCATACAGGCTGAAGGCCTGGCAGATACCCGAGGCAGGAAGGCAGGCCCGGGGCACGGCCATCGTCAATCTCCTGGAACTGGAGCCGGATGAAAAGATAAGTGCTTTCATACGCCTTGACGGAAGTGAGCGGAACTGTTACCTTGTCATGGCCACCAAAAACGGCCTTGTCAAGAAAACGCCGGTCGAGGAGTATGAAAACGTCCGCAAGAGCGGTATACAGGCCATAACTCTTAAAAAAGGCGACGAGCTTATAGAGGCCAGGATAACCAACGGTACCGAAGACCTCATTCTGGTTACCCGCAACGGCATGTCCATACGTTTCAACGAAAAGGACGTAAGGCCTATGGGACGAACGTCAATGGGCGTCATGGGTATCCGCCTCGACGAAGGGGACCAGGTTATAGCAATGCTGAAGCATATGCCTGATACCACGCTGCTTGTGGTTACCCAGAACGGATTCGGCAAGAGAACGGAATTTGATGAATACAAGGTGCAGTCGAGAGGCGGTAAGGGCATACTGACATATAAGGTTACAGAGAAGACAGGGCCGCTGGTCGGAGCGGTTGCCGTCCATGAAGATGATGACCTTCTGATGATAAGCACCGATGGTTCCATCATACGTCTGCATGTGAGCGATATAAGCGTTCTTAGCAGGGTAACCCAGGGTGTTACACTGATGAGGACCACGGAGGATAACCGGGTTGTATCGCTGGCAAGGCTTTCGCCGGAGGTTCAAAGGGAGAACAATGGTGAGGCAGAATTGTCTGATGATGGCGAAAACGCCGGGGAAGACTGAGCCGGTGTACGGGCAGACGGATAGAACGTATCACGGCTGCCCGTTTATTTATATAAAAAAGCGCATGAACAAACAATTACGAAGAAAAATACCCTTGACAGACGCCAAAGGCCATGCTATCATTATATCTCGCCGAGCCTATTGGCAAGAGCGGTCAGAAATGACTGAAAAAAAGAAGAACAAAGCTCTTGACAAGAAGGAAAACCGGTGGTAAGATAAAAAAGCTGTCGCCGATGAGGCGGGATGCTGAAACGGAG
>Ga0134090_1002119_pt1 | contig 11126 bp, 6 predicted proteins | sample 1_4taG_FD_94453 | JGI IMG/M metagenome (GOLD analysis project Ga0134090, IMG submission 94453) | Switchgrass degrading microbial communities from high solid loading bioreactors in New Hampshire, USA - 1_4_20_6_A1 metaG | ecosystem: Engineered > Bioreactor > Semi-continuous > Anaerobic > Digestate...
CACTTCCGACTTCGACCGTGAGAAGCTGCAGGAGCGTCTTGCCAAGCTTGCTGGCGGGGTAGCCGTGATCAAGGTCGGCGCCGCGACCGAGGTCGAGCTGAAGGAGAAGAAGCTCCGCATTGAGGATGCCCTGAATGCCACTCGTGCTGCCGTCGAGGAAGGCATTGTGGCCGGCGGCGGCGTTGCCCTGCTGCACACCCAGTCCGCCATCGATGAGTTGATCAAGACCCTCGACGGCGACGAGAAGGTCGGCGCCTCCATCATCCGCCGGGCCGTTGAGTATCCGCTCCGCACCATCGCCGAGAACGGCGGCATCGAGGGTTCTGTCGTGGTGGAGAAGGTCAAGAGCCTGCCCAAGAACCACGGCTTCGACGCTGTCAGCGAGCAGTACGTCGATCTGATCGCCAACGGCATCATCGACCCCGTGAAGGTGACCCGTTCTGCCCTGCAGAACGCTGCCTCCATCGCTTCCCTCGTGCTGACCACCGAAGCCCTGGTTACTGAAAAGCCGGAGAAGAAGGATCCGGTTCCCGCCGGCGGCATGGGCGGCATGGACATGATGTAAGATTCCCGGGCTGCGAAGCTTAGTGCACCCCCCGGCTCAAAGCTGGGGGGTGCTTTCTTATGGATGATTTAGGCATGCCTTTTCTTGCTTCCTGGGCCTCTGCGGCAGAAACCTTACCAGCAGTAGACACGTCTACCATACGAAATCAATTCATAGACCGTCGTATAAGGAGACGTGAAGTGGTGAAGACTCGGCGTCAAATGCCTTCTCGTATTGCTCTGGCTTTGGCTGCGGTGCTGGCCGGAGCACTGCCCCCTTCTGCGGCGCTGGCTGCGCTGCCAAGCAGCCCGCTGGCTTCTTCTCCGCCTGGACTTCTGACTCCGCTGGTGCCGTCGGAAGCAGCGGCGCAGATGGTGTCAGATCTCTTCCTCAACAAGACCGAAACAGCTGCCGTCGCCCCGGGAGTAACCCTTTCGCACTACGAGATTTTGGGCCGCCGGGGCTGGGTAAATGCTCACGTGCTCACCGTCGACCTGACCAACTCCCTGATCACGCCGGACGTGATGTTTCCCGGCGCTGTGGCTGCCGCCCAACCGCTGGAGGAGATGGCCCAGCTGCGGGGAGTCGTGGCGGCGGTGAACGGCGACTTTTTTGATATGTCGGGGACCAAGGCGCCCATGTCCGCCATGGTTGCAGGGGGGGTCCTCATTAAGGGGCCAGCCACCGGGTGGCCGCTGGTGGCAGGGGTCGGCGTAGACGGCTTGGGCCGGCTGGCAGAGATGGCTGTGGAGGGTCAGCTGGTTCTGCCCGACGGCAGCACTTATCCCATTATGGCTGTCAACCAGCACCTGCCGGAGAACAGCATCGGCATCTTCAATTCCCTGTGGGGGCCCACCTCCCGGTACCTGACGGCCAAGTGGGGCCTCGGCATCAAGGAGGTCACCGTGCAGAACGGTGTCGTTGTGGCCGTATCCGATGAACCTGGCGAGGGTCAGATCCCATCGGACACCGTGGTGCTGCTTGGCCGCGAAGCCGGCGCACAGTTCCTTTCCCGCCTGCAGGTGGGCGATCGGGTTGCGTTCCAGTACAGCCCCAAGAGCACTGCGGGGGTGCCTTTCTGGTTCGCTCTGGGCGGCGATGAGGTGCTGCTGCAGAATGGCGTGATTCCGGCGACGCTGGATGACAAAGAAGCGCACCCGCGGACCGCAATCGGCTTCTCCGCCGATGGCCGGACCATGTACCTGGTGGCGGTGGATGGCCGTCAGGCATCCAGCCGGGGCATGACGAAGTACGAACTGGCCTCCCTGATGAAGGAACTGGGCGCTGCCAGCGCCCTGAACCTGGACGGCGGCGGCTCTACCACCATGGTGGCCCGTCAGCCGGGGGCCACGGTGGCCACGGTGGCCAACAGCCCCACAGAACGGCGCAGGGTGCCCAACGGCGTGGGTATTTACGTAAAGCAGGGAAGTGGTCAGCTTACCACACTGAACATCGCTCCCCAGCTGGATCTGCCCCATGCGGATCGACTCTTTCCCGGCCTGACCGGCCGCTTTACGGTGCAGGGGCAGGATGAGACCCTGGCGCCTGTGGCGGTGCCCTACGCCAACTGGTGGGTTGCGGGCGGCAGCGGTACCGTGCTGGCAGGCGGGCAGGTGCTGGCCGGCGGAAGCGGGCTGCTCCGCCTGGTGGCGGAGGCCCAGGGTGTACAAGCCGTTCGGGACATCCAGGTGCTGGGCGACCTGGTCCGCATCGCCGCGGAGCCCGAGATCCTGCAGCTGAACGGCGGGGCCCGCTCCTTCCACGTGGTGGGCTACGACGCTGACGGGTACGAAGCGCCCATCGACGGCCTCAACGTGCAGGTGGATTACGACCCATCGTTCCTCACCGTTACGGCCAACGCAGCGGGCGGCTTTGACGTAACGCCTGTGGCCCTGGAAGGAAACACCACCATCACCTTGACGGTAAACGGACGCCGGGCGGTTCTGCCCGTCTCGCTGGGCGGCCGGCTCACAACCCTGGACACCTTTGAAGACCTGACGGGCTGGACGGCCACCGCCTACCCAGCGGGGGTGGGCAGCAGCATAGCGCCGGCCGCCGGTCAGGCAGGGCTGGGCCTGGCTCTGACCTATGACTTTACCACCACCGATGCCAACCGGGCTGCCTACGCCAACGCACCGGAGGGGACGACCCTGCCCTACGGCAGCCGCTCGCTGGGGCTCTGGGTGAAGGGCGATGGGCACGGGGCCTGGCTGCGGGCCGTGGTGGTAGACGCTTCGGGCGCCAGTTACACGCTGGATCTGGCCCGGAAGGTTACCTGGACCGATTGGCGGTTCGTGGAGGCGCAGCTGCCCGAGGGTATCGCTCAACCGGTGACGCTCCGGCGGATCTACCCGGTGGAGACGGAGTCCGGGGCCAAGTACCGGGGCCAGCTGATCTTTGACGGTCTGGCGGCCAGGGCGCCGGCAGAGGCGCCCGCAGCACCCGAGCCGGAGGCTCAGCCGGATCCTATGATCGTGGATGCGGCTCTTCTGCCTGCAGGCGGCACGCGGTTCGCCGTCCTCTCCCACAGCTTCCTGGCTGCCACCACTTCCACCAGCCCGGATGCCAAGGCACTGCAGGCGACGCTGCAGGAGATCGCAGCCGAGGATCCGGACTTCCTGGTGCTGACTGGCGATACAGTCTGGCATCCCAACTGGTCCACCATGACCGTGCTCAGGCAGCTGATTCTGGCAGAGATCGGGGATGTGCCTGTCTATTACGTGCCCGGGACGCAGGAGTCCGGGAGCAAGACGCTGCTGCAGCAGTTCTTCCCCCGGAATGGCAGCACGTTTGACGTGGACGGCACACGCTTCATCCTGTTGGACTCCAGCGCCGGCAGCCTGCGGGAGTCTGATTTCAGCCAGTTGATGATGCTGAAGAATGCGCTCGACGATGCGGCAGCCGATCCCACTGTGAGCCATGTGGTGGTCCTCAGCCATCACCCGCTGCATGATCCCACCGGCGGTGACCATGAGCTGACCGATGCGCGGGAAGCCGCCCTGGTTCAGGACATGCTCTCTGACTTCCGGACTGCCTCGGGCGGCAAGGGGGCAGCCTACATTGCTGGTGCGCCTACCGGAGGCGTGCTGGTGGAGCGCCAGGAAGGCGTGCGGAACGTAACCGTGGGCGCAGGCGCCTGGGCGCTCTTCAGCCTGCAGCCGGAAGCCGGGGCAGACTGGCTGCAGGTGGCAGAGAAATAGGCAGGAAGCGGCAGCGTCAGCTCGAATGTAGGTACCGGAATCAACCGATTTGGACCCGTAGGGGGCATGTTGGGTGAACGAGGCGGTCGCAAAGCGTTTTGCAACAATCCAAGAATGGCTTCGTACGCAGGGGCTGGCCGCGGGGCTTGTCACCGCACCGGTCAGCATGCAGTACTTGACGAACTGGTCGAACCCCAGCAAGCGCTTTTCCGGCCTGGTGATTCCGGCAGATGGCGAGCCGGTGCTGGTCGTTCCCACTCTGGAGGTGGAGGGCGCCAGGGATGCTTTCGTGAAGGCCCTCCGGAACTGGGATGATGGGCAGGACCCCTTCGTCCCGCTGGCTGACGTGCTGCGCCAGGCCGGGGCCGGAGAACGGCCGCTGGCGGTGGAAAAGGAGGCCCTGCCGCTGCGCCAGTTCGAGGGCATGGCCGCTGCGCTGGGCACCGCTCCGGACCGCCTGCTGGTGCAGACGGCTGACCTGAGCCCGGTGATTTCCCGGATGCGGGAGCGGAAGGGTCCCGACGAGATCGAACTGATCCAGCGAGCCGCAGATATGCTGAATCCCGCGCTGGATGCCGCGGTACAGGCGATTCGGCCGGGCATAACGGAGAAGGAGCTGGCCGCCGTACTGGAAGAGGCCATGGCCCGGGCCGGAGCCGAGGGCACTGCCTTTGAGACTCACGTGGTTTTCGGCGCCAAGGCAGCGCTGCCCCACGGCACAACCGGAGAGCAGGTTCTGGAGCCCGGCCAGGTGGTGCTGATGGACTTTGGCGCCCTCTACAAGGGCTACCGGTCAGACATTACCCGCACCCTCTGCTGCGGCGAGTGGCCTGCGGAGATGGCCAAGGTGTATGAGATCGTTCTGGCTGCTAACGCGGCGGGCATCGCTGCTGTGAAACCGGGGGTCACACTGGGAGCGGTGGATCAGGCCGCCCGCAAGGTGATCGAGGACGCCGGCTACGGCCCCTACTTCATCCACCGGACCGGTCATGGGCTGGGGCTGGAGATCCACGAAGAGCCCTACGTGGTGGCGGGCAACCAGAAGGTGCTGGAGCCCGGCCACGTGGTGACCATCGAGCCCGGCATCTATCTGCCCGGAGTAGGCGGCGTCCGCATCGAGGATGATGTGGTGGTCACGGAGACCGGCTGCCGGGTCCTGACCTCCTGGACCAAGGAGCGGCTGTCGGTGCGATAAGTGAAAAAAAGCGAGGACCGGAGGCTGTGCCCCGGTCCTCATCTGCTGTTCTGCGAATCCCTATTTGGAAGCCGGCCGCGGCTCCGCTTGGCGCTGGGTGCTCCCATGGGGCGCTTCGTCCCGAATGGCGTTCAGCACCCAGAGAAGGTCCACCACCAGCAGGGCGCCGGTGAGCGGGAAGACCGACTTGAGGCCAAAGGAGGCCGCCACGGCGCCGCCGGCCAGCGGCCCGAGGGTCTGGCCCAGGGAGATGGCCGTCTGGGAGAGGCCGAAGACCCTGCCCTGCACATCCCGCGGCACCGCCCGGGCCAGGAGGCCGTTGGCCACCGGCATCAGACCGCCGGTGAAGAGCCCCAGCAGGAACCGGAGCAGCACCATATGCCAGACGGCGGTGGCAAAGCCCTGCAGCACGTAGAGTGCAGCGCCGCCGCCCAGGCAGATCATCAGCAGCTGCCGGGCGCCCATCCGGTCGCTGAGCTGACCCATTCGCGGCGCCACCAGGACGTTGGCGACGCCGGTCATGGAGAAGACCAGGCCGGAGAGGAATGAGAGCGCACCGACCGGGGCCGACAGGGTCTGGAGGTACCGGGCCAGGATTGGCTCCACCGTCAGAACGGAGAAAGTGTTGAGGAACAACACGCCCATCATGGGCAGAACCACCGGATACTGGGCAAAGAGGTTGCGGCGGGACTCGCGCTCGCTTTCCGCTGTTTTGGGAGCGGGCTTGAAGTCTTCGTGGATAAACAGCAGCACCATGAGGCCGGCCAGCAGGCAGGAGATGGACGTAATGAAGAAGATGGGACGGTAGCCCATCAGGTCCGCCAGAACACCGCCTGCCAGCGGTCCCAGGATGTTGCCGGTGACGTGGCCGGTAGCCAGCATGCCCAGGGCCTGGCCCGCATGCTCACGGGGCGCCTTGCCCGCCATGTACGACGTAGCGATGGCGATATAGCCGGCCGTAAGCCCCTGCAGGAGGCGCAGGCCGAGAAGCTGCCAGGGGTTCTGCACGAGGCCCATCATCCAGATGACTAGGCCCATGCCGAAGGCGCTGCGCAGCATCATCGGTTTGCGGCCTACCCGGTCTGCCAAGGCGCCCCAGAACGGGGAGACCACCGCCATGACCAGGAAGTTGGCAGAGAAGATGATGCCGGACCACATGTCCACCGCGCTGCCCTCAACCCCCAACTCTTCGAGATAGAGGGAGAGGAAGGGCATGACCATGCTGAAGCCGAGTCCCACGGTGAAGCAGCTGATCCAGAGAATGTAGAGGTCGCGGCGCCATGGTTCTGTGGGCAGCCGCTTTGTACGGGAAAACATTTCGGGAGACTCACCTTCATTCGGTCAAATTAAAGGTCTACGTAATAGAAGTTATCATAGCACTGGGTTCCCGGCCTGTCCAGGATGATTTTGGATTGGTTCGAGAGGATCAGTGCCGGCGCAGGAGACAGGAACGATTATGATGTATCCTTTTTGCGATACATGCAGTGGGTTGAGTATTTATGCAGTCCGCAGTATAATCATGCGGTAACCGGATGGGCGTAAACGCGACCCGGCTGAGCCCCGGCCCGGGGCTGGGCGAACTTGAACGTGGAGGGTGAGGGCATGGGTCTGAAGATCGGCATTGCTGGGGCCACCGGCTACAGCGGCATCGAACTGATTCGGCTGCTGGGCAGTCATCCGGAGGCCGAACTGGTATATGCGGGGACGGAAAGCTATGTAGGGCAGGATCTGGCGGCGGTCTTCCCGCATCTGACCGGCCGCATCGCCCTGACGGGCCGGCAGGCGACGGCTGCGGCCTTGGCGGAAGAGTGCGACGTGGTCTTTACTGCACTGCCCCACGGTATTACCATGCAGCTGGCGCCCGCGGTGCTGGCAGCTGGCAAGCGGCTGATCGACCTGGGGGCCGACTTCCGCCTGCGGGATCTGACCGCTTATGAGCAGTGGTACAAGGTCAAGCATACGGCTCCGGACCTAATGGCGGAGGCGGTTTACGGCCTGCCGGAGCTCTACCGGGAACAGATCCGGAATGCCCGGTTGGTGGGCAACCCCGGCTGCTATCCCACCTCGTGCGCTTTGGCGGCAGCGCCGCTCCTCAAGGAGGGGCTGGTGGAGACCCGGGGGATCATCTTCGACAGCAAGTCCGGCGTCTCCGGATCCGGCCGGGGTGTAAACCTCGGTGTCCATTTTAGCGAGGTCAACGAAAACTTTAAGGCCTATAAGATTGCCGGAAGCCACCGGCACACGCCGGAGATTGAACAGACCCTGTCTGACCTGGCTGGGCAGCCGGTGCGGGTCACCTTTACGCCCCACCTGGTGCCCATGACCCGGGGCATTTTGACAACGGCCTATTTCCAGCTAAAGGAGGACCTGTCCACCCAACAGGTGCTGGACCTCTTCCAGGAGTATTACCGAGGAGAGCCCTTCGTCCGGGTGCGCCCGGAGGGCGACCTGCCTGCTACCAAGCAGGTGGTGGGCTCCAACTACTGCGACATCGGCCTGGAGGTCGACCGGCGCACCGGCAGAGTGCTGGTGATTGCCGTCATCGACAACCTGGTGAAGGGGGCGGCCGGTCAGGCGATCCAGAACATGAACCTGATCTGCGGCCTGCCGGAAACCACCGGACTGATGTCTGCCGCACCGCTGTACCCCTAACAGATGGGTGGAGGAAAGCCAATGCAGTACCGCAAGGCGATTATGGCGGACATACCGCAGATCGCTTCACTAATTAACAGTTACGCGGCCCAGGGGCTGATGCTTCGCCGGACGCTGCTGCAGTTGTACGAATCGGTACGGGATTTTACCGTGGCCGTGGATGATGCAGGTGAAGTGGTGGCGGTGGGCGGCCTGCACATCATGTGGTACGACCTGGCCGAGATTCGCTCTCTGGCCGTGAAGCCGGGTCTGGTGAAGCGCGGCGTGGGCCGGGGCCTGGTGGAGTTCCTGGTGGAAGAGGCCCGGGCCATGGGCCTCAAGCGGGTCTTTGCGCTGACCTACCAGCAGGCCTTCTTTGAGAAGTGCGGCTTCCGGGTTATCGCGAAAGAGAAGCTGCCCCAGAAGGTCTATTCAGAGTGCGTTTACTGCGATAAATTTGAAGCATGCGATGAGATCGCGATGATCAGGCTGCTGGTCCCCGAAGAAGAGCTGCCCGCGGATGACGGGTTCGAAATTCCTTTGGTGGCCATGCCCAAGTGGCGGAGGTAGGAGGAAGAAGATGGCCGAGGTAGAGGGTGGTGTAACAGCACCGGTAGGCTTTATGGCAGCCGGCGCAGCGGCAGATATCAAGCAGAATGGCAGCGGCAAGAAAGACTTGGCCATTCTGTTTTCCCGGGTTCCCTGTGTGGCGGCGGGCGTTTTCACCACCAACCTGGTGAAGGCCGCACCGGTAATCCTCTCGCAGCAGCGGGTGCAGCGGGGCCGGCTTCAGGCTGTGGTGGCCAACTCCGGCAACGCCAACGCCTGCACCGGTCAGCAGGGCTGGGAGGACGCCAACCAGATGGCCGAATTGGCAGCTAAGGCCCTGGGGCTGGAGCCCGAGGATGTGGCGGTGGCCTCCACGGGCGTGATCGGCGTGCACCTGCCCATGGATCGGGTCCGGGCGGGCATCACCATGGCAGCGGCATCCATCTCTGAGAACGGCGGGAAGGACGCCGCAGAGGCGATTATGACCACAGATACCTACCGGAAGGAGTACGCCGTGCAGGTGATCATCGGCGGCGTGCCGGTGACGGTGGGAGCCATGGCCAAGGGGTCCGGTATGATTCACCCCAACATGGCAACCATGCTGGCTTTCGTCACCACCGATGCTGCGATTGAGAAGCCGGCCCTGCAGTCGGCGCTTCGGGAGGCTGTGGCCAAGTCGTTCAACATGATTACGGTGGATGGCGACACCAGCACCAACGACATGGTGCTGATCATGGCCAACGGCCTGGCCCGGAACCCCCGGATCGTAGAGGGCACGGCGGATTACGATTTATTTGCCCAGACCCTTGAGCAGGTGCTGATTCACCTGGCCAAGGAGATCGCTCGGGACGGAGAGGGTGCCACCAAGCTGCTGGAGATTCGGGTCCGGGGCGCGGCAACCCTGGAGGTCACTCGTAGGGCAGCCGGGGCGGTCTGCCGCAGTTCGCTGGTGAAGGCCGCACTCTTTGGTGAAGATGCCAACTGGGGCCGGGTGCTGGCGGCCCTGGGCTACTCGGGGGCAGCGTTTGACCCCTCTAGAGTGGACCTCTGGCTGGGCGACCTGCCGCTCATGGCGGCAGGGACTCCACTGCCCCTGGATGAAGAGGCTGCCGCAGCGATTCTGAAGGAGAAGAGCGTCGTCTTCATTGCAGACCTGCATGCCGGCAGTGCCGAGGCCACTGCCTGGGGCTGCGACCTGACCTACGACTACGTGAAGATCAACGGTTCCTACCGGACCTGAGTTGAGCAGAAAAAGGCCGCCCTTCGAGGGGCGGCCCTTTTGCTTATACAGGCTGAGGCGAAGCTTCTGCGTACACAGCGGCTGAGGCGGAGCTTCTGCGCACGCAGGTTGATTGTGCACACATGGGCTGAGGCGGAGCTCCTGTGTGCACAGGCAGAGGTGGAGCTTCAGTCCTGCGGTTCTGCCTAGATGATCTCCAGCTCCTTCAGCTTCTCAGGCGTAACGACGCCGTACTTCCAGCCGCGCAGCTCGTAGTACTCGGGCAGCATCTCGTTCAGGCGAGAGACCATGCCCGCACTGTTGCCGCCGGCGGGCTCCGTGAGGAACCGCTTGGGCAGGGTGTCGTCCTTGCCGGTGAAGCCGTTCAGGTTGATGTAGTAGCGCTCCAGGTTCCAGACCCGCTCGCCGATCTTCATGGCCTCTTCCGGCGTGATGTCGAGACCGGTCATGGCGTTCAGCATCGGCACGAACTCGTCAACACCCTCGGAGAAGGTGGCGAACTTGCAGACATCCAGGCTGTCGGTGAAGCCGAAGAGATCCTGGAAGGTCTTCAGCAGAGCCGGCTTGCCCTCGATGACGGTGCGGTCGGTCGGGAACGGAATGCCGGCGATCTCCGAGGCGATGGTGTAGCCGCGGACGTGGCAGCCGCCGCGGTTGGAGGTGGCATAGCCGAGGCCGATGCCCTGGACGCCACGCGGGTCGTATGCCGGGACTGCCTGTCCCTTGACGGAGAGCGCCAGATCCGGGCAGCCGAGCCGCTTGGCAGCACCAGCGGCGCCGTAGGCAAGGATGCCGCCGAAGCCTTCCCGCCATGCGGTCTTGCGGATCAGCTCGGACATCTTCTCGGCGTCGCCCCAGTTGACGACTTCCGGCGTGAGGCCCAGCTCGGAAGCCTCCATCACCATGGCGAGGGTAACGCCCATCTCAATGGTGTCCAGACCGTAGTCGTTGCACTGATCCAGGAAGTAGATCAGCGGCTCCCGTTCGAACACGCCGCAGAGGGCGCCCAGGGACCAAGCGGTCTCGTACTCCAAGGACTCGGCGCGGGACTTCCAGCGGCCTTCCTTGGCCTCGAGCTCCTTCTTGCAGTGGACCGGGCAGGCGTGGCAGACGGGCTCAGAAACCAGGTTGTGCTCCCGGAAGGCCTCGCCGCTGATATTGGCGTTCTTTTCGTGGTAGGTGATCTTGCCGTTGAAGGTCGGGAAGGCGCCGGCTTCGTTCAGCAGGTTGAGGAGGACGTTGGTGCCGTAGACGGAGAGGCCGCCCTTGTTGGGAGCCGTCAGGCCGCCTTCCATGATCTTCTTCAGGCCGGCCTGCTGCGCCGTCTTGAAGGCGTCCGCAGTGGCTTCAGGAGGCTTCGGCATGTCCTTCCGCTCGCCGATGATGACGATGGCCTTCAGGTTCTTGCTGCCGCCTACGCAGCCGGTGCCGCCGCGGCCCGAAGAACGGTCATTCTCATTCATCCAGCTGGCGAACCGAACCTGGCGCTCACCGGCGGGGCCGATGCACATCACGGCGGCATCCTTGCCGTACCGTTCCTGCAGGGCCTTTACGGTGGCGTGGCAGCCGAGGCCCCAAAGGTCGGAGGCGTCGTGGATGGAGACCTCTGCATCCTTCACCAGCAGGTAGACGGGATCGGCGGCCTTGCCCTTAATCAGCAGGCCGTCAAAGCCAGCCCACTTCAGCTTAGCTGCCGTGAACCCGCCCATGTGGGAGTCGGTGATGGTGCCGGTGAGCGGAGACTTGGTGACCACCGCCAGACGGCCG
>Ga0134090_1002143_pt1 | contig 11011 bp, 11 predicted proteins | sample 1_4taG_FD_94453 | JGI IMG/M metagenome (GOLD analysis project Ga0134090, IMG submission 94453) | Switchgrass degrading microbial communities from high solid loading bioreactors in New Hampshire, USA - 1_4_20_6_A1 metaG | ecosystem: Engineered > Bioreactor > Semi-continuous > Anaerobic >...
ATTCTCTTATCCAACTCACCAATATGAAAATTCTTTTCTTTAAATATCACTTGTAAAAGCAGCCTAGGCATTTGACCGGTTTTTGAATTAGACATAAGATTCTTTGTGCCATTCCACATACCTTCCAACATAAGCAGCACATCTTCTTCGGTCAACTCTATGTTTTGTCTGATTGCCGCATTTTCATTAACTATGCCATAAAATGCTATTAAAGAATATGGGAGTATGTATCTTTCAGTAAATGTCCCCTGCTTTTTATCTTGCCCGGAAGGCATGACAGTGGTTCCTTTTACATACGTCACATCTACTCTATGGAGAGATCTGCCATATTTGAACTGAACCGGACCGGTCAGGGTCATGGTTTTTTCTTTTACTGCCGTAGTTGCACCAAAAAGCCTAACATCTATGCATTTTTTTAAAAGGTCTTGATTGTCTTTGAAATCTTTCAGTTTGTCTTCTTTAGATTTTAGATTCCCATTGTCATCCCTTAACTCTAAAATGAATACATCAAGATTTTTATAATCGTGCAAATAATCTCGTATAGTTCTCTTTAATCTGACATCAGTAACTATGTTTATTCCAGTTTCCTCATCTATCCGAGGTTTGTTTTCGTCTACGGGATCACCGTTAGGATTTGCATCAGTAATGTCATAAAGGAACAATATTTCCGAACGATTTTTTATAATTGTCATACTGTCGACCTCCTTTATGTTATTCCTGAATAGCATCCTCAGGCATGTTTTTGTCAGAATATACTATCTTGGCCACCTCGTCGGCCAAATTCATCCCCGCCGCAAAATAGAAATTAAGTTCATCTACGGACATAGACCAATTGTCTCCTGCCATAAGCAGATAGTTGGCCGCTTCCGCTGCCAGCTGGCGTTTTCCTTTGTCAAAAGAATCGTATTCCTCAAGTTTGTTTTGCACTTTTGGCAATAAGCCTTTCAAATCTCTTTCCGTCATCTTTAAACTTTTTAGGTTCTTTAAAAAAGGTTTTGCATTGCGCTCTTTATACTGCTTCCTAAGCAAAAATTCCGTCAGTGACCCTAACAAAAACAACCCCCTCTTCAGAGGTGTTTTGAACATCTGGCCATATCTATCAAACATATCGTCAAATATCCTACGTTCCATAGTATCCACCTCCATTTTTATCAAATTCAAATCTTCGAGGAAGGCCATGGCCTGCAATCCGTTTTTGACAGTTGCATAAAAATATCCATCATTAATAAACTCGTCCCTCACTTTTTTCATGACAAAGGAAAGAATAAAGTTACTACTTATTGGGCGGTCTTTAAAAATTCTGTCTACAATATCTAAAAAGTATTTGTCCAGGTCATTATTTCTTTTGTTAGAATCTGATTTGGCAAAAAAGCTCCTGATAGTTCCAAAAGTAAAATTCTGATTAAAGAGCAAGTCCACCGCATATTTTGCCTTAAAAATTCTGCGCAGCCTGGATGGAAACACATCTTCAATTACCAAAAGTATTCGCTCCGCAGCCTGTATTTTTTGTATAAACAGAAAGTTTAAAGTGAGAACATCATTTGCGTCTTTTAAAACGTCAAGTATATCCTCTTCATCATTGGTTATACGCTCCATGTTTTTTTGCTTCAGCGATGCAAGCTTTGAGGTATTTGTAAAAATATCTAAAACATCTTCTGCAACTGCTTTGGTACCAATAATAAACTTGGGAATAAGATTGTACTTTATTCCGCAGAATTTGAAAGTTAGATTTCCCTCTACAAACTTTTTGCCTTCTTCAAGGGAAAATTTACACTCGGGACAAACTGGGAAGTTCCGCCAAGCTCTCCGTTCATCAAAGCCACCAGTAATAAAACCGGGCTTGTCTAAAGTATAAAAGGCGTAAGTATCAATTCTGCCTATAATTGTTTCTTTTGTTTGGCCACATATTGAGCAAACTTTGTTTCTTTCCAATAGTTTATTGTCCTTTTCATTTACCATGAAGACTAAGAGTTTTTTAAATACATCAATATCTCCCACATAAAGAGCCATATCATCTTTGACAAATTTAATTGTGATTAGAATTCCCTCTTTCTTCGGTGTTTCTTCTCTAATTTTCAATATCTGGCTTTTTATCAATGTACTGTTTTTATCCAACAGGTCCCGGAGAGAAGCTAAGAACCACCTCTCATCTTCTGATAACTCAACTTTCTTATTATCAAGAATCTTGAACCATCCCAATATTTTTCTGTCAAAAGTGCCTTCAGGCTTACCGCTAAGTTTTGCTGTTGGCGAAAGATCCGAACTTGTTGCCGCACCGCTCTTGTATAAGTACTTCATTCTTTTATATTCATCGTACTGCTCCTGTTCTACACCCGAAAACTCTACCTTCTTATCGTTTAACACAAATACAATAGTTATAACCTTCGTATAATTACCGTTGCTATTAGGATCCTCCACTAAAACATCCAACAGTTCCCGCTTCTCTCTTTCAATTATTAATTCACCTAATTCTTTTATGGCGGAAAGCACTTTGTCACTCCCTTCTTAATAAAGTCTCAAAACTTTTTACTGGTCACCTCCCAAGCTCTACATTCACAACATTTGTTGACATTTTTGTATATGGCATATTTACAGAGCTACGGCGATATTTTGGTTTACAAATTACGCAAAATGTATTTCATAAAGGGATACTTTACGGAATATTATGATTATTGCTCTTGTACATATATTCAACATTTTTCGCAAAATTCCTTCTCTGCCAGCACCTTTTATTGTTGAACCGCTTATGGCCATAACCATACAATGCAAAACCCAAACCGAACAAAAATTTACGATATGCAAACGTTTTTGCGAAGCTTGTGACCACTGCTTTTTGGACATAAAAATGCTCCTACTTGCCTGCGCAAGTGGAGCATAGCAATAAATTTATAGTTTTTATTGTAATCGGAGATCAGGTTAATCTTCTTAAGCCATATGATTCAACAAAACTGTCACTGTTTTAAAGAGAACTTTGAAGGTTGGAACCATGGCTTTGACATATATTCAGCAGTTCTTTGCTCAAATTATTTAATTGCATCATGGACTGTGCAATGGTCTCTATAAATTCATGCTCTGTATTCAGGGTAGATGCAATTTCCTCCGTTGCTGCCGCATTTTCTTCGGTAATAGCTACAGCAGACTGGAGGCGTTCGCTAAGCTTATGAAACTCTTCAGTAGTTTGTTGAATGGTAGCCATGTTATCATTAAGATGCTGATTGATCACATCAAAAGATTGTTTCATAGTGTCGAAGGACTGAGTAATCTGTTGCAATAAAAGCTGCCCTTCTTCTACCGCTTGCTTTCCTTCATGTGATTTTTCCTGAGCAGATTTTGACCTTTCAAACAGCTGAAGTGTCACTTCGGTAATCCGGGAAGCAATGTCACTGCTTTGTGCCGCAAGTTTGCTAACTTCATCGGCTACAACGGCAAACCCTCTCCCATGTTCGCCTGCTCGGGCAGCTTCAATAGCCGCATTTAAAGCTAATAAATTAGTTTGTCTCGCGATATTTTCTATATCCGTCAATAAAGAATTCACCATTTGAAGGCTCTCTTGCAGTTCATCTACAGTGGATGTGGCAGTTTCAACCGAATCCTTTAAAGTATTCATATATATGGCAACCTGGTTAACTTTCGTCCAGTTATCTTGCACATCCCGATTTATCTTCTGAGACTCTGCTGCTAAATTCCGGGATACTGCTGCTGTTTTATCCATATTATTTAATGAAAACTGAACTGCGTTATTGATCTCGGTAATATTTGTTTCTTCAGAGCTTATGGCTGCTGCCATTTGCTCTACTGCTTCCAAAATTGACTCGCTATTATCATGAATCTTATCCATGTTCAGTGTTACATTCTCAGTGCTGTAATTTAGCTTGATCACACTTTCATCTATTACTTTTAGGAGATCAGACAATTGTAGTACAAGCTTTTGCGCTTCTTGCTCCTTGTTGGCGGAGTTGAGAATTAGCTGGGTTCCAGCATCCGTTAGGAAATATAGGGCAGCTAACGCACCGCAAAGCACTGAATAAACAGTAATCATCAAAGGCATATTATAATCGGCCCCTAGAAATTTACTAGGAACATAAAGATATAACGCGAACACGTAAATAGAAACAATCGCACTATAAATTAATATCAACTTCTTATCAAAGTAGAGAGCAACCATGATTATGGTGAAAAACAGTATGTAATGTTTGTTTATTGCAAAACGGTCCAGGAAAAACAGCACGAAAATGACAGTCAAAGGCAACAGGGCAAAAATCATACCCTTTACTTTATCAGAGATAGGCAGAAAATAGTTGATGGTTGCTAACGCACCTATCACAATTCCAGAGATAATAAAGAGCTTACTCTCCTCAAGTCCATATAAATATATTAGAGGTGCAATAACTAAAACTATTAGGCAAAAGGTTAAAAACAGATTAACTTTATGAACCTTTTTGCAATGAATACTGTAACTCATATTCTCCTCCTGTTAATGTTTTGTCCATCTATTTTGATTTTAAATTTTATATTATTTAAGCTGTATTTTCAATAATTATTTTAGGCCAACGCCATTAGACCAAAAATATTGAATGTTAGCTTAATCTTAATATATTAAAAATAAAAATCAAGGCAGAGTTCCAATCTGCCTTGTTCAAACTTCGGCTCTCCACTGTTTACTTATACACTGTTTCCATAGCCATCTCCATCTTCTTCAAAAAGTTCCTTACTATTAGCAATCCTATCGTGGTTTATTTCTTCCAGTTAATCCTTTTTATTTTACTGCACCCTCTGTTCAGCAATTCTGGATATACTTATTCATGTTGGCATTGGCTTTTTCATGGGTAGCATCAATAAAGAAAACACGATTTTTGCTGAGTATAATAAATGAGAAAACCAATATTTTTTCACTCCCACATCCTTACTCTAAAATCCTTACGCATCCAAAGCCCTGGCTGTTTTTACTTCCAAGGCCGCTTTCAACTGCGATTTGCAGCAAGGATGGAGGGCCTGATAGTATAAAAGTTCCCGAATATCCCTTTATGACAGTATTTTTATAATTTATTACAGAAAGTTTTGGCTGTCTAATAGGATTTATAGATACGCTTCCGCCAGGCGGTTCCCCTTTATGAAAGGCTTTGTATTTATTCTTTAGGTTGTTTTCCACTATCTCATCAAAGTCTTTCTCCCCCGGTGCAAAATAGCAGGTATATTTTCTGACATCCACCCTGAATAATGTGCTGTATACAACTATAGGCGACAAGGTGCTAACCTTTATTTTTTCATCGTCGATGATATCTTTCTCCAGCGAGATATTGGTCACTTTCACCTTCGCATGTCCTAACCTGACACTTGACTTAAACAGCAGGCCGTTGGCAAGGGAGTTGCAAAAATCGCTGTAAGGCGATGTCACCACTAATGATATGGGACCAACAAAAGTAACCTTTCCTTCGCTTATGTCTAAACTATAGTTCCCCATTAACCTGGAAAAGGCGAACATTTTAAAGGATCTTTTCCCGTGTGTAAAGCCCTTATCGTGAAGAAATTCGCCAATGTCATCATCCAACGAGTTATAAATCATGGCTTGAACCGTATGGTTATATTGGATGGGCAGCGTCAAGGTTTCACCATTTTCGGGCATAAAACAAATTTCCAGTCTCAAGCTTTTAACCTCCGTACTAGATATTTGAGCATAATTAACAAACACCATTTATGCGCTATTTTTGCCGAATATTGAGATTTTTTGCTTATATGATGTATTCAACGTTTTTTAGATAATTCCTTCTCTTGTTGGGATGAGGTTTTTATCCTGCTCTGATATTTTTATGGTGGGTCTTCATTTTCGATTAATAGCATCTGACCGAAACAAAAAACCACCGGTGATGCGGTGGTTTAAAGTGTTGAGTTATCAAAGCAAGTAGTATGTCATCTATTTAATTTATAAACGCAAAACTGCGAATGATTTCATCAAATTGCCTTTGTTTAGCCTCGTCCAGCTCCAGCGAATAAAGGCTCATGGCAAATACCCGCTTGCCGTCCGTCAGGTAGTATGTATGAGGGTACCAGTACTCGATATCCCCTCCATGGGGATAGGTTCTGAGTATGATTCTTACCCCGGTCAAATCCCCCACCTTTATGTCTTCTTTAGAAATGAGGTCGCATTCGCTGTTTAGCTGCCAGTTGTCCAGCAATTCCTGCCCCTCTTTCATCATTATGGGCGGGAAAAGTTCAGCAACCTTTTGGCCGTTTTCATCGGTAAATACGCTGTATTCCACATCCCAATTTCCCGGAAAATGGAGCTGATACGATATCATGGGGCTTGAGTCCTGAAAAGAATATGAGTCCCAGTCATCGGTGGTATAAGCGTAGTCTCTCAACGTTAAAACCTTCCATCCTTCAAACAGAGGTGAGCTTTTAACTTCAAAGAGAGGTTCTTCCTCTTTAATGTCTTTTTCTCCGTCTTCCCCTGGCTCATTTTCTTTGTTGGGTTCCGTAGGCAGCTCTTCCTTGTTCTCCTCCTGTGGCACTTGCTCCTTGCCGGGAGTTTGTGTATTCGATGGCTCAGGCGTAGTTGGTGAGGGTTCCTTGTTGGCCTTTGAACAGCCCACCAGGACAATGAGCATAATTAGGATGAGGGCTAAAAGCTTTCTTGCTAATTTCACTTTACTAGCCTCCCTTACATTTATCACAGTAGCCATAGATTTCAAATCTATGTTCCGTGGGAGTAAATCCCTTTTCGTCAAGTTTCCTCTGTATCTCTTCCATAGGACAGTATTCCAGCGCAATGGAAGCCCCGCATTTTTTACAGATGACGTGATGATGATGGCCTTCCTCCAGGCGCAGTTCGTACAAAACCCCGCCACTTTGTGGAGTGATCTTGCAGATAATGCCTCTGTCCAGCAGCAAGTCCAGATTCCTGTAGACAGTGGAAAAGTTAATGCCGGGCAACATTTTTATAACTTCTGAAAAAATATCCTGGGCACTCAGCACTGAATGGCTGTTTTGCAGCACGCTGATAATTGCCTTTCGCTGAGGCGTCACTTTAAGTTGCTTTTTTTTTAATAGTTTTTCCGCGTCCAACGGCTTAGCCCCCCTTTTAGGCAAATTGCGACTACTAAAATGCCTGATGCTATTAAGACAATTGTTCCGCCGGGGGCCAAGTCGAAGGCAAAGGATATGCAAAGACCCGTTATCACGGAAAAGAGCGCAACCGCAATTGCTATGATAAATGTGGACTTAAAGCTTTTTGCCAGCTGAAGTCCCACAGCGGCAGGTATTACCATCAGTGCTGAAATCAGAAGGGCTCCCACCACCCTAACCGAAAGTGCAACCACCAGGGCAGTCATTATTGTGAAATAAAAATTAACCCATTTTACAGGTATCCCTAGAACCGCGGCTGCTTCCTCATCAAAGGTGATGGAAAAGAGTTCTCTATATAATAATATCACAGAAGCGATTATGAAAAAACCCAAAATGGAAATTATTTCTACATCCTGATAAGACACGGCAACTAGGCTTCCGAACAAGTATGACATAAGATCCGCGTTGAAGGATTTGCCGAGACTAATCAGCACAACTGCCAGCCCCATTCCACCGGACATGACCACAGCCAACGCCACTTCTGAATACTTTTTGAAAGCTGCCCTTATTATTTCGATGAGGACAGCAGCTGCTCCAGAAAATATCAGGGCTCCGTAAAAGGGGTATATTCCAAAAAGCATGCCGCCGGCCACTCCGGCCAGGGCAGCGTGGGAGAGGCTGTCACCCACCATGGACATGCGCCGTAGCACGATGAAGACTCCCATAACTGAGGCCAGGAGAGCCGTTATTATCCCTGCAGCAAAGGCTCGCTGCATAAATTGAAAACTAAGCATGCCCATCAGTTCCGCCTCCCTGTCTCACAATATTAGACGTAAAATTTTCTAAAAAGTTTCCCGGATTTTCATATATGGTTGCCTTGCCATCCGTCATGTATACGACCTTAGTCGCCATTTTTGCGGCAGTTGTTATGTCATGAGTTACCATAACTATGGTCATGCTTTGCCTGCGAAGTTCTGAAAGCAAAGAGTAAAATTCCATAAGTGACGCAGCATCAATGCCCGTAGTTGGCTCATCTAAAAAAAGGGCCTCAGGCTGTCTCACCAGAGCCCTTGCCAGGAAAACCTTCTGCCTTTGGCCACCGGAAAGCTGACCTATGAGCTTCTTAGAAAGGTTTGTAATCTTAAGGGCATCCAGGGCAGCCTTTGTGGCAGCCATCCTCCTTTTCCCGCCAAAGATCCTGCCAAAGCCCGTATAATACCCCGATGACACCACTTCCTCAACCGTCGCGGGAAAAGCAGTGTTGACGTTGGCAGCATGTTGGGATACGTAGCCCACCCTTTCCCAGGCTGCAAACTCCTTGGGCCTTTTACCGAAGATCCTGACTTCTCCCGCCTGGGGCACAAGAAGCCCCAGCATAACTTTTAACAGGGTGGATTTAGCGGAACCGTTGGACCCTAAAATGACGACAAAGTCCCCCTTTCCCACTGAAAGGTTCACCTGCCGAAGAACAGGTGTCCCATTGTAGGAAAAAGAGACATCTGTCAGGCTCACAATGTATTCACAATCGTCATGGGATGCATGACGACCTTTAAATGTGCTTAGCATAAGTTTCACCAGCTTTAAACTTTATATTAGTTTTATTAAACACCCAAAAGGGTTTATTCCCCCGCCAGTGCTTGATTCAGGAGCTTAAGATTTGCCCTCATAATCGAAAAATAGTCTTGGCCGGCATCCATATCTTCCTGCCGCAAGCTTCCCAAAGGATTTAGCGTCAGTATCTCCGCACCCACCTCTTCAGCCAGGGTGCTTGCAAGTTTTTGAACTTCTCCCTGCTCTGCAAAGATGTATTTTATGCCATTGGCTTTGCAAAACTCAACCAGCTCCCCCATCTTTTTGGGAGATGGATCATCCTGCGGAGAAAGGCCGGTTATGGCAATTTGATTGAAGCCGTAGCGGTCAGCCACATAGCCCAGGAAGGCGTGAGATACAACTAAATCTTTATGAACAGCCTTTTGGGCTAAGGCCTTAAAGTCCTCATCCAGCTGGTCAAAGTCGTCCATGAGCTTTGCTAGGTTTTCCTTGAAGGTGCCTTCCTGCTCCCTATCTATGGAAACAAGCCTCTCGCATATCCTTGCTGATATCTCTTTGGCGAGGATGGGGTCAAGCCAGATGTGGGGGTCGTCATTTTTCACAAGGCCCTTTCCCGCTTCAATGACAGCTACACCCTTGCCTTCCAGTTCTCCTGCCAATTTTTCCGCCCAGGGCTCCATGCTTTCTCCAAGGTAAATAAAAAGGTCAGCGTCGTAGAGCTTTGCCGTCTGTTTTAAGGAAAGCTCAAAATCGTGTGGGTCTGCCCCCGCAGGAATCAGTGTTTCCACATGGCCACGATTTCCCACGATTTTTTTGGTAAAGTCGTAAAGGGGATAAACGGTAGTGTAAATTGTAAGGCCATCACTTTCTTTAGCAGGAGCAGTCTGATTTCTTGGGCCACATGCAGCGGTTAAACTCATGATGCACAAAAGCACCAGCAAAAGGGCTTTGTTTGTTTTCATTTATGTTCCTCCAATTGCAAAAGATTTGCATTTGCATTTTCTATTATATATTCTTTCGCAAAGGGGTGTCAATTATTCTTTTTCCATGAAAATATTTAAATGTAGATACAGACTGGCATGTGGGTATATTGGTTGGTTATATTTTATTTGGAGTGTAATGTAAAGGAGAAAGAAAATGATCTTATTAAGAGACTTTATAGTGGCAAAATTTCTTTTAGGCGTTTCCTGCATAAAGCACAATAAGCAAAACAAAGCCCTCGCTTTTGCGAGGGCTTTAAAGCACCTTACAGGCCAAATTCTGCTAACAGATCTTCTTTTGGCCTAAAGCCTATGAGTTTGCCGACTACCTGGCCGTTTTCAAAGAGCATGATGGTTGGAATGCTCATTACCTGAAATTTAGCTGCAGTGTCGGGATTTTCGTCTACGTTTAGCTTTCCTACTTTGAGGCTGTCGCCGAGTTCCTCGGCAATCTCGTCAATGACGGGGCCCATCATCTGGCAGGGACCGCACCAGGGTGCCCAAAAGTCCACAAGCACCTTGCCGTCTGCCTCAAGGACTTCCTGCTCAAAGTTAGCGTCGGTAAAGGTAAATGGTTTCATTTTAATATCCTCCTCTTTTTTCGAAGTTCTTGACCTTGTTTTTTGATTATACTATACTCATATTAAAGTATGGCTATTTATTGCGAAAACTTGTATACTGCATTATTTTGCTGAAAGGATGTTACTCATGATAGACAATAAAATCATTCGCAGCCTTCGCCAAAAGCGCAATATGACCTTAGAGGAGCTGGCGAAGAAGGCCAACATTTCGGTCTCTTATCTTAGTGAAATTGAACTGGGCAAAAAGCAGCCTTCTTTAGAAACCATCAATAAGTTATCTCAAGCCCTCAACATTTCCCGGGAAGGTCTCATTTCCGCAAATTCTAGCTCAACCGGCTTAGGTGCAAGGATTATGTTTCTCCGACAGGAAAAGAACCTCTCGCTGTCGGAACTTGCTGAAAAAGTAGGTATTTCCCCCAGCTACCTTTGCCAAATCGAAAACGGAAAAGTAATGCCTGCCCTTTCCACCCTAAAGCACATTGCCGTAGCTTTAGAAGTGGAGCCGGAAAGCCTAATTGCTAACAGCAGCTTTGTAGGTTACAAGATAAAAAAGATTCGCTCCGAGCGAAACATCACTCAGGCACAGCTGGCTGAGAAAGCCGGTGTCTCCGCTGGCCTTATTGGCCAGATCGAAAGCGGAAAAGTGGAACCTTCCATAAAGACATTGGAGAAAATCGCTGCTGCCCTTTCCCTTTCCCCCTGCTTTTTTGTATCAGAGGAAGATGAAGTTGCTTCCCTGCTTAAAACCATGAACCCTAAGGTCAGGGAGCTGCTAAAGGACCCTAAAGTTCGCTCAACTTTGGAACTTTTGGCCGACTGCAGTGCTGAAGAGTTCAG
>Ga0134090_1002146_pt1 | contig 11006 bp, 11 predicted proteins | sample 1_4taG_FD_94453 | JGI IMG/M metagenome (GOLD analysis project Ga0134090, IMG submission 94453) | Switchgrass degrading microbial communities from high solid loading bioreactors in New Hampshire, USA - 1_4_20_6_A1 metaG | ecosystem: Engineered > Bioreactor > Semi-continuous > Anaerobic >...
ATGATTTTCAGCACCGGCTTGGCTTTTATTCCTGTACGGTGCCTGTGTTTGAGCAGCTTGTCCTTGCTGAGCTGCTGCGTAATGGTGATTTTGAACGGCATATAAACCGGGTCCGGAGAAACAAGCGGAAAGCGCTTAATGACATTGGCAATGAAAATCTGAATACCGCAAAATCCATTTGACATGTTCTTCCGGACGTCCGTGTGGAGTGTGCAGTATTGATGCCAGGAGTTTTATTGTCCGCGAGAACATGCCAGCTGTCCCGGGAAGATTTAAATGCTCGACATAAAATGGTATAATATACCTTAAAGTTTGATCATTCGATATAAAGTGATGTTTTATTTCTAGTAATGAATATACTTTAGGGAACTAAATTAGACGGGGTGAATTATCTGTGAAACCTCAATATTTAGATTGGCTTCATTTAGAAAAAATAGTAACTACCCGTGAAGGAAAGCAAATCAAAGTATTTGAGCTTATTATTCAAGATGATGAGGATATACTTAACTCATGGGCAAAGCATCTACGCGAGCATTATTGTGCTGATGATGAGATAGATGTCCTTAGATCAGGTTATGGCCTTGGAAGAAAAGAGTACTTGGAAAAAATAAAGTTTCCGGATGCGCAAGTTGCACCTGGACCTTCAGTCCGAGCAGGCGATTTTTCTGAGATATTAGTTGCCGATTATGTTCAATATGTTCTTAAATATCTTGTCCCGAGAACACGTTATGATCGAAAAGTAAACAGGAATTCCTCAACTATGGGCTGTGATCTGATAGGATATAAATATGGAAAAGCAAATAGCAAAAATGATGAACTAATAATTTTTGAAGTAAAAGCTAAAGCTAGTGATGTTTCTCCATCTGCGGAGAATGAGCTTCAAAAAGCAATTAATCATTCCCAAAAAGATGTTGTTAGACTTGCGGAAACACTAAATGCGATCGTTCAGCGATTATTGGACCGAAATGATTTCGAAGAAGCAAAGCGAGTACAACGGTTTCAGAATTCTACTGATAATCCATACCGGAAAAAATATGCAGCAGCGGCTGTACATTCTAACATATCCTATTCTGAAACTGCGCTCAAAGACGTTTCTACTATAAATCATCCTGATCCCGATTTAATTCTTATAGTTATACACTGTAATAGACTTATGGATTTTATACATAGCATGTATGGGAGGGCATGCGAATGCTAATAGGTGATAAGTCAAAACACCTTCTTAAACAGACACGCTCTAAAGCGAAAATGTATGAATATGGTGTACCAAGAGATCTACATATTGAAGTTGATGATAATGCAAACGAGTTGCTACTGATTGCAATTTCAGCAATAGGAAAAATCTCGGCTGAAGTGCTTAATGAAAATAATCCATACAGGATTATTCCAGCAGATAAAAAAGCAGAGATAGAGTTTGCATCACATTTTTTTGATGCTTTTTTGCAATCTAAACTCGAACCACATTACCCTCAATATTATCTGCTTTTAGGAGCAATTGCTTATTACTTATGCGATTATGCCGGTAGCGCAAAAGTAATGGCAAATATGATTAAAATAAATGAACTTGATTTGGATTGTGGTGGTATTGAAAAGATACTAGCTTTAATGCTCCAGGACAAAATAAGCAACGACAGTTATACATACATTGATCAAAATGCATCATACAGCCACTACTTGACACAAGTAATAGATGCATATAATACTTGGTTTCAGCAATATAAACCTATTGAACTTAGCTTTATTAAGGATTTTCGTACTTTTATATATGCACATGGTTCACCACGGGAATTGCTATTATGCGATTCATTATTAGCGATTCTGCTTATTAAGGTAGAACGCTCAGCTTTAAATCTTTTACCCAAATATACAGGATTACCCGCTTACAATTGGGTAGGAATGCTAAGAAATAAAAAAAACATACATGAACTTTGGCCTGCACAAATACGTCTTGGTGAAGCTGGTGTTTTCAGTGGTAGTTCAGCGATTATTCAAATGCCTACTAGTTCTGGTAAAACGACTTCTTTGTCTATTACTATTCGATCTGCTTTTCTTGGAGGTAGAACTAATTCGGCTATTGTCGTTGTGCCTTTTAGGGCATTATGCATGGAGATAAGTAATGATATTGCTAATGACTTTTCAGATGATCCCCATGTTCATGTTAACTCATTATCTGATGTCCTTGAAACTGAGGATTTATTAGAGTTGCTAGAACACCTCGGTGAGGAAACAAAACACATCATGGTTATGACTCCAGAAAAATTGATTTACTTAATTAGGCAAGATATTGAGATAATAAAAGATACTGGATTAATCATATTTGATGAAGCAGATATGTTTGATGATGCTTCAAGAGGTGCACAATATGAATTGTTGATTTCAACGATTATGACGTATTTAGGTAAATCTACTCAAAAGATACTTATCTCCGCAGTAATACCGAATGCGGCTCAAATAAATGATTGGTTCACAAATGGGGAAGGCGTGGTGATTGCTGATAACTCTATTCGTGCAACCGAGAAGTCAATTGCAATTGCTGACTGGGTTAAACGCAACGGAGATTATGGTTATCTATTTTTCCTTGATCCTGAAAATCGGAATAATCTTGAATTTTATGTACCTCGTGTTATTGAAATAATGCAACTGAATAAATTAAAACGAAATGAAAAAGATCGTTTCTTTCCATCTGTTAATTTTAGCAAATCAAAGGTGGGCTATAATGATATAGCAATTTATCTCGCATTAAAGCTGAATCACAATGGCGGTGTAGCTATTTTCTGTGGACGTAAAGATACTGCAGATAATGTTCTAAATAGAATTGTAGAAATCGGTAATAGGGGAATCGATATTTCTTCGTTTGCTAATTATTCTGTTGAAAATGAACATGAAAAGATAGCAAAACTAATAAAAGAAAACTATGGTCAAAATAATATTTATTACGAGTCTGCAAAGAGAGGAGTTTTTGCCCACCACAGTGGTATTTCAAATGGTATAAGGATTGCTACTGAATATGCGATGAAAGAAAATCTAATACGATGTATAGTATGTACTTCAACATTGGCACAAGGTGTTAATCTCCCTATTCGTTATTTAATTATTTCTAGTCTTTATCAAACTCAGGAAAAAATTAAAGTTCGGGATTTTCATAATCTTATTGGCCGAGCTGGAAGAGCAGGACTTTATACGGAAGGAACAATTTTACTCTCAGAAACATTTGTATATTCAAGGAAAAATAACTGGCGTGATCGTTGGCGTTGGAAGAGATATTTGGAGATATTGAATATGGATAATTCCGAATTGTGTCTCAGCCAATTTTTACTGCTTGTCCGGCCAAAGATCTTCAAGTTATCATCTAATACTACAGTTGAATATGACTTTTATGATTTAGCTTTGGCACGCTATAACTCTACCGAAAATTACGAAGAAATTATTGTTGAACTAACTGATGACTTCCAAAAAAAATACCCTTCAATATTATTTATCTTTATATCTGCAATTAACAGTGTAAATCGTTGCTTAGACGCAATAGAGAGCTATATTTTGTCATTCCTTACAGATAGTAATGAGTATGACCTTAAATTGCTTGTTTCAAATACATTTGGTTATTTTTTATCTACTGAAGAGGAAAAAGAACGAATGTGGAACTTATTTACGATCATCAGAAATTATCTGGTAGGTAATGTTAATAACGCAGAGAAACGAGCGGTTTTTAGCCGAACACTTCTTGGAACAAAACAGTTGATTGAATTAGAAAATTGGGTCATTGATAATTCAGATGTTCTAATGAGTTGCAATACAATAACTGATACTCTTCGAGTGATTATCCCTATGATAGTCAAATACAGCGAAAATAAATGCTTAAAGGCAGTCGTTACTGAAGGTGCTATCTTCACTATCGCTAATATGTGGATCAGTGGTAGGCCATATAAGCAAATTTTAGAATATGCGATTGAAAAAAACTTTATTATAATACGACGTAAAAAAGAAGCAGAAATACAGCTTAATGAAATCATTGATATTTGCGATGATGGATTTGGTTATTCGTCAACACTGATTATCAATGCTATTTCAGAATTGCTGTATTTCAATTTTGAGAATAGCGAAGGTGTTTGTAAGCTATTGGCCGAGTTGAGTAAACGAATGCGATATGGTCTCCCGACGAAAGAGAGCATCATTATTTATGAAGCCGGGTTCGCCGACAGAGTGGTATCTTTAAAGCTTGCAGATGAACTTTCTGCGTACAATATAAAAACCATGAGGCAGTTTCAAAGGATTGCTAAGCAAAATAAAGATAAATTACTAAATGTATTAACTGAGTTCCCTAAAATATTCATTGACAGAATGATTGAATTATAAAATGTAAAATGAATTATTATTTTTCTTCTTATTCTTACAAGCGAAGTTTTACATAAATAATGCTAGTGATAAACTATATAGCTGTGGAAACAGGAAAAATGTAAAATATTCTGCATGACAAAAAATACTAATGAACGGTTTCTATAATTGAAATTTACAATTGGAAATACTTTTTGAGAGAAAGATTGAGATTCTCTCTGATAACACTATAATCAACAATTATAGGCGTTACAATTATAAACGATCATTCAAATGATACCCGTAAAGGAGAACGGAATTAATGTGCTTGTTGGGTGGCACACATTATTCGACCAGGAAATTTGCTCTTATAAAAATGTGTATGTATTTCGGTAATTTAGAGCTACCGTCAGAGTATGATGATGTCTATAGTTTGAGTTATTATCAGGATCAGCAAATAGTCCTTTATGAGTTAAGTGAAAAGTTGTTGCGCAAAATATTATAAGCCGACTAGTTTTGTATAAAACTGACAAATACTCGATCAGAAGGCGAATTCCGTGCAGTACCAGGTGGAAAGAAGCAAAAGAAGCAATACTGTAACTGATGCTACGCTTCGCAGCAGTAAGAAGTATAGTTCCAGGAAGAAAAAGAAATTATATTTTCGGCTCTACTCAGCGTAGGTAGTGTTCCCTATATGCAATGAATTATAATCTATGCGGAAGGGAACTGCGAAATATTCCGTAAAACATATACGGAGTTTCAAAAGGGTCTTCAGAGCGATATGAACCAGTTCGAATATATGAAAGAAGGGATCGAAATATGAATCAGTATGTTACCGGCGCTATGATAAAGCGCTTGCGTGAGAATAGAAAAATGACGCAGTCACAACTGGCAGAAAAACTGAATGTCAGCGATAAATCGGTGTCCAAGTGGGAAACAGGGCGCGGGTATCCGGATATTTCACTCATAGAGCCACTTGCCGAATCACTGGGTGTTTCCGTAATTGAACTGATGTCCGGCGAAGACGTAGTGAATACCAACAGAGCGTTCAATATGCTGCGTTTAAAATTTCATGTATGCCCGATATGCGGAAATGTGATCCTTGCAACCGGTGAAGCCGTAATCAGCTGCCATGGCATAGTGCTTCCTGCTTTGGATGCAGAGACGCCGGATGATGAACACCGCATGACGATTGAAAAGAGCGAAGATGAGTATTACGTATCAATTGCCCATGAGATGAGCAGGAAGCATTATATTTCCTTTATTGCTGCTGTAAAGGATGATGGCTGCGAATTAAAGAAGCTTTACCCGGAAGGCGGTGCTGAAGCCCGATTCAAAATAAACCGGACACAATGGCTGTATTATTACTGCAATCAACATGGCCTGTTCAGAGTATCTGTACGCTAAATTCCGGTTTCTCCGTGACAACGGAGTTAAAAAAATTGTCCAATGATTCGCTGTTTATGGTAAAGACAAAAAGACGTTGATATGGTATGTATTTTATTGGTTGATACAAATGGATTTAATTAAAATTGGCAAGTTTATAGCACAACTTAGAAAAGAGCAGGGACTCACACAGGAGCAGTTTGGTGAAAAAATGGGTGTATCAAATAAAACGGTTTCCCGCTGGGAGACAGGAAAATATTTGCCTCCTGTGGATGCACTAAAAACAATGAGCGAGATATTTGGTGTCAGTATTAATGAAATTCTCAGCGGAAAAAGATTAACGGCAAAAGAATACAAAGATGCTGCAGAAGAGAATTTTACACAGGTAATTAAGGTAAGTAGTTTTCTTCTGAAAGACAGGATTGAATTTTACAGGAGAAAATGGCTGAAAGACCATGCAGCAATAATGGTTTTCATTGGAATATGCATCATAGGTGTGCTTATTACAGGAATTGCCATCGGAGAATACCTGTTGGGTTACTCAGCAATATTGATGCTTATTGCTGGACATGTATGGAGATATAATACAATGATGGCATATATAGAGAGCCATGTATATAATGATAACTAAAACATACTTATTTATATTGCTTTACTAATGTTAATCAGTATAATCAAATATAAAAAAAATCAGCATAATTTGAATTAGCAGAGGTAATGGTAACAATTTTACCGGATTTGATTGCTTACAATCAGCTTACCTGCCTGAAATAAATAATATGGAGGGGTAATCATGAATCATAAGGGAACAAAGACAATTGAAACAGAACGGTTGATCCTGCGAAGATTTACCAAAGATGATGTCTGTTATGTATATAGGAACTGGACATCTGATGAAGCCGTCACCAGGTATCTTCGTTGGCCAACCCACAAAGATATATCTGTAACTGAAAGAGTTATAAATGAATGGATTGCATCATATGAAAACCCTGCCTACTATCAATGGGCAATTGTACTGAAAAGTATTGGTGAACCGGTTGGTACCATTTCTGTTGTGGATATGAACGAAAAGCTGGATATAGTACATATCGGCTATTGCATCGGCAGCAAATGGTGGCACCGGGGAATTACCAGCGAGGCATTCAGCGCCATTATCCCATTCCTGTTTGAAGAGGTGGAAGTTAACAGGATCGAATCCCGGCATGATCCCAATAATCCTCATTCCGGCAATGTTATGAAGAAATGCGGTTTAACATACGAAGGAACGCTTCGCCAGGCTGACTACAGCAACCAGGGAATTGTTGACGCATGCATGTACAGCTTGCTCCGGGACGAGTACTTCAGCCGGAAGCAAAATCCGGACGATGGACGCAAACATCTGTAAAATGGTGTATTAACAGATATGCCGCTAACAGTCGGAACCCCCATTAATGAATCATTTTGCGGAAAGTGTGATGAATGCGTAAAGCACTGTCCTGGGCATGCAATCAAAGGAGACAAATGGAGTTTGCATATGGACAGGGATAATTTACTGTAGTACAACCTCTTCTGACCAGGTATATCATTATAATAAAGTTCTTACTATTATATGTTAAAAAGCATGGTATAATCAAGTTAATTTATGGTATAGATCAATGATTTTTGGTATATTCCATAAACATACCGTTGATATACAATCACAAACATTGAATGCTGTTAAGAAACAGTCATAGCCTTTTTGGAGATTGTATAGGGAAGGATAGGGGAGGAGATAAAAATGGATAAAGAAGAATTAAGAAGCAAAATTAAAAAATTAGGAGCTGATCTCTGCCCTGTCAATGCGCTTGAGAAGGAAGAACTGGATCAGAAGAAGTGTTACGATTATTGCTTTGGTGAAGTAGGCGGCATATGGGCTATCAAATGTCATGCCGGGATGTATGTCCGAAACTTTTAGGGGAAGAACGTTTATGGTAGCTACAAAATTATCGCTAAAATATGTATGAATGAGGCGGCTTCTTGCCGCTTCATTCATACTTTAGGCATCTATTCATCAGAATCTGCTTTTGAGAAAGAGGGATCACCATTAAAAAGGAGTATAAAATAGGTGAATTATCCTAACAATTATTATACTTTTTAATGGAATGATATTGTATAATAAACATTATAATAAATATCTTTAATAGAAGAGCTGTACAAACTGTAAGTGTTTTTTAAGCGAAATGTAGCTTTGCTGTTTATTTCAAACTACGATGCTGAGCAGAGAGGTGTGTTATGAATCATTTAAATTCAATTAATGCCCAAAAGAATCAGGATATAATTCGAAGAGCAGGGGAAATTATTGAAAAAAACACAGGAGCAGGTACATACTGTGTATTAGCTCAGATAGATACAGATGGTTATCCGACAGTGTCAACAATCACTGCTTCAAAAGCTGATGGGATCAACTGGATTACTTTCTGCACCGGATTAGGTGGCACCAGAACTAACCGGATTAATAAATGTAATAAAGCCAGTGTCTGTTTTAATGCTGATGATTACAACATCACTTTAGTTGGAGAAATAGATGTAATAACAGATCCTGAGATTAAAAGAAAGATGTGGTACGATGGCCTGGCTAATCATTTTAATGGACCTGATGATCCAGGTTATTGCGTTTTATACTTCAGGACAAAACGTTATAATCTGTTAGTTGACTGGAAGGAAGCCAGAGGAGAACTATAGGGAGTTATAGTGAGGAACTTGAATATAAGACTTGTTTGTTTTGATTTGGATGATACTTTAATCAGAGAAATCCATTCTGTTATGCTGCCATGCATTCTAAATGGCAAAGAAAAAGAGCACTCTTTAATCCAGGAACAGGAAGAGAAAGGGCTAATTGACTATAAATCGGCAGATTATCTTAGGGCAGAATTACTTTCAGGTCTTGAGGAACGTAAAATAGCTCAATCATTTCTGGCGGTTGCAAAGCCTTTAAAAAACACACTGTTGACACTGATGATTTAATGGATATTCTGCAATACATAATCAGTGAATAATTAAAATATGGGTGCTTGAAGTACAGAATATGATTGATGAAGGGAAACACCAGAAATATTATGGAGTGAGTTCAGTGGAATTATTGGACATTGTTGATGAAAACGGCAATCCGAAAGGAGAAACAGTAGAGCGGGAAAAAGCGCACGCGGAAGGCATAATGCACAGGACCTCGCATGTATGGCTTCTCAGAAAAAGATCAGGAAAAGTTCAGATTCTGCTCCAGAAAAGGTGTGAAACCAAAGAAGAATTCCCGGGCTGTTATGACATTTCCAGTGCCGGTCACATCCCGGCAGGAATGGATTTTGCAGAATCTGCCATAAGAGAATTAAAAGAAGAACTCGGTATTACAGCTTCTGTTGATGAACTCATATTATGCGGTGACAGGACAGTAATCTGGGACGATAACTTCAATGGAAAGCCGTTTCATGACAGACAGTATTCACGCGTGTTTGCTCTGTGGCGGGATATGAACGAAGAGGAATTTTCTCTTCAAAAAGAAGAAGTGGACAGCGTGTTGTGGATGGACTTGGATGACTGCATGGAATCTGTTGAAAAAAATAAGATTAAGCATTGCATCTATCTTGGAGAGTTAGAAATGGTAAAGGAAAATGCATTACGGAAGACATTATCAAAGCGCTGACAGGCACGTGATTTTGATATTACCTGTTTTGTTAGCAATATGGAATCATTTATAAAAAATGATAACTGGCTTAATCAATTTGGAAATATCATAACGATGCAAAAACCAAGAGATATGGAGTAATGCTTTTAATTAACCACTTCTGCCAGGTACGAGGGATATTTTCATGAGAACAATTGCAATAATAGATGATATATATATATCGGCGATATGCTGGAGAAGGTTCTGAAAAGCGAGGGGTATAGGGTGATGAGGGCATATTCCGGGACCGAAGCTGTGCTGTTGCTTTCTAAAACACGCCCGGATCTTGTGTTGCTTGACCTTATGCTTCCCGGAATGAGCGGCGAGGAAGTCCTGTTATTCCTGTTATAGTTATCAGCGCCAGGGTTGCTGCCAGTGATAAGGTAAACCCTTTTGCGTTCAGGTGAAGTGGATTATCTCAGCAAGCCTTTTGATATTGATGAACTGCTTGCCCGTATCGATGTCCAGTTCAGAAAGATAAAGATCTGCCAGAATGAGATTATTCACGTCGGTTCACTTACCCTAAATCCCTCCACTCATGAGGTGCTGGCAGACAATGTACCGGTACACCTCACCAGGACTAATAGAGCAATATTGAAAAGAATTACAAGTTTATATACAATTTCATTCATACCTCAAACTTTGAATTGTTCTTTTCGATATTCTCTTCTTTGGTCAATTACCTCGATAAGGATATTAAATTGCTTTATCTCTGTTATTCCTCTTTTTCGCTAAATAGAAAAAGTATTCTATTCTGTTGGAAAAGTTCACTTGATGGAGAAATATAACAATGATAAAATTGCATTGTATTGTAACAATAGAAGAATAGCTGAAACAAAGAATAGGGTGGTATTGCTCAGTGAATCATCCGATAAATATTGATCATATATTAGAAGTACTGTTAAAAGAGTTGCGTATCGAAACAGAAGAATGGCTTAGAGGCAATCCAAGAAGTGAGGAAGACTTCCTAAACAGAATTACCGAAGTTCTTGCCAAGAATAGAAAATGTGATGTCGGTATTGAGGAAAGTTATAGTATTAATTTAAAACACTATCAATTACACAGGAAAGGTAAAAATAAGACTGATAGATTTGGCTCTGATTTGGCAGTAACTGTTTGGATACCAGATAAAGAATTTAAAAAAACGTGTTTATTCCAAATAAAAAAGAGTGAACATTACAAGGTCACGGTTGAAAAACATCAAATTGATGAAGCTTCAGTTTTTATGCCAATAAGAGAAAGGAGTTTTGTTCTTACGGTTGATGACCCTCGTGGAGGAATAAAAATACACAGCCTCAAAGAAGTTGCAGAGCAATTTCGGGAAGAAAAATATAAAAGCTTTGACTGTGGAGAATGGGATGCATTGTCCACATGGATGATAAAATGGCTGAATTGCGAGGTTGGAGCAGGAAATCGTCCTAATGTTGATCCTATTCCAATTGAACCATTGCTTGAATCTCAATTAAGAGAACAACGTCAAATGACTTTTGATAGTTTTTTGTATGAATTACTATAATGCCCCCACTTGTCAAGACAATTTTTTAGCTTTTCTAAGTTAGGTTCTCCTTTCTTTATTTTTGTATAATTATAACATTTATGCATTCTGTTGGAGGATGTCAAGGGCGAGCGTAAG
>Ga0134090_1002155_pt1 | contig 10970 bp, 14 predicted proteins | sample 1_4taG_FD_94453 | JGI IMG/M metagenome (GOLD analysis project Ga0134090, IMG submission 94453) | Switchgrass degrading microbial communities from high solid loading bioreactors in New Hampshire, USA - 1_4_20_6_A1 metaG | ecosystem: Engineered > Bioreactor > Semi-continuous > Anaerobic >...
AGATGAGTTATATTCCCTTGTTCAGCTTTAGGGCAACATTTGCTTAATTGTAATAAATTTTTAAATTACAGAAGGAAAAACAAAATAATTGTCGAATATTGTCGAAGTAACATTTTAGGTAATTTGTTACATGCTAAGTTTTGGATGAGGAAAATAATTATTTTTAATAGATTCATTTCTATCCAAGCTAAAATAAAAAAGATGATGAGCGGTACGGGATTGCCCCATCCCTCATCATCTGAATTTGCTAATTCAAACAGGTTTTCTATATGTGCCGGTTTTACAAATAGCAATTCCAGACAGGCACAAACATTAGCTAAATGGTCAGTTGCATGCTCAAATAGGCGTATCATATACGTAAGTTCTTCATTTTAGAAGATATCAGCACAATGGACCGTGACGGCGATTTGCCCGGCGTAAGGGTCCGTGACTCCAGATTGAGCGTATAGACATTCTGATAGCTGCGCAGCGGTTTTTCAAAAACTATTTCATATGAGAGATCATCTGATTTTACACTTAAGGTATATTCAGATGCTTCTTTTAAATCACGTGAATAAAAAATATAGTACTTCTCAATTTTTTTATCGATCTCCTTAGCTTTCGTAAATGAATCGTTGTTCCCGATGCTGATTTCCAAATCATAAGGCGCATCCGGCACTATAATCAGTATAGACGGAGGTTCTGCAGAATTTCCATAACTAATGCATGCCAAATTCATCATGAATAAAAGCGCGATCATCAGCACTGCAGGCAAACGCTTTTTAAAAGGCATTAACAGCACCCCTGTGGTCAGTTTCGCTTTATCTCTGCATTAATATATTATTTATAATATCTTTTCCCAGCATAAAAGTCCACAATGCTGCATTAAATCATTACAAGGCTAAAGCTGCCCTTCGGTTACTGTGCCCCTTGTGCCGTTTTCCCGAAAATAAAAAAGCCTTGAAACCAAGGCTTTTTTCCTGTTACCGGTTAATGAGCCGGCACTGCTAATACGGCTTAATTTGCTTCAGAGGATTCACCGCTTCCGGAAATATTCCCCATCACTTCTGCTACACTGATCGCTCCGCCAAGAACTGCATCCTTAAGATCATCTGTGACATTTATCTTCCAGCTGTCTTCATGCCTGGAAAGCGTAATATCGATAGCCGATGTTGTCATTGTGTCGTCATCCCTGCTGAGCAAATCGGTTAACATCTTTTTCAGCTGTGCTTCTATCTCTTCATCATTAGCATTTTCATCAAAATTATCGTCGGCTGAAAGCTGCATTACCTGCTGAAAGTATTCCATCGCAATACTGGATATATCAATGTTTGATATTTCCGTCTTAACTACGGCAGTATCACCGTCAATGGAAGATGACAGAACCTTGAAATTTAACTTACTGAGTACAAGTCTGGCATTTTCTTCGTCGGTCACCGCTTTACCGGTCTCTGGATCTACAACAAATAAATTATCCTGGTCAAAATATTTCTGAGCGGTGTCCACGTCAGAATTTTTAACAGCATTTAAAGCACTGGTTACTGCCTGCTCCGGAGTTTCTTTGCTCCCGCATGCCGTAAGCATGGAAGACAGAATCAATACAAGAGCAACAAAAATGCAAGTTTTTTTGTTCATCAGTATAAGACCCCTTTCTTTCGCATGCGTTTAATGATATCAGATATTGAAAGAGGCCACAACTATATTTTCTTATTTGACAGTGTCCTGAAACAGTCAGTTTTATGCCATATATGTTACTCTTCGGAAATTTCCCGGACGCACGCCATTGAAGAAGTTTATCAGGTTATTGTAATGATTATAATTAAATGCATTTATATTTACTCGTCAATATAGTCGGAATTCGTATCGATACCCACCGTTTTAGTTTCACTGTCCCATGTAACTCCTATATTGAATACTTTTGCCACATCCCTCAGTTTAAAGTAATTGTTGCCATTGATATTATAAGCTGTCAGCTTTACAAGCTCTCCATCCCTATATATATCAGAAGTGGATAATACAGCTTTCTTTATGGTTCCGTCGCCCTTTGCCAGCTCACCGCCTACCGGAGTATATGCCTTATTTGATATCAGATCAATTGTTTTCTTTTCACCGTTCCATACGACATCAAACTGCTTATTGGTTCCTGAAACCACCATGGCAAGGTCACGAAGCTTAAAGTAATTATTCCCGTCGATATTATAAGCATCAAAAGAAATCTCTTTACCGTCTGCAATTATCTTCGATGTCGTTGGCACTGCTTTTTTTGCATCAGGCACTATTTTTATGTATGCTATACTACCCAAATCCAAGCTGCCGCAATATGATCCATATACTATGTATTCACCGGGTTCAGTCAGCTTAATGTAGCTTCCCTTTGTGTAATACTCATAACCGCTTTCCTCAACAACTTTATGTTCATCATCCTGATAATATTCCCTGATGACCTGGTAATCTCCGTCACTGTATTCAACCTTGCAGACATATACCTCATCTTCATCTTCCAGTGTCGTTATAGTTGTAGAACCGGTCACTTCCAGGTACACGAAATACTTTGAGAAGTTAGGAACAGGGTGTTCGATTTTATCCAGCTTTCTTGAAACATTGGTTACCGATACAAAATCAACGGTTATAGGGACAAATCGATCACCCTGCCAGTCATCCACTTCTATCTGGATATTAGCAGTGCTTGCTCCAAATGCGTATGCCGATATTGAAAAGATAATAAATATTGATACAAATACAGATATGAATCTTTTGATATTTTTCATCTCCATATACCTCCCTGCAATGTTATTTACATACATATTAACAGTATATTTCTTCACTTTCAACAATAAATTAGTGTTTTTCATTCAAGACTTGTCCATGACTTAACCAAACAGGTATTAGACCGGAATCATTTGCTCCTTTTATATCAACTAAAGGATTATCTCCGACAAACAGAGTGTTTTCATTATTTGAGTCAATTTTTGATAACGCAAGATGAAATATTTTAGGGTCAGGCTTTCTAATACCAACTTCTTCAGAAATCATTACAGTTTTCATATATTTTCTGAAATCCAGTTTATCGATTTTTGAATTTTGAAAATCAGAATTGCCATTTGTTACAATCCCCATTTTTATGCCCTTATCTGAAAAATAATCCAAAACATTGTATATACCAGGCATAGGTTGGGCACATTTGGGAAACTCTGCATTCCAAAAATCAATTAATTCTTTTAGATCAGGTTTATATTTCCATGAGATTCTGTCCTGTAACTCTCTAAATACTTCTTCTCTGGGCTTATATCCTTTGTTATCAATTTCAAAAAAATATCTTTCACAATTAACTTACTATTATAGTCCAATACATCACAATATCTTGATATAAATAGGTCAACGAGCTTACATAATGTTCTGTTTCTATCATGTATTGTATCATCCAGATCAAAAAGTATTGTATCAAAAATCATACATTTTGCTCCTTGTATTAAATTAATCTTCTATTTCTCAATAAATAAAGAGGACGCATTTATATGTACCAGCAGTCCTGCTTTCACCCAGCGCTAAACCGTTAATTACTAAACAGCCATATCGGTATAATCTTCTTAAATCAAACTGGTGTTTTCAGAAAGGTCGCAATGATTATATAAGTCGGCTGTCATTCTATCCCCTTCTTGTAAAATACTATTCCGCATTAATATATCAATATTTTCCACGAGGTCAAACAGGCAGGATAGCAACATCTTATGTAGACTTACTTATTATGGAAACAAACAAAATAGACAATATATTCAATAAGACAGTCCATTTGGATAATTGACATAGCATTATTCGATAATTTAGAAAGATATTTGTATTTACACTAATTTAAGAATAGTCTCATCAGCATATCTTTTCTAAACGGAAAATTTATGGGTATTGCAACAGCGGCTTATACCCATGTCGTGGATTTGAATGGTGGAGGCGAACCGTACCGGTTCATATGTACAAATCCACTCTTCGGTTATCGACATAATGTTGAAGTGAGCAGGACGGTTTAACTGCTGTCCTGCTATTCTTCTGTTATACCGTATTGCTTCAGAAGCTCTTTTGCCTTCTTCACTCCCTCATCAGTTATCATAACTGACTTTGAACGGTGTCCGCCTCTGATTAAATCCTCTTCAGCAAGTCCATCCAGTATGCCAAAGTCATATCCCTTCCAGCTTCTGCGGTACTTCATTCCATATTCATTCTCCACCCAGGATGTAAGGTGCAGCAGCATCAACGTCAGTTCCTTGACTCTTTCTTTTATATCTTCCTTCTTCATATTTAATACCCTCAAAACTACCATTTAATCTTTTTAAATTTCAGAAATTGTCATAATGCTGGAGTGAGCAAGACGATTTAACCGCTGTCCTGCCCTCCATTCATCACAATGCAATTCTATTGTCTTTATGTCCTTAACCTGCTTTGGGTCAACCAGTCTTTCCGGGTGCTCCTGTTCCTGCTTCTTGATATACTCAAGAAATCCTTCCAGACCACCATGCTGTTCTAACAACTATTCTCTTGACTTTCAGACTTCCTCAAAAATATAAAGAAATGCCGTTAGTGCACATGCATCAAGCACATACTTTACACCCATGATTCAAGCTCCCTATCTAACCTCTTTTGCTCCATCAGCTTCTTGGTAGAGAAGTTGCCTCCCTTAAACATGCCTCGAGCTTTCTGTACCGGATTGTCTATTGGAGTAATAACTATTCTTTCGCCCTTGTCAGATATCTCAACTTTACGTCCTTTCAGCTTCTTGGCTATTGCTTCCGGTAATTTCAGTTGTTCTGCTTTTAATACAATTACACCCATCTTAAGAACTTCCTTTATACTCAATATTTTCTCAATTATATACCTGTCCTGTATCTTTCTCTTGATGTTTGAAACTACATATTCATACCTTCATCATTTCAGTATGTTTAAATCCAAGCAGTCTGTTAACTGCGTTCGTACATAGAATATTATAACATAATAAAGACGAAGATGTCTTAAAATTTGTACACAAAGTTGGATTTTTCCACATTTACCTTACATCTATCTGTCGAAGAACGCATCAAAGTAGTCAAAGTCATTTGCTATCCTTAGTATTGTAAATACCCTATTGAAGTTTGGCTGATACATTGACTCCTCAACAATCTCTATATCATTATTGTTCTCATGAAACCATACGTTACAATTTAAGATTCTTTTCATTGATTCACTACCATGTCGGCTGTTAAGAAGTTCTTTTGCAGCAGACTCTCTTATAATATCAGGCTTCAAGTGTAAATCAAAACTACTTGACTTTGCTTGAATCAGTTTCGTTCCATCCCTGTAATAGAGCAACGCTATAACTTTGTCATCAGTGTTGGCAATAACTTTTCTCGTCATTGCACCTAATGATACATTATACTCCTGGGCAAATTCCTTGATTAATTCCAGAGTAATAGTTTTCTCATCAATCCTTGGGAGTATAGACGAGGTTGGGATCAGTAGTTCAGAAGCAAATATATCAGCCTCATTCTCAGTGGAATTTGATGTATCAAAGTCGCCAATTTTATAACATGCACACTGACTACTATGCCAGGGAATAAAGTAATGACCAACCTCATGAGCTATGGTAAATCTTTGCCTGGGTACATATAGAATTTTTCGCTCGTTTATTATAATTGATTTCTTACCGCTTGATACCACTAAAAAGGCTTCTGCGGTACTTATGTCTTCATAACAGATCTTTATATCATATGCTTCGCAAATTTTATGAATATCCACTGGAGGAATTAACTCTAAAGAAGACAGAATATCCTGAGCATAACGCTCAGGACTGCTTTCATATAAATATTTCATAATCATCACACATACCTGGATATAATATCAGCGTCTTGTTTATTTAACTCAGCGGATTTTCCTCTTGCGGCAATATCAAACGATTCCCCGCCAGACATAAAAGACTCTACATCCTTCCTGAAGAATCTCCATTCACGTCCAAACTTGTATGCCTTGAGCCTACCGTCTTTGATCATGTTATATATAGTCTGGTTTGTGACTCTCAGTAAATCAGCAACTTCTGTTAAGTTCAGGATGTCGGGCTTCTTTTCGGCTTCCACCTCAGCCAGACTCTTACTCAGTCTTTGCAGCATCATGGAATCCTTGCCTTCCAAGACTACTTCACCGCATTTAGGACATACATAAGCACTAATACCTTCTACAGTTAACTTATACTGCCCCCATCCTGTATTTATCGACGTATTCTTCTTTTCCATTTGCGTATTGCAGATGTAACAAATCTTGCTCATGATGAATACCTCCCCCTTCTTTTTAAAACACTATCTACGCATTCCCATGCTTCGTCTTTAGTTCTACAAACAGTAATAATCAATGGGGTATCCAATGCGGCCACAACTACATATATCTCAGGCGTTTTATCGGTAGCTTCTTGAAACAAGACTTTAATGTCATCTGTTACTGTGTCTCTTTGAAATTCTATCGTCTGTCCTTTTAAAATACATTCCAGTACCTTTTCGATGTCTATTTGCCTTTCCGCCATTCTTTGGTGAGCATGGGCAGAAACGTCAAATTGATCTTCACTAACCCTTTTTCGGATTAGTTTCTCTGCCAATTGTTCTATCATTAAGTTTACCCCTTCTTAATAACATTATACGTTATTAACGTCATTTTGACAATAAAATATTATAAATTATTATAAATTAATATAAATTGAATGAAGTAGGAGAGAGATTTCACCACATCATCGATACTTCCGGCTTCTCAATAGATACCTTTTGATATGCCCAGTACACCCAATCTCCAGCAACCCGGCTTCGCAACTTCTTATTATCCACCTTTGCCAGTACATCAAGACGTTCCCCTTTGTAGACCTTGCTCTCATCATGTATTGGCTTCATGTGAGCCAAAAAAGCTACAGCAGGATAAGCTTCAATAGTATCGGTATACTCATATGGACCTGCAAGCTCTGTGCTCAACTTCCAGCAAGCTGACCAATCAGGTTTGGGGGCAAGTTCCTTATAGAGCCTGCCTTTCCAAACCGACAGGTTATAATCACCTATGTCGGCATCCATACTACGAACTTTCTTGATGAAAGTTACAATGTCCAAAGCAATCTTGTAAATCCGGTAATCATTGGAGTCCTTTAAAATTCCGGTGTACACCACCTTATCAAGTTTCTCGTTCAGGTCGCTCCAATTGTCTGTTGTCTTTTTTCCAACCCTGGATGATGTTATGGAAGACACTTCGTTGTTAAAGCTTAGCAGGATGACGATTCCTTCATACATAATCCAGAAATCAACTTCATCATCCAGGCCACTATATGCCAGTCTCGGTATTGGTATATGATTCCCTTCAAACTTAGGCTTCACAAGGAAAGTGTTTGTTACCGAAGCCAGTGCCTGAGTCAGGACAGCAGTCATCTGTTCCTTGTAGAGCAGAGAAGAAGCCTGTTCTGTTATGTACATTCTCCGGGCTGCCTCTAATGTAAACTTCTCAGTTAGCTCGTACAAGAACTCCTTTACAATACCATCTGATGCTCCCGTTTTAAAACGTACATTATTGTCAAACACAATGTCGTTATAACAAACACTACCTATCTTGTTGGTTTTCTTTTTGGAAGATGCCATTTTGACATCCCTCCAGTTTATCCTGTTACGGATATAATGAACGGTCTGTTAACCGTTTAATAAAATTGCATATTTTAGGTTTTTTATCCTCTCCTTCTAAGTACCCGGTATAAAGTGTATTTTTTTTATTATACTTCGTGATTAATGTTACAAAAACGCCCTAATTTATCTGGTTTTAGCTTAATTATTAACCCGCTTATATATATGGAGTATTTTGGGGTGGTTGTAACTAACTATGCAAATTTTAGTTAATTTTAATGATTTACCTGTAATAATTATACATCATAAGTATCAATAACATCAATTTGTTTGACAAGTTATTTGTCATTGCTACCAGTTGTCTGAGGTGGTTTTACACTTGATCCTCCCCTTGGTGGAGTCAAATTGACGTTAGAGTTGCTTGTAGTAGGTTGATAAGCTCAAAGTTATAGCTACTGTATTGGTTCCACATTAATTTTCAAACAGATTTATCTGCTTAGAATTTTCCATCATCCTAATCGCCTCAACCAACTGCTTGAAACTATTATACACCTTATCTAAAAACATATCCTGCGGCACCTTTAGATACTCCCAGTTCTTCCCACTCTGCTTTGATACTTGCTCACACCAATGCTTCATATGAGCATCTTTAAGTGCTACCTCATCATCTTCACGGCCTTTTGTTTCAACGATCCAAAAAACTTCTTCACCATCAACCATTTGAACAACAACAAAATCAGGATAGTAGTACCTTCTTCCTCCGGAACTACTGAGATAATCAATACTAAAGCCGGTGAACCATTCGGCCAACTTTGCAAATCTGTCAACATCATTACAACTATCAAGGAATGCTGCAAATGCACCTTCAAGCCTCAAATTATAACAAGCCACTGCATTGAATATTGTTTTGTTTGCATTGATAACACGCCTTCTCCATGTAAAAGGCTCAACATCCGACATCTTATAGTCGTCAACTTCCAATGTAATCTCTTGATTCTTGGTAGTAAGCTCACCTATTTTTCTTGAGAACAGATTCGAAATAGCCTCAAGTAGTATACTCTCACTTATAGCTTGCCGAACTTCCAACTTATCGAGATCCACCGGTTTCCCGAAACATTTGTTTTTAACGTAGTACCTTACTTTTGGATATAACTCAGCAAAGCATCCAACCAGCTTTGCATTCTTGATAATCCGGTCAGTCAAAGCCGCAATAAATGTTTCTGCTGCCGGAATATTATCTTCATTAAACTCTATTTCACTTGTTGCTACTTGAACATTGACTGTACCATGTATTAAAGCAATTTTACGTTTTAGTTTAACATCATCAAGTTTCTCTTCTGATGTAATTGCATTAAATTCATCTGGGTTGAGTTTATCCAGTTCTTTAAAATCCTTTGAATATCTCGGTGATGTCCTTGGAATAGCGATGTCATAACGTTTCTTACTTTCCATAGGATAAATCTTTACACCAGAAGGAGGAGGTGTCTTTGTAACAGCTACTCCAACGCCCTCCTTTTCGAGTTCCTTTATAAAGTCCTCAAAAGCCGGAGTTCCAATTAGTTCAAGAATCTGATTGTCACCTTCTGCTAACTCTTTTATTCTTCTTAGCCCCCTTCCGATGGCTTGTTCCGGAAGTATATTTGCTTTGGAAGTAAATGGACGCAACCCCAAGATTACTGTTACATTCCTTACATCCCAACCTTCTCTGAGCATCATAACAGAAACAACAGCATTTATCTTTGACTTTTTGCTATCAACATTGCGGGCTGCATCTCTGGCTTTATCAAGATCCGCCTTGGATACTTCACCATTTTTATCGGTATGAATAACTAATAGGTTTTCATCTTTACTAAACTCTGGTTCCCTTCTTAACCTTTCTGCAACCGAATTTGCCGCTTTAGTATCTTCAGCCATGACAAATAGGATCGGCCTTACACCTACATTTCCATAATCATCGCGATGCTCTCTCCATCTTTCAACTGCAATAGTAATCCACTCATTATATACATCTCCTGCATCCTCGCTTCGATGTTTGCCGGGATCTTTCTTCTCTGTCTGATGAATAATTAGCGGTGTCTTTACAATCTTATCTTCTACTGCCTGGGCAAGTGGATAATCAACAATGATCCAAGGAAAAAATGTACCATTCTGGTTCTTTGGAGTCGCTGAAAAATCCAACCACATTACAAGTCCAGTTCCATCCCTAAACTTCAAATTTTCATTTAAAGATAAAAGTGTCTGATTCCATGCAAGCTCATCATCATGAACATGGTGGGCTTCATCATTGATAACCATAAGATTCTTAACTCTCTTTACTCTATCAAGCATGCTTTCAGTGGTAGACAAGTTTGGTGATGGAGCCTTCCCTAACATAGCCTGAATAGGGTTTAATGGTATTGGGTCCTCATCCCGGTCATATATTTGTTGAATATTCGTCAGAAATAAATTGCCTTGGGCTTTTGGCTTATTGCTGTCTTCCCGGAGAATGGCATCCATCTGCCAGTCATTCCTCCATTCCGGAGGTATAAGTGGAAGTTCGTTGAATATCTTGCACCCTTCAAAGTCTGTTTTCAGTCTTTCATAAACAATGACATTAGGTGCAATCACAAGAAAGTTATTTGCCAATTCTGAACCATCCTCAAACTTCCGATGAAAATACGACCAGACAATACATAATGCCATAACGGTAGTCTTCCCTGTACCGGTTCCCATTTTTATTGCATAACGTGGAAGGCCTTCGTTGGGAAGATCCTGCTCAACAAAACGTGCCGCTTCTTCGACATATCTTTTAACCCGTCTTTGCCCCTGAGTGGTAGTAATAAGTTCTAATGGAGCTTCGCCTATGATGGTCTGCCCAGGCTCTTCGAAGTATTCTCTTATTAGTTCAAAACAGTCTTTATATCCTTTAACTTCATATAGATATATTAAGGTTTCTATAGCTTCTCTTTGGCAATAATAGTATCTATACCGCTTTCCATCAGAGAGTAGATGATCCTCATCAAACCAATACTCTAAAAGTTTTTTTGAAGTATCGCTGGCACCTGCGTAATTATTTAAACGCCATGAATCAACTTCTTTCCGGATCCCGTTCACAAGCATCGTTTTACTTGGTCTTCTTCCGGTTACTGTTTTCCAATTGTTTTCACCATCTTTTACGAGATAGCTTGTAGGTATATCATAAGGTGTTCGTCCCTCTATTTCCGGCAAGGAAAAATCAAAAATGCTCTTATGCTGATCATCCATATAGTTGCCTCCTCACTTTATATCTTGTTCTGTTAACTTAATAATAAAAATGAGACCTGAAACGCCTCTGGTATAATGGAATCACCAACATAACCATTACCTCCCAGAAAGGAGCGTTTAGGTCTCATGACTATTATACCATCAAGC
>Ga0134090_1002157_pt1 | contig 10946 bp, 6 predicted proteins | sample 1_4taG_FD_94453 | JGI IMG/M metagenome (GOLD analysis project Ga0134090, IMG submission 94453) | Switchgrass degrading microbial communities from high solid loading bioreactors in New Hampshire, USA - 1_4_20_6_A1 metaG | ecosystem: Engineered > Bioreactor > Semi-continuous > Anaerobic > Digestate...
ACCAAGCTAACATGCCATGCACTCATTGTCAATAGCTTTCGCGACATAAACGCTTAGGCTATCGTTTGATTAGCTACTGCTTAATGACCGAGGTAATTTACACACAAATTTGGACTTGACTGCACAGCGCTTAACTATAGTAACAATGTAGCTTTTAGTTTTGTGACAGTTAATATTTTCTATTTTGTCAAGGTTCTCAATGATCTTAATAAAGGCTTGGTGAACTACATCTTCGGATAAAGAGGGATCAGCAAGGATATTATTAGCGACATAGAATAATAAGCTTTTGTATTTGTTATAAATCATTATGAACTTGTCCCTATCTTCTTCCGTATCGATCATAGATAAAAAGCAAATAAGCATATGATCGCCTCCTCATAATAAGGTTCATAGCAATTTAAATTTGTTACCATTATATCATAAATATGGATAGCAATAGCATGCATCAGGGATAGGGATAGGTCATGTAAAGTACTCAATGACAGCATCCGGAAACCTTTCGCTGATCAATCCTGAAATATATGTTTTCATCTTTTGAGCTGTTTCCTTTGGATACACGTACTTGAACCTTCCGTATTTTCCCCATTTTACAGACCTTGCTGCTTCATCCATGTCAAGCCTGGTATTGGGATACCGCTGAAGGATGTAATTTTTTGCAATGGGAGTAAGGAGCATTCCTGTAATGAAATAAAATGAACTTTGAAAAAAGAGATGCCAGGCTGTACAATTTGAAATGTGAGTTGCCGCCAAAGTAACCACATATCAAAAAAACAGGAGGCATCTAATATGAAGTATAACCAAAATGAGAAGTTGAAGCAAATGGATTTATCGACAATGGTGGTAGGAGTTGACATAGGAAGTGAGCTACACTATGCCAGGGCTTTTGATTACAGAGGTTTTGAGTTATCAGGGATATTCAAGATCATATGGCAGATATCTGCATATAACCCCTGTTGGGTTATAATTGGGTTTTTATAAATCATAAACCAGCCGCAAAGCGGCTCAAATAGGCGTTCATGACAAATGTGAACTTATCCATGGTAAGGATGAGGTCACCAGTTCGACCCTGGTTGAGGGCTCCAGAGTGGAAGCCTTGAAACGCTTTAAATACAGCGTTTCAGGGCTTTTTCATTCTACTGCATCATCTTACCTTTTCGCACTTTCCCGTCGAATTTTGTAGAAAATCATAGAGATTTGTAGTAACATTGTAATATATGATTATATTATCATTTGAGGTGCACAAAAATGCTGAATCAAAGTAATATTGCACTTCAGAAAGATTGCCATTCACCATTCATGTAAGAAAAAAGATTGGGTAGGTCAGTCAGGTACGATGATAGATAAAATTAGAGATCTGTTTAGGAAGAATACACTGATTGTTGCCCTTGTGGTTTTGACTATAGCGATAGGACTAGCTGAAACAATAGTATATTATAAAGATAATGGATATGCATGGTACTATTTAATTTCATTGGGGATTCTGAATGGAATAAGAATGTTCAATTTCAACTCAACAATGAAGGCCGTGGATGTACTTAATAGGCTGCCAGTGGATTTGAGATGGTACGAGCAGCTTATTCACAATGCATTTTTCATTTTCTGTTTTGTAGCACCGTTACTCCTGGCGGCGGCCATATACTCAGCGGCAAACTATCTTCTGAATTATAAGCTAAGTTTTATATATGGAGTAAGAAAAAAACGTATTGTTATTATTGGCTATAACGAGTATGCAAAGGAAATAATCAGAGAAGTTTCTGCAAAAGGGAAGGACCAAAAGGTAAAAGAAGAGAAAGATGAAGCAAAACAGGTCATTGTGCTTTATTCTACGAATCTTTCCGATGCTGACAGGGCTTTTCTGCGCAAAAACAGAGTTATATTTCAGGCATATGACAGAAATGAATTAGATGATGCTTTAAAGAGGAAACAACTATTTGACAGGCTGAAACCAAAGAAGATTGAGTACATCATTCTTTTTGAGGAAGACGAGCTTTTAAACTATGCGAATTACCTGGCGATTGACCAGTATATAAGTAGTCAGGAAGGTTCAGGTGACGATTCTAAAAGGATAAGGATAGATTGCAACTATAATACCAGCCAGATAGAAGAACGTATTTATGATTACTATAGCCATATCAGCGACAAAAAGTATGAGTTGTCCACATTCTCAATTCCTATGCTGAGAGTACAAAAGGCGTTACAGGACCATCCTGTTGCAAGTAGCCTGGATGAAGATGTTCACTTGTTATGTATTGGCTTTGGGCGAATGGGCGCAAGATTTTTAAAGCGCGCAATAAACCAGAGCGTTGTAGGAGCAGAAAACAGGATAATTGTTGATATTGTCGACATGGACGACAAACAATCAGCGTGGTATTTTAAGGGAATTAATCCCACTTATTATGATGCAAAGAAACAGCAGATACATATAAACGCTTTATCCAAACCAAATGAAATGGTTAATCCGGTAGCTGATGGAGAATTGCTGATCAGATTTCATGCAATGGATGTTCGGGATAGTTCCTTTTTGCTGAAGCTAGATAATTTGAATGAATATACCTATATAGCAATTTGTTTGGATAATGCGGCAATCAGTCTTAACTGCTTACAGAGACTAAAACAATATTATGAATCAGTGCCTAAAGAAAAGAAACCTGCGATTTTAGTCAGACTGGACACTGAATATAGCTTTGAACAGCTCAATGACAGTGAAAATAAGATATACATAATGCCAGGTGCTGCCGATGCTACCAGGCTTGCTAATATTCAGCATAAACAGCTGAGGGACATTTCCTGTGAAATACACAAGCACGATACGTCAGATGATTTTAAAACGGACAGCTTCTATAATGAGGCCAGGACATACAGATTACTGCATTACGGGATAAAGGAGTCAATTGTAAAGAAAATATCAAAAGAAGAAAGCCGGAATCTTTTAGAAATTCTCGGAGAGAACAGTCACGATATTGGGAATAAAGAAGAAACGGATGCTTTTGTTAAAAAAATAAGTGAAAATCCAACTCTTATAAGGTTAGGAGCAATAGAACACCGCAGATGGGCTTACCATAAGATTTTAAATGGATTTTCTCAAAATATTGAAGAACGAAGTAATTTTAAAAGGACAGTAAGGCATCTGGTGACATTTAAAGAGCTTTTAATGAACGAGCAGTTAAATACGCGTCTTGCGGATGAATACAAGGATTGGAAGGTATTACTAAAACAACGCAGCAGGGGAGAAATTTGAATGAGCTATACAGCATGGGAAACGGTCAGAAAAATTAATTTAAAAGAATATGGGATCGACGCACCAAAACAGCCAAAGTCTTTTACCGATGGTGACAGCTATATTACAAATCTGGAGAAAGAGTGTCTGGCATTTATCAGAGAAAACTGTGAAGGGCTTCGTTTTGACAAATCACTGCTGGACTGTACAGACACAGAAGGAGACAGCATAGGGAAAAAACAGATTCCTTATAATATGGAGAAGGATACAGACAGACTTTGCTTTGAGCGGGCTATACACAAGTTCATGCAAACAGGCATGGCAGAAGACGCTTTTGACATCTATTTTTGCTACATAGAACTATTTATTGGAAAATATAACAAGTGCAAGGAACTTGTTGAAATGCTGGCTGAGTTCGAGAGGAATGCCAGCTCTCTGTTGATGAAGCACAGAGATCATTATTCCCACTCAGTATATGTTTTCATATTAGGATTGGCTATATTTCATAATAATCAGTATTTCAGGGATCAGTATCGTATTACATATATGAACAATGCTGATGCTTCAGCCAACGAGGTGGCAGCTCACTTTTTGAAATATTGGGGTCTTACAGCACTTTTCCATGATATAGGCTATCCTTTTGAACTGCCATTTGAACAGGTAAAGTCTTACTTCGGGGACTCTATAAAAGATGTTCCGTTTGTGAGCTATAGAGGGACAGAAGGCTTTACCAGAATATCAGAAAAAGAAGGCAACCATTTCAGGCAGATATTTGGATGCGACAAAGCTTTCAATTCCAGCACAGAGCTAATAGCCCACAGCATTGTGAAGCGTCTGGGCAAATTATATAAGTGCAAAGAAGAAAATTTACAAAGAGCTGTAATAGAACTGAAGCCAACCAATCCGGAGGCATTTGGCGGATTTATGGATCATGCCGTTTTCTCCGGAATCATTCTTTACAAGCAGCTCGTAAAAATCTTAGGCGTTGAAGCAATTGATGAAACATACATTGATGCAATAACTGCGATTACGCTTCACAATAGCATGTTTAAATTTTCGATTAGAAATGGGAAGCCACTGCCGCTTGAGGTACATCCACTGGCTTACATGCTGATGCTGTGTGATGAGCTGCAGTGCTGGGACAGAACATCGTATGGCCGTAATTCCAGAGCACAACTGCATCCGATGTGGTTTGATATGAGCTTTAAAAATGGCGTAATGAAGGCTGTATATTACTATGATGCCAGATTTGAAGCGAGAAAGAGCCAATGCGAGGGAACATTTTTAAAAATGTCAGCTGCAGAAGCTGGTTACACAAAGGATTGCAAATTTGTAAAGGATATTGAAGAAATTATTGATCTTAATACAGATACTTCAAGTGAAATGAAGCTGGAGCTGAAGGTTGAGTTTGAGGAGGTTACTCGGCTAAGGAAACTGGACACATATCTGTCAGGCAGCAACTTTATCCATTTGTATAACTTTGCTGTATTGGTCCATGGAAGAAGAAAGAAGAAAGCGAATCCAGGCATTTCGTTTAAGGAGCTTGAAGACTATCTGAATGAATTGTCTTTAGAATATAAACTGTCCGTCATAGAGAGAACAAAGAACTATGCAAAGTATCTTGATGCAGTCGGAATGTTTTACACAGATAAGCCGGTTGTATACGACATGGTAACAGCAGATGACATCGAAGATGATATTGAGTATACGATGGGAGAGATGGAACACCTCAGATGGAATGAAGACAAGCTTTCCCTGGGCTGGACATACGGCACTGACTATGTCAAAACTGTAGATGGCAAAGAGATAGAAGACAAGGCACTCCGGGAGAGAACGAGAACTCATCGTGATATTGTTGACTATGATAAGCTTACTGAGCATGCAAAGAGCAAGGATAAGGAGCCGCTTCGGGAAATGCTGCCGCTGCTGGAGCAGATGGATGGTATAAGAGTATATAGAATACCTGGAATGAACAGGAGATAGGGGGATATTCAAATGCGGACAAAAGAAAGCCTGGTGGTAACAGATTATAATTCTAAAAAGGATTATGCATTTATCAGCTATTGCAGCAAGAATGAGGAAGAGGTGTTTTCAAAGCATGTTATCCCATTACAGGAAGAATATGGACTAAGAGTGTATTTTGATAAAAACTTTAAGGATCATGCCGCTGAAAACTGGTCCGATCAAATGTTTGATAATATTACAAGAGCGAAAATATGCATTGCATTTGTAAGCAAGGAGTATGTTTGCAGTTACGCCTGTATATTGGAGGTTCTCACAGCTTTAGTTCATGATATACCTATTCTGAAGATACAGATAAATCAGCCCGAGGCATCAGATGATATAGAAGAGAGAATAATGAGTAAAGCTACCAGGGAAGAGTTTAAGAATATTATTGAAATGATGAATGCTGATCCTGAAAAATTCAGGACATATAAAAGCTATTATACAAAGGTTAAAAGATATTTTGACAAAGGAGTAATCCCTATTGACAAGCTGAGCCAATTCTCTATTGAATGTCTGGGGCAGATCGCAAATACCAGAATCAATGCAGATGACGGTCTGAAGCATATTGCTTTGTCCATAAAAAATGCAGTTAAAAAAGGAAATCCTTTTGACGAGACAGCGGTATCAAAAACTGCAGCAAAATCCGAGGATAAAACAGTAATAAAGGAAGAAAGCAGACTTGTTGAGAATTCATCACCAGCAGCTGCAAGCAAAACTGATTCGGATACTGCAGCTAATACTGGCAGCAGTGGAGCTCAGGAGCAATATAAAATATTTGGCCAAAGCTATACCGGCAACCAGTCGGATATGATGATCACAGCCATTAAGGCCATCGTGGATAAACACCCCGATATGCTTCAGGCCATCGGTGAAGCTCTTGTTTCTGTGGAAATAAAACCACTTTCTGAACTAAGAAGTATCTCTTATTTTAGATCAGGTCAGGAACTAAAGTGCGGCAGTACAGTTTATTCGATTGGTACGTCCTTTGGCCGCGATGCTAAGCTGGCGCAGATCAGAAAGGCTATAATGACAGTTGGAGAGGACCCTCATGCTTTTGAAATCGATGGCCTTTTTACAGACAGTCAGCTGAAGAAAGCTGAAGAAGCACATAAAAATACATATGCTGCTCTTAAAAACGCAGTAGCGGAGATAACTGCTGCTAAAGAAGAGTGTACAGCCGGTGAAGAGAAATACACTATATATGGCAAGAAATATACAGGCAATCAGATTGCAATGATGACAGATGCCATTAGAGAAATAATTGAGAGGCATTTTGATATGCTGGATAATATTGCAGATGAACTGACGAGTGTATCAGTTGATTCCCTGAGCAATCTTGGATCTATCTCTTATTTCAGAACAGGCAAGGAATATAAACATGGTTCAGTGGTTTACTCTATTGGTGCTTCTTATGACAGAGCACAGAAGCTGGCACAGATCAGAAAAGCTATTCTAATTACAGGAGAAGACCCAAGGAACTTTGAAATCAATGGATTATATGATGATAAGCAATTTGCCAGGGCGATGGCAAATTATGAGGAAAGATCAAAGAATAAGCCATCAAAAGATACGGAGAATGCCAGTACCGTTCCAGCGGCAGAAAGCGATAAAGTTGACTTGTTATGTTGCTTTTTGTCAAAATACAATGATGAAGCTGCAAGCTGCCTGGGTTATAAAAGTGTAAACGCAGCAATGACTGCCTATTCAGATACCTGGGGAGTGAAAAAGAGCACAATGAAAAATATCAGAGATACTTTCGATCCTTTCTTCCCGGAATCGGGCAGACGCGGCTGGTGGCAAAAGATGGACTCCATTAGTGCCAGACGAAAGGCCATTATAGACAAATTTAAAACTTTTAGAAATGTGACGGAAGCATTTGAATATCTCTGTTCAAAAATAGAGGATATAGTTTAAAGAAAGGATTTTCGACATCAGTGTTGATCTGAAGCAGATTATTTACCATACGATGATCTGATTTAGGGCAATAAAAATACAGAAGGAGGTTTAAAGAATGCTCGGAAAAGTTAAGAAAACCATTAGTCTTATTCTATTTGTATCAGTAATTGCATCATTACTATTCACCACGCAGGTTTTTGCCATAAGCTCCGGTATAGCTCCCGGCGGTTTTGGATGGGAAATAAATCCTGATTGGGAATCGGTTACAGTCACAAAGATTGCAAGCAATACTTCAGGCTATGAGAGAACAATCACGATCCCAAGTACACTAAATGGCCTTCGTGTTACAGCAGTTGCTTTAAGCGGTAGGTACAGCAAAGGAGATCAGTTTGACTCTCTCTATTACGCAAACGTTGTTATTCCCAATGGAGTTACAACCATCAATGATTACGCATTTTATAATTATCACAATCTTCAAAGTGTAACCATACCAGATAGCGTTACATACATAGGTGAAAGTGCATTCAGAAATTGTGGCCTCAAATCAGACGTAATCATCCCTGGCAGTGTTAAGAGCATTGGTGTACTGGCATTTGCTGAATCTGGTATCCGGAGCATAACCATAAAGGATGGAGTAAAAAGTATTGGGGCAAGTGCTTTCTCCGGTTGTCGTAACCTGGCCAGGGTCACTCTGCCTAAGAGTGTGACAGAAATCGGCATCCGTGCATTTGAGGGTACCAGCTGGCTAAACAGCTACGAAGGTGATTTTGTAATTTTGAATAACATTTTAATAAAATATAAAGGCAAAGATGCAGACGTAACCATACCGAACGGTGTTGTAAGCTTTGCAGAAGGCGCTTTTAGTGATAACAAGAGCATTAAAAGCGTAACCATACCCAATAGTGTAAAAAGCATCAGTAATTATGCGTTTTCAGGATGCAGCAATCTTTCGGCGATCAATATTCCAAACAGTGTAACCAGTATTGGCAATAATGCGTTTGCAGGATGTGTAAGTCTTTCGGATGTAAATATTCCGGACAGTGTGACCAGTATTGGTGATAATGCGTTTGCATCATGCAGCAGTCTTAAGGCTATTGATATTCCGTACAGTGTAACCAGCATAGGCAGTAATGCGTTTGCATCATGCAGCAGCCTTTCAGCTGTCAATATCGCAAACAGCGCTGTGAACATCGGTAATGGCGCATTTCTTGGTACGCGATTTGTTATCGACAATAAAGATGAATTTGTCATTGTCAACAATATCTTATTGGCGTATAAAGGCAAGTCCGCAAACGTGACGATACCAAGCGGCGTAAAAAACATTGGCGGCAGTGCATTTCTTAATTATGCAAATACCAGCAGCCCTATCGAAAGTGTGACCATACCGGACGGTGTTACAAGAATCGGCGATGCTGCATTTTACAATTGCAATAACCTGAAAAGTGTCACTATACCGGGCAGTGTGAGAAGCATTGGTGATGAGGCATTTTATAGATGCGCTCTTACAAGCATAACAATACCGAATAGTGTAACATATATCGGCAAGTTTGCTTTCAAAGAATGTGCACTTACCAGTGTGACCATACCGGGCAGTGTTAAAACTATTGGTGATGGAGCGTTTTCCTATTGCAGGAACTTAACGGGTGTGACCATTTCAAACGGTATTACAAGCATTGGTAATTCAGCGTTTTCCGACTGCGGCAGTCTTAAAAGCGTCACTATTCCGGGCAGTGTGAGAAGCATTGGCGATGAGGCGTTTGTTCGCTGCGCTCTTACCGGCATAACCATACCGGATGGTGTGATAAGTATTGGCAATAATGCATTTAATGGCGTTAATCGTTTTGAAAGCGTCATCATACCAAACAGTGTGAAAGAAATTGGTTTTCTCGCATTTAAGATCTCAAAAAGCGTCACTGTCCCAGGCAGTGTAACAAAAATTGGTCACAGCGCTTTTGGCGATAATGATGATCCGTACTATTCCAAGGCAGCTAATCCGACCATTTACGGAGAAGCAAATTCTACTGCAGAAAAATATGCAAAGCATCGTGAGCTTAATTTTGTCGTAGTCAAGAGCAGTCCGAAACCCGCTGCACCGGCCGCAGTAAAGGCGATACCGACGACATCCGCTGTATTGGTCAATGGCAGGGCAACCACCTTTGAGTCATACAATATCAACGGTTCGAATTATTTTAAACTCAGAGATTTAGCTAAGGCAGTTGACGGAACACCAAATAACTTTGAAGTTTCGTGGGATGCTGAGAAGAAGACCATAAATCTGTTATCAAACACCAGATATACGCCTGTAGGCGGTGAACTTACAAAAGGTGACGGGAAAGCAAAATCAGCAGTAGTATCAACTGCAACGATATTAAAGGATGGAGTGGAATTACCGCTATCAGCTTACACAATTAACGGAAGCAATTACTTCAAGCTGAGGGATGTAGCCGACGCCTTCGGTATAGGAGTAACATGGGACAGTAAAACCAACACAATAAGTATTACTACTGCAACTGGTCCTTCATCTGCGCCAAATTCACAAACTCAGGAACAAGCAATGGCAAAGTACATCACTAAAAAAGGCAGTATCTCCTACAAAGGTGAAAACTATAATGTATATTTGCTAAATAACGACTACAATGTAAAAGCGACCAGAGATAAGGATTTTAATTTAGTAATATATAAGCCTGCAGGAGAACTCAACTTATTTAACGAAGTGTATTTTGACAGCAAAGGCAACTTCGTTACTGACAAGGGTATTTATACGGATCTTAGAAAATTATACCTGATGGCTCTTTGTAAGGATGGATTGCTGGTTGACAAGAAGTATAACGGAACTATTATTCCAGGCATGATTTTTGGAAAAACACTCACAGAGATCGGAGGGAAAGCAGGGTTTACCGCTATCCTGACAAAAGATCCCGCAAGCGTTGGACGAGCCCTTACTGATGAACTGAAATCGGATTTTGTCGATCAAACATTAGCAAGTATTATTTGGGCATCTAATGAATGGTATGGCAATCCTGCATATGAAGGCATCAAGAAAAGCCTTGACAGCTTATATGATACTAAAACGGGCATTGCTGTTACAGTAAACAACGGCGGGATATACACAATAAGCGACAACTATAGCTATCATAAGTCTCTTACAGTCGATGCAATGTTCCGCAACTGGATGACTGCATATAACAGATATAGTGTCTTCCTAAAAGCACTGGATGATCTTGAGCTGACTGTCCAGGGCGGAGATAATGATTTCGAGACAGCGATAGGAATTATAAAGGATGTAGGAGATATATTTTTAAGTGCCATATCGGATGATACTGCCGAGGTCATTCTTAATAATGGAACCGTATCGGATAAAGAACTTAAGGAACTTATAAAAAAATATGTTGATCTCGAAAAAGCAGATATTTCATTTAGCCTAAATGAGGGCCTTAAATTCTCAAATACAAACACAGAATTTCTTGAAGGGACTTTATCCCTAATGGACAGTACACTGTCATTTAAAACAAAATATCAGAATCTGACCAAAAACCGCCTGTCAAAGTTTGAAGATGCTGCGGACATCACAATTGGCCGTCAGGATGCTTCATCAGTTGAGGCTCATATCAGGAATGTCGTTGGAGATAAGGATTTTAAAATGCCGATGAAAAAATGATATATGACAGATTTAGTACAAAAAAGCTGCCATCATCTGATAGCAGCTTTTTTGTATAAGAAAACCCCGCGTTAGACGCGGGGTTCAGTAAAGCTTATAGCGGTGAGGAAAAAAGAAAACTCCTTTTGATATAATGAAAGTTGCGGTCTGCTAACTGCAACAAGAATA
>Ga0134090_1002187_pt1 | contig 10832 bp, 9 predicted proteins | sample 1_4taG_FD_94453 | JGI IMG/M metagenome (GOLD analysis project Ga0134090, IMG submission 94453) | Switchgrass degrading microbial communities from high solid loading bioreactors in New Hampshire, USA - 1_4_20_6_A1 metaG | ecosystem: Engineered > Bioreactor > Semi-continuous > Anaerobic > Digestate...
AATATATTTTATATGAGTTTTATATTAAAAATATATTTTATATGAGCAAAATACGCAGCATATATATGTTACTTAACGTAAGGATTCTGCGTGCAGAGCATTTATCAGTCTGAATACCTGGGTTGATGTAGCAATAAGATTTTTCCTTGCGGTTTCATATTCCATGGCTTCATCCACCGTCATGGGAAGCTGCAGGATAGGGAAAATGGCATCAATTCCTTCCTCATTGCATTTATAAGCATCTTCGGTAACACCGCCGCCGAAAGCTATTACCTTCTTGCCGTATTTTTTGGCCAGTCTGGCGACTCCGGCAGGGGCTTTCCCCATGGCGGTCTGAAAATCTATTTTGCCTTCGCCGGTGATGACAAAATCAGCGTCCTTTATATCTTCTTCCAGCTTAATTTCATCAAGTATGATTTTGATACCGGATTCCAGCCTGGCGTTAAGGAAGGTCAGGAATGCATATCCCAGCCCGCCTGCGGCTCCAGTTCCGGGACATGCTGCATTGTCCCTGCCTGTTATTCTCTTTACTACCCCGGCATAATTGCGCAATCCGTCGTCAAGAGCTTTGACTGTTTCGGGAGTGGCTCCTTTTTGAGGGCCGAATACATAAGCGGCTCCCATAGGCCCGTAAAGGGGATTATTAACGTCACAGGCAATTCTGAAACTGCATTCAGACAGCTCTTTAAGAACATTTTCAGCATTCAGGCCGGATATTTTAATCAAATCGTTTCCGACAGGATTTACGGCATTGCCGTCCGAATCATAAAATTCATATCCCAGGGCTTTTAACATGCCGATACCTCCGTCGGTGGTGGCGCTTCCTCCGATACCTACTAAAAAATTGCGGCAGCCCCGAAAGACGGCATCCCTGATTATTTCGCCCACACCGAATGTGGTTGTGTATAAAGGATTTAGTTTGGGTTTCGGAACAAGTTTTATTCCCGCGGCTTCGGCTATTTCGATAACCGCTGTTACCCCGTCGTTAAGGATACCGTAAGATGCCGTAATTTTATCTCCCAGAGGGCCGGTAACGGTTATATGTATTTTCTTTCCTCCCATTCCGAAAAGCAGGGCGTCTACGGTTCCCTCACCGCCGTCGGCCAGGGTTTTACTATAACTTCCGCTTTGCAGGCTTTAAGAATACCTTCTTTAATTGCCGTTCCCGCTTCTATCGATGAGAGACTTCCTTTAAGTGAATCAATAGCAACGACTACCTTCAAAGCTCATTTCTCCTTTTGTACTGTGCTGTTCTGGTTGATATTATAAAATCAAGCAAATATCATATACATCTTTATATTTTGCTGCGCTCCAGTAAGATGTCAAGTCTTACGCTGTTTTTCCGGCTGTTTTTCATGAGAGGCCGGATGGTTATTTTGTAAAATCCTTATATATCAGGCTGGGCTGTATACCGGTATTATTTTGATACTTACCGCTTTTGTACAGGTCGTATTCGCCTTCAATGGTATGATAGTATATTTGACATATTTCTATATTCGGGTATATTACAACGGGCTGAATGCAGTGGATTTCAAGAGTCCAATACCCGGCAAAGCCGACATCTCCGAAACCTGCCGAAACATGTACGAATAAACCCAACCGTCCGACAGACGAACGCCCCTCAAGCATGGGGACATACTTGTCCGTTTTCGTATATTCGTTGGTTCTTCCCAGGTATACCCTGTTAGGCTCCAATAACAGTCCAGTATCAGGTATAATAATTTTTTTTGCGGCATTAGGCTTTTTCATATCCAATATATCATTTTCATATATTAACAGTTCATTGGCTAAAGTTAAATTATAACTGTTCGGGTTAATCCGACTTTCATCGAAAGGTTCTATAATAATATCCTTTCCGATGTGTTTTAAGATTTCTTTGCCAGATAAAATCATATGGTATTCTCCTTTTAACTAATCAATTTAATTTTAAAGATTCCATAAGAAAGTAATTAACTTTGTCTATATCATCAATTAGCGGCAATTAAAATGTAAAATACATCTTTAATTCTGTCCGAAATTCGGAATTGATAACCTGTTTTAGAATTACCGGCTAAATATTTCATTTTCATATTCTTCTATAATCTTACGGGAATTTTATCCGTAATCCTGACTTCATCAGGGGTTACAAAGCAGCGGTATGACAGTATTTCAACCCCCGCATTTTTGGCTTCTTTCACTTTGCTGGCAAAATCGGGATCTGTGACATTGTTGGGAGAAAAACCTTCCGCCTTTTCAAACTGAACTACAAACAAAAGGGCGGCTTTGTAGCCATGTTTTGAGGCATATATCAGTTCGTCTATGTGTTTTTTCCCCCGCTCAGTCGGGGCATCAGGAAAGTACGACCACCCGTCCTTTTCCAAAGTGACACCTTTTACTTCCACAAAACAGATTTGGCCGTTGCCATCGGTTAGCTGCAGGTCGAAACGGCTGTTTTGATAGGTTACTTCTTTTTTTATAAGGGTATAGCCGCTGAGCTCCTTTATGATATTATTGTAGATGGCCTCATAAACCAAAGTGTTGGGAAGCTGTGAATCTATGGATACCCAGGCACCATTCTTTTTGACCATCCTTAAATCATATTTGGTTTTTCTGCTTTCGGCGGGATGGCGGGATACTATGACCGGTGCGCCGGGTATTAATAATTCTTTAAGCCTTCCGGTATTGGGAACATGGCTTATGATTGTCTCCCCATTTATGTCTATGTAAGCGATAAAACGGTTAGGCCTGCTTATAAATGTGCCGTAACTGACATCATAATTTAATATCATAGTATTGCCTTTCTGTAATAAATTTCCCTGCAGGAATTTAAGAATATTTTATCACATTTTTCATGGGAGAGTATTTGCATAATGGTTTAGTGTTTTGTAATTATACCATTTGGTACTTTATGTGTAAATGCCAACTTAAGGGCATTACTGGCAGAATCATGTATCAATGAATATACAAAATTAATCGGCATCCGGGAAGGGTTTAATAATTACGGTAAGAAAAGGTTTCAGCAAAATTATTACGAAATGGAAATATATATAAAATGATTGCATCAATGAGTAAATTTACTATATAATGTCTTATATTGCTATTTACATATAATATGAGGGGAGTTGACATATGAAGAAAAAAGTGATTATTATTCTTTTAACGGTTATGGTGGCGGCTGTAATGCTGTTTGCGGGAATGACATACTTTATAGGGGTACAGGTATTTAACGGTTCCACACAGTTGATCACTAACGAAAATACCGTGGATATTCCCGATAATTTCTTTCAGGAATTCAATATGGATTATGAGGAATTCCGTAATAAATACCGGATTGAAAGAATAGAACTGACATCATCATTTGACGGACATATAATACCCGGTGATTACATATATGCGGGCCAAACCGATAAGAACAATAAAACCGTAATTTTGGTGCATGGCCTGGGCGGGAACAGATATACCACTTACCCTTATGCGGAGATGTTTCTGGAGAGAGGTTACAATGTCCTGGCTTACGATCAGAGGAGCACCAATGAAAATACCGCAAAATATACTACTTTCGGCTATTGGGAGAAATATGATTTAATTGATTGCATCGATTATATATCTGAAAACGCATACGGACAGATAATCGGTGTATGGGGACAATCTTACGGCGGAGCCACGGTCGGATTGGCAATGGGGCATGAAGATACTGATGATAAAGTGGATTTTGTAATATTGGATTGTCCCATAAGCAGTATGGAGTGGATGATAAATGAGGAAATGAAGGGCATGAATACGGGTATTCCCGTTTCTTTTATGTCATGGTGCGGAAATATTGTCAACAGGTTAAAGCTGGGGTTTTCCTATAAGGATGCGGATGTAGCCGCTGCCATGAGAAACGTGGAGACTCCCGTATTGATTATTAACAGCAAAGCGGATAATGTAACTCCGTATTTTATGGGAAAAGAAATTTATGACGGTATCAGGGGAAACAATAAACAGATTTGGACGGTTGAAGACAGCGAACATGCCATGATGTGGGTGGATCATAAAACAGAATACAGGAATAAAGTAAACGAATTACTGGATAGTATTGAAAAAAAGTAAAATGCGGGAATCATATATTAAATGACGCAAGCCAGAACTTGAAGGCAATATTGTCTTAATTACAGGCAGTTTCTTTATATATTAAGGAGGATAATTATTATGAAGGGTTATAAGTACATAGCTTTAATTTTGGCATTGGTTTTAATACTGGCAGGCTGTTCGGGCAAGACAAAACCTACAGGCCGGCCGGAGGATTCCGGACAAAGTTCCGCACAGAGTTCCGGACAGAATTCTTCCGGACAGGTTCTATCCGGTCAGGATTCTGAAACGGTAACCAGGATTTCCGGTGAGACATCCGTCGATGAGCTGCTTGCTTCAATGACTCTGGAAGAAAAGGTCGGGCAGATGGTACAGGGCGCCAGAGACATAGTGTCCTTCAGTGATATAAAAAGGTTTAAGCTCGGTTCGGTATTAAGCGGAGGAGGTTCCTATCCGGGAGATAATGCCGTAGAAAACTGGCAGAGCATGATAAAAAACTATCAGAAAGCCGCTTTGTCCACTGATAAGGGAATTCCTATAATTTACGGAGTGGATGCCGTTCATGGGCTTTCACTTGTAAAAAATGCCGTTGTTTTCCCTCACAATATCGGCCTCGGGGCAGCCAATGATCCAGAGCTGGTATATGAAATGGGAGCGGCAGTTGCCGAAGAAATGAAACTGGTAAGGGTTCCGTGGAATTTCTCGCCTTGTGTGGCCGTGAATACCGATCCCAGATGGGGAAGAACATACGAATGTTATTCCAGTGATCCTGAAATAGTGACGAGGCTGGCCCTGGCATATGTAAAAGGGCAAACGGATCACGGAGTTGCCCCTACGGCGAAACATTATGTGGCTGACGGCGGGGCCATGTTCGGAACCGGCGAAGGAGATTTCCTTATCGACAGGGGAGACACCAACATTTCCGAGGAGGAACTGAGGGAAATACATTTGCGCCCTTATAAGGAATTGGTGGATAACGGAATTAAAATAATAATGGCATCCTTCAGCTCATGGAACGGGGTTAAGATGCATGAGAATGAATATCTTCTGACCGAAGTGCTGAAAAAAGAGCTGGGTTTTGAAGGCTTCATCGTATCCGATTGGGAAGCCGTATCCGGCCTTAGCGGCAAAACCTATGAGGAAAATATAATAAAGGCGGTAAATGCGGGCATAGATATGCTTATGGAACCTTTCAGCTATGATAAAGCCTTTTCCGCAATTATTAAGGCGGTTAAAAACGGAGATATAAAAGAAGAAAGAATAGACGATGCCGTAAGAAGAATTTTGACCGTTAAGAAAGAGATTGGCTTATTCGACGATCCTGATATGGAAAAGGCCAGCCATGAGGTCGATGAACTTGGCAGTGAGAAATACCGCAATATAGCCAAACAGCTGGTTGAAAAATCCCTGGTGCTGCTTAAGAATGACAATGACGTGCTTCCGTTAAAGAAAGGCCAGAAAATATTTGTAACAGGCCCGGCCGCCGATGATATGGGCATGCAGTGCGGAGGTTGGGGACTGACATGGCAGGGAAATTTAGACGGCGGAACAGGCAAAGTAACCGAAGGAACAACGATTTTGGAAGGGCTTGTTTCATATGGGGGAAAATACGGCTATGAGATAATAACCGACGCCAATCGCGCAAATGAAGCCGATCTGGTAATACTGGCAATCGGTGAAATTCCTTATGCGGAATATATGGGTGATACGGCGGATCTTTCCATAGTCGGTGAGAAAGCTCATCCCGATAATAGGGATGCGATTGAACTGGCAAAAAGCCTCGGCAAACCGGTAATCACCCTGATTATAGCGGGAAGAAACGTAATAATAAGCGATTATATGGATGACTGGGACGGAGTTGTAATGTGCTATCTTCCGGGATCCGAAGGAGACGGGATCGCGGCGGTCCTTTCAGGAGAAGTTCCGTTTACGGGCAAACTGCCCATGCCTTATTACAGGAGTGTAGACGATATCGGTAAAGAAGACGCAAAGCTCCTGTTTGAAGTGGGGTATGGACTGGAGTATTAAGTTATCTTTGATAAAGAGGCTGCGGCGTTTTTAGTTATTAATAAATAGAACGCCGATATAACTTCACACACCGGTACATACACAGGCTGTGGTTTGTACGTCAAATACCGGGCATATATATGTCCGTCTAAGACTGTGCAAATCACAGCCTGTATTTTTCTGCCGGCGTAATTACCCGTATATCTGGATCAATATATTTTGTAATTCATGCCGGTATATTGTATTAAATCATGCCGGGCACAGCACCTTTAGTTTCGGTACATCAGGTACTAATTTCGTATATACAGATAATCAGAAAAACGGTATCATATCGGAAGAGCTTTTTCACAAAATCCTTTTTATTAAATTATCTTTTAAAAATCCTGAAAAATATAAAACCGAATAAAGAATATTTGAATCTATATAGTTTCAGAAAACGAAACAAAAATATAGAAAGAAATGCTTTTTAATACAATTGTTTTATTAAATTTATTTTTAAAATCTTAAAAAAGATAAAACCAAATGAAGCATATATGTATCTATATAGTGTCAGAAACAAAATAAAAATGAGAAAGAGATGGTTTATAACAAAACCGTTCTTATTAAATTATCTTTTAAAAAAATTTGAAAATATAAAACCAAATTAAGAATATTTGAATCTATATTGTGTAAGAAATACGAAATAAGAAATAAGAAATGAATGCTTTTTTAACCTAATCATTTTTATAAAATTAAAAATCTTGAAAAATATAAAACCAAATCAAGAATATTTGTATCTATATAGTGTAAGAAAAACGAAATAAAAAAATAAGAAGCAAATAGAAGCAAATGCTTCTTTAACCTAATCATTTATATTAAATTTTTTAAAAATCTTGAAAAAGATAAAACCAAATTAAAAATATTTGAATCTATATAGTGTCAGAAAAAATATAGAAAGAAATCACACAAAAACAATCAGGTATTTATGAATGTGCAAGGAAAACGAATAAGAAGAAAGGGGATAATCACTATGTCAAAATTAATTGATTTAATAAAACTGTTTTTCAATAGCGAACAGATTTTTAATGATATTCAGCAAACAGCAGAGCAGGAGATGAGACGTCAGCAGATGCTGCATCAGCAGCAGATGTTCGAACAGCAAGCGGCGCAAAATCATTCAATTGCAGAACAACAGGCCATACATCATCAGGAGATGACGGATGCAATTATACGGCAACAGATGACGGAACAACTGATGGAACAGCAACAGCAGGAAATAATGCAGCAGGCAATGAATGAAGGATTAAAATCCGTGCAGCCATTTGATTTCGGAGGCTATGTTCAGGGCCCCGGTTTTAATCCGTCGGATACAATGATGTACAATGATATGATGAATCAGATGTTTTAATTTAATATGATAATCAATTTATAAAACAATAAAGATAAATTTTTTTGAAAAGATAAAACCAAATTCAAAAACCATGTATCTATAATACAGAGTGATACAAAAGAATATAAAAGAATTCAGGAGGAATGTTAATATGAAAAAGTCAATCAAATCAGTTTTAATTATAATTATGGCATTTGTTTTATCCATGTCCACATCAACTGTGTGTCTGGCAAAAACGTCAGAGAAATCAAAAGTGAAACTTAACAAATCAAAATTAACATTATATGTCGGAGACACATACAATCTGAAAGTAAGCGGCACAAAACAAAAAGTAACTTGGACAAGCAGTAACAAGAAAGTTGCCACGGTAAATAAAAAAGGCCATGTTGTGGCAGTAGGTAAAGGAAAAGCCACAATCACGGCAAAAGCTGCCGGCAAAAAATATAACTGCACGGTTAACGTAAAGGAAATAACAAGCGAGACTGTTTTCACAAATGGCGGTGTTGTGACATCAATCAATACGGTTCAAATGTCAGTAAGAGAAATAAGAAAACTGAGCAACGGCGTATATGAAGTGGATGCATACATTTATAACGGTTACAGCCGCCCGATAGGAAATATCGATGTTACCGCCCTTGAACTGTATGACAGATACGGCAACCAGGTGGCGTCCGCAGCATTTGGAGTATGCAAAGACCTGACACTGAACGGCAATACATACGGTGTATGGACTTTTGTCTTCGGCAAGGATTGTGTCAATAAAGGAGATTTTGATTTAACGGCAAACAGTATTAAATATAAATGTTCTTATATCAATTATTAATATGTAATTCCAGCTTTTATTGTTTTATAAATTGAAAGGATAAAAGGGGTGACTTGCTTATTATGGCAGGCTGCCCCTTTTGCCTTATTAATTTATAACATAAACCTGTATTACAGAACCTGATTTTCAACGGTTTTATTGACATGCTCTCTGTTATTGGATATATTTTTGAAGAAGAATACTATTAGAAAAAATCAAAATTTGGGTGAAGGAACGAAAGATGGAGAGCGTATTATATACATATCAGGAAAAATTCAGAAAAGAGGATGAAAAACTTTTTATCGCAGTACATAAGTTAAAGAAAGGCGATCGGGAAGCCTTTGAAAACGTTTATAAATTATCGGAAAAATATATTTATTCTGTCATATACAGAATTATTCAGGATAATGACAAAACCGCAGATTTGATGCAGGAAACATATCTGCAAATTTATAATAAAATTGGCACCCTGGATAATGAAGAAAGATTTTTGGTATGGGCCGGAAGAATCGCTACCAATATGACCTTAAGATATATTCAAAAAAACAGCAGGGAAGTATTGCCTGCGGAAGAAGATGAGGATTTTATTTTTGAAAAAGCAGGCGATGACAAGGAAAAATTCATACCTGAAGATATCATATTGAATAAGGAAAAGAAAAGTAAAATCCAGGACATTATCAATCAATTATCTGAAGAGCAAAAAATAACAGTCCAGTATTACTATCTTTATGATATGTCGGTCAACGAAATTGCCGATATAATGCAGTGCTCCACAGGAACAGTCAAATCCAGACTGAATTATGCAAGAAAGAAGATAAAACAGGCTGTTATTGATACAGAGCAAAAAGAAGGAATCAAACTGTATAGTCTGTCAGGCTTGCCTATCTTATGGCTTCTTTTCAGGGAAGAAGCATCGGCCTGTACCGTGCCGAAAGCAGTATCATCAGCTATAATGAAAGGCATTGCTGAATCGCTAAAGTTGGCGAAAGACACGGGAAAAGCTGCCGCAGGGGCAGGTAAGAAAAGCATAAAAAACCTTGTCAGTAAATTCATGAAGTCCACCGGTGGCAAAGTGGCCGGTGGCATTGCGGTAGCATCCGTATCTGCTGCCGCTGTTATATCCCAAATGCCAAAAACCTTGTTGGTGACAGAATCAAGTATTGAGATTGCAGCGGAAGACTGGGCTGACGGACAATATTCGGAGAGTTTCGGCACACCTTATCTTATTAAAGATAAATATTTGGTATTAAGCAGGGACGGAAAAGAAGGGTTATTTACGTTAGACGGAAAAGAGATCCTGCCGGCGGAATACGATGATATTATGTATGATGAGACTACCGGAGGGCTTTTTTTGGTTGAAAAAGATGGCAAGAGGGCATATTATGACGAATCCGGCCAAATGGTTTCCGATCGGATGTATGATGAAACAAGCAAGGTTATTGACGGAATGTTTTGGTGTAAGGACTGGGACGATGAAGAATATAAGGTTTTTACATCCGAAGGAAATCAGGTGTACGGTTCTTCTTTTGATTATATCGGTGAGATGATAAACGGACTTGTTGTCGTAGGAAAAGATTATAAAAAAGGTGTTTTGAAAAAAGACGGAGAAATGCTTCTGGATACCATATATGATGAAGTATATTTGGGTGACGGAGAGTATATAGGCGCGTATGAAAACGATACGGATGTGATGATAAAAAGGCTGACGGTATTTGACAATCAGGGAAATGTTGTTTCAACCAATGAATATGAAGGATTAAAAGTGTTGTTAAGCGGTTTTTACAACGGTGTGGCAGTGCTGGGCGGCTGGTATGATTACGCCATCGGAACGGACGGAAAAATTATTTTTGATATTGTCGGAACGGATTATTCCGATGATGCTCTGGGATATCACTGCGAAGTATATCCGAACGGTTATTTTTCACATTACAACTATAAAAAGGATAACGGGGAAATCACCCTTTTTAACCGTGAGGCGGTAAAAATTGCGGATGCGGCATATTGCGGCATAAAATATGTAAACGGCAAATTTATTATAGAAAATAACGACAGCGGCAAAAAGTGCCTGATCGATGATAAGGGCAACGTAATTATACAGGAATATGATAGTTTGCATTGGAATTATGACGGAAAATATTATATTGCCTCGGACGAAAACGGATACGACCTTTATAATGCCGACGGTTCATTATTATTTGATGATGCTGTATATATTGAAAGCATTGGCAGCGAGATGTTCCGGTGTGAAACGGATGACGATCTATTTATTGTAGACGGCCAAAGCGGGGATTATTTTTCGCTTGCTCCGGAAGAAGATATCATTTCCTGCTATTCCGACGGATACGCAGTCAAGTATACCAACTATCTTGAAAAAGACGGATATGATGAAGACAGGCCATATTTTAAAATAGAGATAATCGACAGAAAAGGGAAGGTAAAGTATAAGCCGGATTTGCCCGGTGAAGATTTAGGCGACTATGATAATTTTATTGTATTAAAAAAGGGGATTTACTCTTACGAGTATAAAGGGAAGTGCTATGTAAAGACGTGGTAATATTATAAAATTTGAGCATAGTTAAAGCACCTTTATTATGTTTCTATACC
>Ga0134090_1002193_pt1 | contig 10801 bp, 3 predicted proteins | sample 1_4taG_FD_94453 | JGI IMG/M metagenome (GOLD analysis project Ga0134090, IMG submission 94453) | Switchgrass degrading microbial communities from high solid loading bioreactors in New Hampshire, USA - 1_4_20_6_A1 metaG | ecosystem: Engineered > Bioreactor > Semi-continuous > Anaerobic > Digestate...
ATTGTTAATAGTATTTTTGAATATACAATCAATTGGTACATTATTTTGGACATAGGATAAAATAAGGTAGGTATTATTAATTTCAGTTTTCTTTTTTAAACCAAACGCAAAAATGCCTAGTGCCAATAATCTTGTTAGAGTAACATCTTTTTGTATTTCAGATTCGGTTTTTAGTTCATAACGAGTAATTTGGTTAATTGGTATTATACTTATTTCATTTGTTTTTGAGGTAACATCATTAAATGTTTTATAAAAATATAAATTATTATCTTTGTTCAATACTAAAAAAACATTTGTATTCGTATTAATATATGGATGTCCATATATATGAATAATTTCATAAAAATCTAATATCCCTAACGAATTTAAAAGTTGCTTAGCTTTTTCTACATCTTTTTCATCCGGTTTATAAAATATACCTACAAGTATGACTGTGAATACGATTAAAAATATTATTATTAATAATATTTCAATAAAAGTTAGCAAGCATATCACCTCATTATTATTTTATATTTATATAATATAATACTTCTAATAAATTGTCAACAGTTTCATGCGAGGGGAGTTTGTCTCCCCTCCCCTAGCAAATATTAAAAGAAGGGAGATGTTTAAATGGATAATAAAATATCTGTATTAATACAGAGTATTCTTGAAGCACCTACTCAAGAAAATATAAACAAAGTAAAAAGTCAAATACAATCTGCTATAGGAAAGGTAACTTCTAAGAGTGGTAGTAACGGCGTTAAGCTATTAAATCAAGAAGAAATAGATATATACATAAAAAAATTACAAAATGAACTTCAGAGAATACAATTTAGAACGCCAAAAGTTTTTGACAACGAAGCAGTTAAAAAAGAATTAAACAAGTTAAATATTGAATTTGACAAATTAAGAAATGGAGAAACTACTACAAAGAAAGTTTCTTTACAAATGGATAATTTAAAAACTCAAATAGTTGGAGCTTCAAGTGCATTAAAAAATGTAAATAAGGACGGATATAGTTTTGCACAAATGATAGAATTGGCATCTAAGAAAATAGCTATTTGGGGGCTTTCAACTACGTTTGTATATGGAGCATGGAGACAAATAAAAGAAGGTATTTCGTACATATCAGAACTTGACAATTCCCTCAATGAAATTCGTATAGTTACAAATAAAACACAGCAAGAAGTAAATAATCTTGCTTTGTCATATAATAAACTTGCTAAAGAAATGAATGTAACAACAAAAGAAGTTGCGTCTACAGCAGCAGATTTATTTAGGCAAGGTTTGAATGATAGTCAAGTAGAAGAACGAATGAAAGCAATTATTCAATATGCTAAAATTTCGTCTATCTCACTTGAAGAAAGTAATAAAATAATAACTGCTACAGCTAATGCAACTGGAGAAAGTGTACAGAAAATTATAGATGTATTTGCATATTTAGGAGATATGACGGCGAGTGGTGCAGAAGAAATTGGCGAAGCACTACAAAAAGTTGCGAGTACGGCAGAAAATAGTGGTGTATCTTTAGAAAAGGCTGCAAGCTGGATAGCAACTATATCAAGTATAACAAGAGAATCGGCTTCGGTTATAGGTAATAGTTTAAAGAGTATAATCAGCCGATACGAACAAATAAAAACTAAAGGATTTAATGAAGGAGATGCTACTCAAATAAATGATGTAACTAAAGCGTTACAAGCAGTAGGAATTACTGCTGTTGACGCACAAGGTCAATTAAGACCGATAGCAGAAGTATTAGATGAACTTGGTGCTAAATGGGATGGTTTAACAAAAAACGAAAAAGCATATGTAGTCACTATGCTGGCGGGTACATATCAGCGTAACAGGCTCATTACCCTACTCGACAATTACAATGATTCTTTAAAAAATTATGAAGCAGCTTTGAATTCAGCAGGTACAGCAGAAGAAAAATTTGCTATATATCAAGATTCTGTACAGGCTAAACTTGATAAATTAAGTGCTACATGGGAAGAATTTTGGCAAAAATCACTAAATTCCGAATTAATTAAAGGTACAATCCAGGCATTAACGACTCTTATAGATACTTTTGGGAATTTACGAACAGTATTATCTTTGATAGCTACTGGAATTGCTTTATGGAAGGGTACTGAAATTTTAAATTTCTTTAAATCATTGCCTTTAAGTATAAAAAACTCATATAATGAAATGCTGAGATATCAAACAGCTTTATATAAAGCATCTTTAGTTCAAAAAGGATTGACTGCTGCTGAAATAGAAGCTCAAGTGGCAACTAAGGGATTAAGTCTTGCATTTGTTTCTCTTGGACAAAGTATCAAAACTGCCTTTTTATCTAACCCACTAGGATGGATTGCTGTTGGACTTACCACAATTATATCTCTTGTTGATATATTTAATCAAAAACAAGAAGAAATGCGTCAAAAAATAGAAGAATCAGCACAAAAAGCAAAAGAACAATCCAATTCAATTGCTGAATTAATGGGCAGATATAACCAAGTTATTGATTTAGTAGGTGAAGATAAAAACGCAAGGGATCAATTACAGTCTATACAAAGTGAGTTAGTAAAAACTCTTGGATTAGAGAAAGAAGCTATTGACTTAGTTAATGATTCACGTGAAGAATCAATAAAAAAAATAAGAGAAGAAGCAATAGAAAAACTTAAAGCAAATGAAAATGCTTTAATTGCAGCAAAAAATTTAGCAGAACAAGAAAAGAAAAATAAAAAAGGCAGCCGTTCCTTTTTAGGTATTAGTGTATATGAGTATGTTGGTTCTCCTATTTTAAGCGACAAAGAAAAAAAAGCTTTTAATTTAATGAAAACCATTAGTGGATTAAGAGTAGATAGGTTTGCACTAGGTACATTTATATCAATAGCTGACTATATGGCTACTGCTGAAGAAAGGGCTGAAATATTAGAAACTGCTCTCCAAGCATTAAAAGATGCAGGTTTAGAGAATACAAATGTATTTAATCAATTAGCTCGATCACAACAAGAATATAATGACGTTATAAATAAAGCAAAAGAAGCAACTGATGCACACAATAAAAATATTGCACAACAACTTATACTCCAAAAAGAAAATGAGATAGGTATACCTAAAACTGTCCAAGAATTTGAGAATTTTAGAAAAACAATATTAGATAATTCTAGCGGTACTGAAGATTTTAAACGTGCATTAGATGAACTATTATCGCAAGAATACCCACAGTTTGCAAAACAAACAAAAGATAATTCTAATTCAACATTCGATTTATCTAAATCTTATGAAAATTTATTAAAATCAATATCCAAGACATCTGACGATTTAAAAACACTCAATCGGGTTCTTGATGATGTTCAAAATGGACAATCTTTAAATGCAGAAACAGTTTTAGATTTAATTCAAAAATATCCAGAATTAACAGATGCAATTCACAAAACAGCAGATGGTTGGACGATAGAAAAAGATGCTATAGAAAATTTACGAAAAGCAAAGATTGAAGAAGCACGTACTACTATAGAAAATCAAATTAATGCAACAAAAACAACTTTAGATAGTGTTTCTGCTAGAGTAAATGCTTATGGTATAGAAATTGCTGCAATTGAAGATTTAAAATCCGCACAACAAGAAGCGTCAAAACTTGGATTTAAAAAAGTTTTTGGAGAAAATGCGTTTGAAAATATAAAATTTGACGACTCAACTAATAGAATAACTGTTGGCGATAAAATAACTGAATGGTCGAAGGAAGAATATGATAAAATTAAACAATCATTTAATGAACAAAAATTAGCAAATGATACTATATTAAAAATCGGAGAATTAAAAGAACGAAGTAAGAAATTATTAGAATTACTTTCAGACCCAAATTTTGGCGTCTCTTCTTCTAAATCTACCCCATTTTCTGAACAATTTGATTTTATTAATATAAAAATAAAATCACTTAACCAAGAATTAAAAGAGCTACAACAACAATTAGATGACACCTTTTCCCCTGCTGACAAACAAACTATTATTGACAAAATGATTGTAGCACAACAAAAGAAAGCAGATTTATTGAAAAAAGCAATTAAAACATATGAAGATTCTGCACAAAAAGAATTGCAAAAAATACCTAAATCTTTACGTTCTGCTGTTGTTAGTGGTTCTTTTAACATAACAACAATATCTGAAAAAACTTATGGTGAGAAACGTGCTAAAGAAATTTCCGAAGCTATAAAGCAATATCAGTCATTGACGGATACTATTATAGGATTAAAAAATGAATATGCAGAAATAGATAATACTATTCGTAGCTTAGATTTAGATAAAATTACGCTTTCATTTGAAGTTTTTGATAAGAAAATTAGAGAATCTGACAGAACATTAGAAGAACTAGATTATCAGCTAAATCTTTTAAAGGATAATGATTATGATAAGAAAGCAGAAATACTTACTAAAAAGATAGAAGTTACAACTAAGCAGGTAAATGAATATAAACAAGAATTAAAAAGATTGAAAGCTATTGTACCTGCTAATGAAGAAGTAGCAGAAAAACTCCAGGAAAGAATTGATGAGCTAACCAAAAAATTTAGAGAAGGTAAAATTTCTATTAAGGAATATAACGATGCTCTTGAAGAAACTGCTAAAAATTTGATTTCTACATTTAAAAAGACTGTTGAATTATTTGGTCGTGCTATTCGAGATATAAAGGACGATTTGGAATACATAGATGAAGATAGTCCTGAATATTTCGCAAAATTAAACGAAGCATCTACTGTTGCTGCTAATCAAGCCAATTATTTACAAGGGCAGATTGAAAAATTACATGCTGAATATAAGGCTGGAAATATAAACCTTGAACAATACCAAGAAATGCTTGAATATTTATATGATGCTTTATATGACGTAAATGATGTATCAAAAGACATAGCTAAAACAATGGCTAGTGCTTTAAGCGAGAATCAGAAACGGGTTTTGGATGATTTAGCTGATTCTTATAAGAAACTTACTGATAGTATCAATGCCAATTATGAAGCTTATGAAAAAGTTAATCGTGCAAAAAAAGAAGCTTTACGTTTAGAAAGGGAAAATGAAAAATACCTAGAAGAAGTCAAGGAACTTACTGATGAAATTAATAAGATACAGAATAAAATGACCGAATTACAACCTGCTATTGATAGTGGAGATAGAAAGGCTGAAGCAGAATATAAGAAACTTTTAGAAGAACTAGACAAAAAACAGAAAGATTTAAAGGAAAAACAACGTGATCGTGAACGTGACTTGCAAGAAGATGCTCTTGACAAGGCTCTTGATGATGCAAAAGAAGTTAGGGATAAACAGCTTGAACATGCCAAAACTGTATATGAAACAAAGATGGATCAGCTTAAAAAGTTGTATGCAGAAGAAAAAAAGTTAATCGAAAGTATGACACGGTATGCTTCGGATCAGTTTAATTCACTATTATCATCGCTTGAAACAAGAATTGCTAATATTATTGGTGATATAAATTCACTTACTGGCATTAATGTGTCTGGTATAGGTAGTGATTTTATTAATAAGACAAAAGAAACACAGAGTAATTTACCTAAACCAAATACAACAGTTGGTTCATCAGGACTTACTCAAGCAGAAAGAGAAAGAATTTATTATATTCTTACACATGGTGAAGGAAAGGATTACGGGAAAGGCGCAAGTAGGTTAGCTGCTTATACAAGAGATGTTTATGGAAAACCAATATCAAAGCCACAAATGCTCGAAATAGCTAAAATACTAAAAGTTAGTGGTATTAATTCAGTTGATGATATTACCGCTAACGATGTAAATAAAGATAGGATTCTTCAAGCATTACAATTAGCTGGGTTTAATCGTGGTGGACTTGTAAAGGCTACTGGTGAGGACGGAATAGCATTAGTAAAACGAAATGAATTAATCGTAAATCAGGCTGGAACTAAGGTGTTTACAAGTGAACTTGCTCCGCTAATGAAAAATTTTGTACATGATTTTAATTTATTTAAAAACAAATTACCTGATTTCTCGAATATAACGACAACTAAAAACTTCTCTCCTACTGTTCCTGTTAATATTACTATACAAGGTAACGCTGATGCTAATACAGTAAACGCTTTGAATAAAGCAAGTATTAATATTGCAAATGAAGTTGCTAAAGCAATCATGAATATTAAACGTGTTAGTTAGTCTTAGCAAGCTCTTGTGTGTGTCACAGCCACAAGAGCTTTTCTAATTAATTTTTTAATGAATGGGGGTTTTATAATGACAATCAATAAAGGTGTTAAATTTGTGTATGCCAATAGAACGATTGATGAATTTGCCATGGGATTGGCTAGTGCAATTGGAAGTATATCACGTTCTGGTAATGTTGAAAATCGTAATATTATTACAACTCAGAATGTGTTTAGTAATAGATTTAATTTACATGGCATTAAATATGATAAACCATTAACGTTTGATTTAATTTTATATAAAGAAGATAGTTCTTTTATTAATGCAAATGAGGAACGAACATTAAAAAAATGGTTGTTATGTAACAGGTACGATTGGCTATATGTATATGATCAAACTGATCTATCATCTGTATATTATTATTGTATAGCTTCTTCTGCTGAAATGATTGATGTTGGTGTTTATTCTGGTGGTTTAAAAATAACTTTTGTTTGTGATGCGCCTTGGGCATATTCTGAATTGATAAAAAGAAATTATACTTGCACTTCTACTCTATCTTTGAAATTGAATACGCCTATAGACTTCAATCAAATGATTGTATATCCAAGTATTGTCATTACTACTTTAAGCAATGGAAATATAACAATAAATAATAATACTACAGGAGATAGTGTTGTTTTTAATAATTGTACCAATGGGGAAGTCATAAAAGTTGATTTTGATGCAGATAAAATTTCTTCAACTAAAGACAATATCATATCTCGTTGGAATAAGAAATCGTTTGGATTTTGTGATGGATTGAATGATATTACTCTAAATGGAAACTTTAAGATTACTATAGAATATCGTTTGCCTATTAGGGTTGGTGCTTAATAAATTTATATTCACTTTCCATGAAAGGAGGTTTATATGAGTTTTGTATATGATTATTATGGCAACTTAAAGCAAAATAAAATATTTTTGGCTAATCCACAAAAAGAATATATAGGTCAACTTAATGGCGTTGAGAACTTAGAAATATCAAGGCAGTTAAATGCTATAGATGAGTTGAGTTTCAAAATATATGAATATTCAAATGGAAAACTTACGCCATATTATGATAAAATTGTAAAGTTTAGATTAATTCATATTGAATATTTTGGTTGGTTTCAGATAATAAATGTTGTTGAACAGCCTATCGAATCATCTGATTATACATATAAAACAGTAAAATGTTGTGCATTGGAAAATTCATTACTGTATAAAAAGGTTTATGATATAACTGGAACATTTGCCTTATACAATCCTTCAAATCCAGATAAAAGTATATTACATATTGTATGTAATGAATGTAATTGGGAAATTGGTACGGTATCTAATGCTCTGCTTGATAGATACCGTACTTTTGACATAGAGTCAATGCCTATTTATAATTTACTGGTTACAGAAGTTAGCGAGAGTTTTGGATGTGTGTTTATCTTTGATTCATTTAATAAAACAATAAGTGCAAAAGTGTTAGATGAAATTGGAGAGGATACAAATATTATTGTATCCAAAAAGAACATATTAAAAGAATGGGAACTTGATGATACAGATGCAATGATTATCACAAAATTACGTGGAATTGGAGGGGATGATGGATTAGGTGGTAATGTAGATTTTCGTGCTGTTAATTTTGGTATGGATTATGTGGTAGATTTAAGTTATTTTTTGAATACTGAATGGATGAGGCAATCAACAATAAATGCTTGGAACAATTATATAACTGCACAAAATAATGCACAGGTTACATGGAATAATACATTAAATCAATTAAAAACTAAACAAAATGAATTAGAACAATTAAATAACGAATTAGAGGAATTACAGGCTCAACGAAAATCGCATGAAACAGTTATGGGTACATGTGTTAATACTTTTAATCCCCCACGTGTTCCTTTGCCTAGCGATTCAAATTATTCTATATACCAGAATGCTTTACAACAGTATAATATATATACTTCACAAATCTCTGCTAAACAATCACAAATAACAGCAAAGAAAAACGAAATTGTCACTATTCAAAATACATTAAATACAATTAGTAATAGTTTAAATATAAATAATTATCTTACTCCTGAGCAAATAGAAGAAATTAGTTTATTTATTACCGAGGATGAAGATTTTACAGACGATACTTACGTGATTACAGATACAATGACTGAAGCTGAAGTAATTGATTTAAAACTTGAATTTTTAGAAGCAACAAAACGACAATTAACAGAGGTTAGTCGTCCTAAATATTCAATAAAGGTAAAGGCAAGTAATTTATTTACTATAAGAGATAATAAAGATGATTTAGTCTCATACGAAGAGTGGCGTGATCAATTTGATATTGGTAATATTATTCATGTAAAGTTAAAAGAAAATCTATTTTTAGATTTACGATTATTAAAAATAATTGTTCCCTTTGATAATCCTGATGAAATTGAATTAGTATTTTCTAATCGTTCAAAATTAGATGATGAATTAATTCAATTAGGTGAATTAATTGCAGATGCTAATCGTACTGCTACGTCTTATTCTCTTGCCAAATTTGGATATAAAAAAGCATCTGAATTAGTTTCGCCTGTGCGTGAATTTATTAATGGAACATTAAGTGCTACTCTAAATGCTTTTCAAAACAATGATAATCAAGAAGTATACTTTGATGAATTTGGTTTAAAATGTAGGAAATGGCTACCTGATCAAAACAAATATGATGATCATCAATTATGGATAACTAATAATGGTATGTTATTAACTTCTGATGCGTGGAAAACTGCTTCTTTAGCTATAGGATTATTAACTGCTCCTGATGGAAATAAGTATTACGGTATTGCAACTGAGGTTCTTGTCGGTAGTTTTATTTTAGGATCAAGATTAACAATAACAAATACTTCAGGTACATATACAATAGATGACAACGGATTTACTGCAAGTGCTACAATTGGAAGTAATACTTACTCTGTAAATATTAAACCTAACACCCCTGCCGAAATATTTAGTATAAAAGTGAATAATCAGAACAGATTATATATTAATACATCAACAAATCAGTTGGTAATGACTGGTTTTATTGAAGCCACTGGTGGTACATTAGGTAATTTAACAGTATTAGGTACGTTAAGTGGAGGAACTATAAGCGGTAGTTATATTAGTGGTGGCTCTATTAATGGTAGTACAATAACTGGTACTAATATAAGTGGTGCAACAATTAACGGTGGTACTATTACAGGTGTAACGATTAGTGGATCATCAATAACATCTAATGGACCGGGAGTTGGCTCACTTGAAATTAATGGTGCTTATATTCGAGGCCGAAATACTTCTGGGTCAATTACGCTGGATATTTGGCCGGGCGGAATAGATGTTTATGGTAATTTACAATGTAATACTATAAATGGATACGCACCGATAAATGCTGGTAATATTGGAAGCCAATCTGTAAGTTTTGCTTCTAACGCAGGCGCAGCATTTCGAGCAGATATTTCGAATTATATATACAATAACGCCTTAACGCGCTATGCATATATATCTGTCAATGATAATTTTATCGGAAGTCAATCAACGATAATGTATATTGGTTCTAGCGGAAATCCCTGGGCTGGTGGTTATGGCGTTAGTGGATGGGTAACAACATCCGATGAGAGACTAAAAGAAAATATAAAAGAAATGGACGAAAGATATCTGAAATTTATTAAAAAACTTGTTCCAAAAGTATTTAAAATGAAACAGGGAACCTCCGGACGCTTCCATACAGGATTTATAGCGCAAGAGATAGAAAAAATCATGAACGAGTGCGGTATATCGGACATTGAATTTGCAGGATTGGTAAAGGCTCCGATATATGAAGGCATTATAAAAGATAATAAAGGTAATATAATCGGATATGATGAAGACAGCACAATTATTGATTATACATACCACTTACGTTACGAAGAATTAATCGCTCCTATATTATTATATCTAAAGTATATCGATGAAAGAATAACAAGGGCTGGCTTCTAAAAATTGTATAATTATGTAGAAATTTATTTCATAATATTATATAATAATAATAGGAGGTGGTACCGTGAAAAAATTTTTAGTTTTATTATTAGCTATCTGCCTACTATTAGTACCAAGTACCGCGTTTGCAGGAGTAAGGATAATTGAAAATCCAGACGACCCAAGAAAGAATTTATATGTACATGATATTTATGAAAATATTGTCATGTCGTTTGTCTATGGGTCAAAAATCAAAGATAATGAAGACTATCCCATGCCACCTATTTATCAGGAAGGAAAGCGACTCAAAGGTAAATATACTTATTCAAATTATGATAGCTCCAAACTTGGAATGTTCGACCTACAATGGGTATTTACCCCGGAAGATAAAAGTATAAAACCAATTACAGGAACAGTCAAAGCTATAATAATACTTCCTACCTGGGGGACTATGAGAGATGAAGACGATGAAAAAACAGCTCCTGTATTTAAACATAAATCATTAACTATGGAAGTAGGGACAAGCTATTATCCCCAGATAGACAATAATATCGGCGGTTCCGACTACGTATGGAAAACAAGTGATAAATCTATAGTCTCCATAAATAAAAAAACAGGTAAACTTAAAGCTAAAAAGGCCGGTACCGCTACTATCACTTGCTATATGACGACTCCTTATGACGAAGAATAC
>Ga0134090_1002195_pt1 | contig 10793 bp, 8 predicted proteins | sample 1_4taG_FD_94453 | JGI IMG/M metagenome (GOLD analysis project Ga0134090, IMG submission 94453) | Switchgrass degrading microbial communities from high solid loading bioreactors in New Hampshire, USA - 1_4_20_6_A1 metaG | ecosystem: Engineered > Bioreactor > Semi-continuous > Anaerobic > Digestate...
CCATGTGGTACCTTTCCTTTTCAGCTTCCCTTACATAATCTTCTTCGCTCATATTCCAGTATTTGCTGACAGAAGAATAGGTTATCCCCAGTGCTTTTGCGGTTTTTGTCTGAGCAAGTCCAAATGCTTTGTACTCCTGGATTTTTCGGTATTGCTCGATTCCAATCATTTTTGATTTTCTCCTTTTGTTTTGTTAAAAAATCTATGCTTGTAGCAGTGCAATCATAGGCATCAACTCCTTGTCAAGGATCTGTAGTTTAGAATTAATTATATATAAACAAAAAACACCCATTTAGGTGTTCTTGAAAGTTTAGAAGTTTCAACTGTTATCATAATATTGAAATATAGCATTTTTTGACAGATACATCGATATTTAGAACTTTTCCTGCGCATCATTCCTCTTCAAGGCTATCTTATTTATAAAATGGAAAAACTAATGGTGGAAATACTACGTTTTTAAATGGGATAAATAGCATATCATTTTATTTGCTAGTAATATGTTCATCTTTATATGCTAATCTTAACCTCACGCAAAAAATCCACAAACTTTATAAGGCGGACACCATAAGCTTCACATACATTTGGTATTTTTACGGGTTGCCCATCTCCTGCTCTTGTTTCATCGGAAACCAAAGTACAATTTTTTAGCTTTGCCAACGCTATTACAAATGGATCAGCCCCATTTGATTTACGGCTCCCTGTAACAAGAGACGGATACTTTTGCAATATATCGCGTACTAAGCATTGAATATCGGATCCACTTGAGATAAATGCACTTTTTCGTTGCTTTGACCATTTCATTAAGAAGTCATTTCCAATAGCAAGCTCATCAAATACTTCATCGCACGAAATAACTATCCCTTCATCTATAAGTTCAGCCATTTTTGTCCACAGAGTTACAAACACATCATTGGGGTGATGTCTCTGCATGTTGATAAACACATTGGTATCCATCACATACTTTGGTTCATTCAAGAGAAGCACCACCTTTCAATCTTGTCAAAATGCTGTATCCGTAGTCCGGATAAAAGTTGAGATGCTTCTCTAGGTGTAATTACCTCTTGGTTAAAAGCATTCATAACTGTACGGGCATATAACTTACCGACCTGGGAGCCTATATCTGTACTTGGTGGCAAAAAACCATCTTTATTGTTGTTACGGTTGCGCTCATATTGCTCATATTCTCGGGTATACTGCAAGAGTTTATCATTATAAAAATCAATCCCAATTTTCCCCAAATTCATAAGTCGACCTATAATGACTTCACGGCTTACCGAGAAACTTTTTGAGATTTTTTGTATACCAACATCATCCCATCCAGTTTGCTGCATTCTAACCCATCGGTCATCATATAAGAGTTCATTAGAAGGAACAAGTGCTTCTGCAGCAATATTGTTACACTTAATTTCGATGTCAAACTGACTTAACTTCTCAATGCCAATGGTATCGCATATCCCTGGAGTTCGAGTTAATATATGGACAAATTCATGCATAAGCGTAAAAATACGAGCATTATATTCATCTTTTCGATTAACAACAATAATAGGAAAAATCGGATCATATATAGACATTCCACGCATAATATCCTTACCAACATTAGCAGCTTGAAATACAAGGATACCAATTGCAGATATGGCTTCTCTATAGTAACTAAAGGCTTCAGAACTACTCCTGAATTTTCTTTGCTTTTCAAGTGTAATGCCAAGAAAATCCCTGATTGTTTGAGCAATGGTTGTATTGTCACTGTTCTTGATATTTATATACTGCTCAAATCGGGGAAGTGGTATTTCCATCTCAGTGTACAACTCAATCATGGCATCTCTACGCATAGAAACATCATTAAGAAGATATTGCAATTCTAGAGAGTAATCCGATATTGCTTGATTGAAAAATGTGCGATAATCAGTATTTTGGGGAAGTTTATACTTTAAGGGAGGTTCAGTTAAAAAGAGCCAAGCATAAGGTATTTTTGCTTTTTTGGCGAACTTTTTAGCTTGATTTATTGTAGGCAGTTTTTCTCCCTTTTCCCAACTTTCATATTTGTCTACAGTAACACCAGCAGCTTGTGCAGCTAAAGTTACAGACATTGCAATACGCTCACGTGCCCAAGCAAGCATCTGTGGTGTAATCATAGCATCTCTTTTTGGCATAAGCCTAGACCTCCCTTCCATATTTTATTATACTGCTAACTTAATTAATAGGAAATTAAATACTTGGAAGCAATACTCAAAATAACGTACAGTTTTTCCCAAGAATTATTTTCATAAAATTCTTTCTAACATTAATATACCAATTGTGATCACTCAATCCAATAATAACATGTACAATCAATAAGTGCTTTTATTCTATAAGGTTATTATCCGATAAAATCTTCTCTAAATAATTCATTATTTTTCAAATTCAAAGCATACAATATTTCAAATGGCAAAATATCCTCTATTGATTAACCTCTCCTTCCGCAACTTTGGCAAGGCTAAAATCCGTATTTGTCTTATAAATAGTTTCCGACTTTGTCACGTTGTTTACTTGTTTTCCTGGCAAATCAAACGGTTTTCCTTCGGGATTATATGTCAAATTGAAAACAAGGTCGGAAAGCCATTTTTTAAAAGACATATTATCATTAAATTGCTTGAACAGTTCCATATTGTCTGCCATTATAGAAAGAATGACTTGCTGTAATGCTCGTTCGCTCTCAGTGCGAGCTTCCTGTTTGTCAGAATTTTTCATGGCGTTCTGATATCGCTTGTCTTTTGAAACCATTGCTGGTATTTCAAGAATCTGTCTGCGGACATTATCGGCGTCCTTCCAGTCTATATTTCCGAACATATCGTTGAAGGATGAAAGTATAGAAGATAGCAGATCCATCTCAGGATCGACAATATGACCGATTTTACCTGTAGGAACAGGAGAAACCTCAGCATCCTCATCTTCTAACTTAATTGACATGACTTCGCGTGCCTCCAGACGATAGCTATCCAAATCGATTGCATCAAGAATACCTTGTGAAAGATCGTCTTCTCGAGGTGCAGGTAGCTTTGGTATAAGCAGATTTAAGAATATAGATAGCTTTTCCCAGTCAGCATTTCCGTACGGTAAAATTGCTCCAAGAAATCCATATGTACGCACAAAGGATTTTGCAGCACTCTTAAATTTGATCTGATCATCTGTTTCGAGTTCTTTATAAACCGCAGCGCAGGCATCCAGTATCGGGTCGAGTCGATCGCGCTCGGCACCATTCAGATACAAATCAACCAGCTTATCAACATGTTCTTTGGAATATACCTGATATCCCTCCATAATTGCAATTAAGTCATAGAGCTTATTGGGATCGGTCTCTCCAGACAAAATGGTCGTGCGATAATATCGTGAAAATGCTTCTTCAATGGTAGATGTTTTATTTGCAAAATCCAATACAAAAGTGTCGTATTTTTTAGGGCAAGCACGGTTTAGACGCGAAAGGGTCTGCACAGCCTTGATGTCATAGAGCATCTTGTCCACATACATCGTATGAAGCAACGGCTCGTCAAACCCAGTCTGGAACATATCCGCCACAATCAGAAGGCGATATGGGTCCTTTTTGAACATTTTGGGAATTGATGCATCTGGGAAGCCGTTCATTGCCGCTGAAGTTAGTGGCGGCTCCTGATTTTGATACTTATGCTCGCCCGAAAAGGCAATTATCACTTTATACGGGCTATGCCGATCAGCTAAACACTTGTTGATGGCATAATAGTATTCGATGCAACGCGGAATACTGGCCGTGACTACCATTGCACGGGCTTGTCCGCCAATTTTACCCTTGGCGATAACTTGTTCATGGAAATGGTCAACCATCATTTGTGCCTTCTGAGAAATGGTGTAGCTATCACTCTCAACAAATGAACGCAGCTTCTTTTGTGCGCGCTTTTTATCAAACATCGGGTCGTCCTCGACAGTTTTCATAAGTCGGTAATAACTGTCGATTGGCGTGTAATATTTAAGAACATCAAGGATAAAGCCTTCCTGGATTGCCTGCTTCATCGTATAGACATGGAATGGCCGATGCTTGATTTTGTCTCCATCCTGATAAGGGATACCAAATGTCTCGAGCGTCTTATTCTTAGGTGTAGCAGTAAAGGCAAAGTAGCTGGCATTCTGCAGCAGCTTACGTCCTTCCATCATTGCATTTATTTTGTCTTCGTTGTCCATTTCATCATCTGAGGCAAGACCAGAGAGCGCAAGGTTCATCTGCGCAGAATTTCGTCCGCTTTGCCCGGAATGTGCTTCGTCGATAATTACGGCAAAACGTCTATCCTTATGTTCAGCCCCTATATCAGGAACCACATAAGGAAACTTCTCTATGGTAGTTACAATGATTCGCTTTCCTTCCTGGATAGCTTTACGTAGATCCCCAGAATGCTCAGCCCATGCCACGGTGTTTTGTACCTGCATAAACTGTTTAATGGTGTCGCGAATCTGCTTGTCCAAAATACGACGATCGGTAACTACAAGGACAGAGTCAATCATCGGACGACCATCCTTTTCAAGACCAATCAATTGGTGTGCCAACCAAGCAATGGAATTGGACTTACCGCTACCCGCACTGTGCTGGATTAGGTAGCGTTTACCAACACCACTGCGTTTCACATCGGCAAGAAGGCTTTCAACCACATCAAGCTGGTGGTAGCGAGGGAATATCTGTTTTACGGTTTTTTTCTTTGTTTCCTGATCTACCTCTTCAACCACCTGAGCATAGTTTTCAATAATACGGCAGAGCTTCTTTTTTGAGAGTATATCCTTCCACAAATAATCGGTCATAATACCATCGGGGTTGGGTGGGTTTCCCGCTCCGTCTTTATAACCTTTATCAAAAGGAAGAAACCAGCTGTTTTTTCCATCCAGCTTTGTGCAAAACTTAACACGTGCATCATCTAAAGCAAAATGAACCATACAACGCTTAAACTGGAAAAGCAATTCTCGCGGATCACGGTCGTTCTTGTATTGCTCCACCGCATCATCCACGGTCTGCTTTGTCAGCTGGTTCTTCAGCTCAAAAGTAATAACCGGAAGGCCATTAATGAAGATACACAAATCCAGCGCAAGTCGCGTTGCATCTGAAGAATACTGCAACTGTCTGGTAACACTGAATATGTTCTTCTCATGCATAACTCTGGCCTTGACATTATTCTCTGTCGGTGTCAGATAGAACATAATAAGGTCAACCGGATATATCTTGATACCATTGCGTAACACGTCAATAATGCCTCGCTTGGCAATTTCGCCCTGCAGACGGTTAAGGAACTGTTTCTTTTTGAGGTCAGACTTAAATACACCCAGCTTTTCCATGGCATCCGGCTGTGTGTCCTGAAGAAAACGGAACAGGCGCGTTTCATCTATGGCATATTCACGGTTATAATCTGCATTAGTTCCTTGCTCGTAGCCGTTATGATTCACGAGCCAATCAACAATTAATGTCTCAAGGCCACTTTCTTTCGTGTTAGTCGCAGTAATCATTATTCCACCTCCGTTTTATTATAGCAAAGGCTGGATAAATTCTATCAGTGCTGTTATCGCTGCAGCAAACTCAGCTGTTCCTTTTAGCATTTTCAAGCCTGAAACTGCTGTTTTCAAAAAGCCTTTTCTAGGCTTCTCCGATTTCACTTCTTCTTCGACGACTTCCAGATTACTTTTTAGAATTTCAGCATCATCAGGTGACAAACCATCTGCGTTTTTTTGAACATCCTGTATAAGTTCTTTAAGTAACTTGATATCGGCTCCAATAGTATTGGTTGCTGTAATAGAAGCATTATCGCTAGCTATGTTAACCTGCCCATTCTGTACTGAAATAGAGTATGTGATTTTTTCATCAATTCCCATATCAATTCCTATCTTAGTTAAATATCTTTCGATATGATTAATCAGCACCATAACAACACGATCATTAAAGCCTTTTATCTTGTCTTGATATTTTGTCGATGATGAATAACCCCAAGCAACACCTAGATGCACTTGTTTATTTCTTTCCGCAATATAATTCAGAATCGCAAAAATATTACGAATTTCTTCCTCATCTGTATCTCCAAGTTCAAAAATAAGTCTTCCATATGAACTACCGATCTCATTAAACTCTATGTCTAAGTCGAGCTCACACGTACCACAAGCTGTTATGTATTCGTATATAATTGGTGTACTTTTTATAAAGGAAATAAATTTTTTCACGACATTTGTATAATCATCGTAATCTGCTTGCAGAAGACGATTAGAAATACTGTTAAAATCGTATATGATTTTTTTTAATTCCAATCTATTCAACTTCATAATTCTTCACCCCACAAAATGGGCAGTAGCACCCGGTTATTTTGAGAATTGGCTTTACTTTAGCAGAGCGTTTACAGCAAGGGAATGATACAATTTCCATAGCTTCAATGCCGGAACGTAAAGGGTTTTCAAACTCATGTTTTGGACGTTTTCCAGTTTTGAAAGTAATAGGTCCGTTTTTAAACTTCCGTTCCATCTTCTTGAATTCGTCATAAATCATATCCATAGCTTTGTTTTTTGCCATCGCCATAGCTAACTCTAGTACATCTTCTGTTATATAGTTTTCCCCTACAAGTCCACAGCTTGGACAATATATATGTAATATCCCATCATCCTCTATATCCGAAGGAGTTGCCTTAAAATATGTACCACAATTCGGGCATTGTAATAACACATAGCCATCATTATCCGTTGGTATAGAAATTTCTATATTAAAATCATTACTCATGTTACGACAACTCCATTCCCTCATTATCTTCTATCAACGTGTCATCTGGCTCATCATTTGATTCTTCTTCCACATACTCATATTCCGGAATTACAATGTCACGAACATCAATTTGTCCAGTAACAGCATCTGAAATTAGTCGGGTACGATACTCTTGGAGTTTGTCTATTGTGGATGCCACTAATTGAATTGCGTTATCAATTTTCAGAAGGTTGTCATTTAAAATGTTGAGCAACTCTTGCTGTTCTTTAATATCAGGAATTCCAAGTGTAAAGTTTTTTATAAAGTCGGTGGATATGCGTTTTTGACCAGCTGAACCTGTCATAACTTCAGCACCAAGAATACGAAATGGCTGAGTAATAGTGATATAATACAAATATTGTGGTAGCACTTTCTCAGAGGCTCTGATATTAATAAACTCTGTCGTGCCGAATCCAATTTCCGTATCTAACTTGTCTAAACAAGCTCCTTTTCCGTTTTCAAAACAAGGAGTTATTTTAGCAACAACCACATCGTTGCGAGCAAAAGATGAATATCCTGTTCTAACTTCATGAAGTGGTTTCTTTTGTGAACAATCAACAATTCCTTCTGTGGAGACACTCTCCATGGGAAGAAAAACAACAAGCTCATCTGAGGGTAATTTTTTTATCAAATGGCTAATAGAGGCATTAATCGAACATATACGCCTCAAAGATAACACTTCCCATGAAGCAGGAATGCGCCCAAGCCAATATACACCACTATCCTTTTCTTCGGTATGTTTATTCATGCCATGAAGAATTGCCGTATCAATAACAGCTTTTCTACATTCCTTTAGAAATACAATTTGCTTCTTCTTCGCCGCGATTAGCTTATTTATTTTTGAAACCTGCCAATCCAAATAGCAAACTATCTGGTCTTGCTCGGAACGAGGTGGTATGGGAATATATATATTTTTCATTTCACTGTATCTTGTTGTCCAAAGATCAGCTACTATGCCTCTCCCATAACGATAATATTCTTCAGAAAAAGGTTGACTACGAAGAAGGTAATGCACATATCGGCTGTTCAAGTCTTGTCGTGGCGTTAGTACAATATTTATTAGTGATACAGAGCCATCAGAAGACGATACTCCACAAGAACCCTTTCGGTCGGAGCGACTGTTAATTACAAAATCTCCTGTACGTACCAACTTTCGGTTGTCTCCATCATTTGATTTTGCTGCATTTGATAGCTGTGGCAAAATACCGTTTTTTGTAACAGATAGTGGTGCAAAGTCCTTATCAGATACTTTTTCTTTTCGTTGTGTAAACAAAGCTCCAATCTTTTCACAATCCCAATGTGAAGGTATAACACCAAGCCACTTTACATCAATTTGGCTATATTCAGAATATGCTCTCATTCCTCAAGACCCCCGATAATTTCCGCCATCATGCCTTCGGTTTCTTTTTCAAGCGCTTTGAGGTCAGCAAGAATTTCTTCCAAAGAACGAAGTTCGACCGGTTTGTAGAAATATTTTGTAAAGCTAATCTCATAGCCAATCTGCGTTTTCTTTTCATCAACCCACGCATCAGGCGCATACGGAAGCACTTCATTTCTAATAAAGGCTTCAATACCGCCGTCGTAGGTAAACGGAACGATTTCAGTGTCACGAAGATCGGTATCCGCCTCTCCCTCGACAGGTATTGCAGATGGGTCTTTTTCAGTGATATATGGGCGCACTTTTTTAAGCAACGCCGCTTTCAGCTTTGTCGCCTTAGCGAATGCCGCCCAATCATCCAAAGGAGTACCTTTTGGTAACTTTCTGATTGCCTGTTCATATTCCGCGCGTTCATTTTCATTTTTGAAAACAGAATTCGGAACATGTCTTTCCGGATATGCTCTCAAACGGAGAGGTCTTTCGACTGTAATAGCCCAGTAGCCAAATTCTTCGTTGTTGAAAATTCGGCTTACTTCGCTTTCTTCCATATTCATAAAAATGCGCAGAATCTCTGCACGGATTTCCGCCGTTAATTCACAGTTCTTTTTACCTAAGTTTTTGCGAAGCGGGGATTTCATGGCCGTTGCATCAATCAATTGTATTTTCCCCTTGCGGCGCTCTTCTTTTTTGTTTGACAAAACCCAGATATATGTACCAATGCCAGTGTTATAAAACATGTTTTCCGGCAAAGCGATAATTGCTTCGACAAGGTCACTCTCAATTAGATATCTGCGCGCATTGCTCTCACCGCTTCCGGCATCGCCCGTAAAGAGCGAGGAGCCGTTATGTACCTCTGCAATACGGCTGCCAAGCGGCGTGTCCTTCTTCATCTTTGCTACATTATTCAGCAGAAAAAGAAGCTGACCGTCACTTGTGCGAGGAATCATGGAAAGCTGTTCACCGTTTTCAAGATAAACATTAAACCGAGTATCCAGAATATCTTTTTTACCGCCCATTTTCTCTGCGTCGGTTTTCCAACTCTTACCGTAAGGAGGATTTGAGAGCATAAAATCAAATTGGCGGGTTGCGTTATGATCATTCGACAGAGTGGAACCAAAGCTAATATGATCAGCTTGATCTCCGTCTCCTTTCAACAGCATATCCGCTTTTGCTATTGCATATGTTTCAGGGTTGATTTCCTGACCGAAAAGATGAATCGATACTTGCTTGCCAGTCTGCTCTGCAAGGGTCATTAGCCTTTCCTGTGCAACAGTCAACATGCCACCAGTACCGCAAGCACCATCATAACAGGAATAGGTGGCATCCATTATCTTGTCGGCAATAGGCATAAATATAAGATCTGCCATCAGTTCGACAACATCGCGAGGAGTCCAGTGCTCACCAGCCTCTTCGTTGTTTTCCTCGTTGAATCTGCGGATAAGTTCCTCAAAGACTGTGCCCATGCCATGATTGTCAAGTGCCGGAAGCTTAATCTCTGTTTTGCTATCATCTGTATAAATCGGCTTCGGACTCAGGTTAATAGCCGGAGATACAAATTTTTCAATGACTGCACCGAGAATATCGGCGTCAACCATTGTGTCAATCTGATTGCGGAACTTAAATTTATCAAGGATTTCTTGTACGTTTGGCGAGAATCCGTCTAGATAAGCTTCAAAATCCGCTTTCAAAGTTTGTTTTTTTGCACGGCTGGTAAGGTCACGCAGCCGGAATGGAGAAGCATTGCAAAAAGCCTGCCCTGCAGCGTTGCAAAGCGCCGGCCATTGGTTAGTTATACCGGCGGCGTCCAACGTTTTCTTCATATCCAGTACCGCCTGCTTGGTATCTTCAAGCATTGCGTCAAGACGACGTATCACCGTCATCGGCAGAATAACATCGCGGTATTTACCGCGTACATATATATCACGGAGGCAGTCGTCAGCAATTCCCCATATAAAACTAACAATCGAATTGTAAACCTGGTTATCCATGTTCCAATCGCTCCTTTTAACTTATAAATAAATTTAGAAAGTATCTCAATTCTGACTTTGATGCATCTTCTTAGAGTCAACTCGCAAGTCAATGGGCTTCTTCGCATCTTTTGGTATCGCCCATGCCCAGCCTAAGCGTACGGCACCCCGTATCCTACCTTGTACGCATAGTACCTGAACTCTGCGTTGAGAGATATGCCATTTTTCAGCGGCCTGCTTTGCAGTTATGTAATCCATACGATTACCTCTCAAAGTATAAAATTCCAATTTCTATTATATGCGAAGAAACGAACAACTTCAACGTATTTCAGTTTACAATAAGATGAAAACCTACTCGAGGCATAAGTACCCTTACATAATGCAAACATCCATCCTGTCTCCTCAACCTATGTGTTATCTAATCTGTCAACTCAACCCTACCTATTTTACGGCTCAAATTATACCCTAAAAATACCCCTCGATATGTCCCCGTGTACAGATTTTGGCCCTTTAGGTTGAGTAGACAACTTAGATGTAATTCCGAAAACCCAGTAAAATTAAGGCTTACAGCCTTGATAGAGTAGAGCAGTGGGGTTTCCACCGCCCCCTCATCAAACCGTACATGCGATTTTCCCGCATACGGCTTTCCGATATTCTTCTTCCTTCAGCATTCAACCGCAAA
>Ga0134090_1002235_pt1 | contig 10623 bp, 10 predicted proteins | sample 1_4taG_FD_94453 | JGI IMG/M metagenome (GOLD analysis project Ga0134090, IMG submission 94453) | Switchgrass degrading microbial communities from high solid loading bioreactors in New Hampshire, USA - 1_4_20_6_A1 metaG | ecosystem: Engineered > Bioreactor > Semi-continuous > Anaerobic >...
ACTACAGCATGATTAAAAGAAAACAGCCGGTTGGACCGGCTGAAATGATGCTTAGGCAGAGAAATGATCTATTTAATAATCAACACTGGTATGGGGGAAAGACGAGAAACCTTGTCAGATACACTGCCGAAAACCAGTTCCTGAAACTTGTTGATGCGCCGGCTTCCCATAATGATAAGATCGTAATCCTTGTTATTTTCAACCAGGTCCAGTACCAGAGAGGCCGGATCTCCGCCGGCTCTTTTCAGAGTGCAGCTGATTCCTTTTTCCTTGAGCATTTCTTCATAGATTTTGAGTATTCGCAGGGACTCAGCTCTTAATTCATCAAGGCGGTCCTGGTTGTGGAGCTTGGTAATATCCACATTACCAGTATTGTACACATTGAACAGGTCGATACTTCCTATCAAACCATTTTGGGCCAATTCAGCTGCTTTTTCCACAGCGCGACGAGACTGCTCGGAATCATCAACGGCAACCAGCACTTTGGTAAATACCATAACAGCCCTCCTTAAAATATTAATGGCCTTTTACTACCGGCAACCTTGCCTTGTTGTTCAGATTATAACAAATCTTGACTGCATTAACAAAATGGTTGAAACTAAAGGCTAAGTAAAAGAGGAGGTTAGGAAATGGCTGACAAGATCAGGGTTATAGTTGCCGGCGCCTTAGGACGTATGGGCACAGAAACAGTAAAAGCTATATGTCAGGATGAAGAATTGTCATTGGTAGCCGCCGTAGATATAAAAGCAAGAGGTGAAACGGTCAGTGACATCACCGGGTTAAAAGAGATTTCCCTGACTATTGACAATGATCTGGAAGCAGCATTGGAGCGGACTAAACCCCAGGTGCTGGTGGATTTTACCAATCCCCAGGCCGTATTCAATAACGTGCGCACTGCCTTGACTAAAGGAGTAACCAGTGTGGTGGGAACGACCGGCCTGAACCAGGTGGAATTGAACCAGTTGGAGAAACTGGCCCTCGAACATAATGTGGGAGTTGCCGTCATTCCCAACTTTGCCATCGGCGCAGTATTAATGATGAAGTTTGCCCAGGAAGCCGCCAGGTATTTTCCAGATGTAGAAATCATCGAACTCCACCACGATAAGAAAATGGATGCTCCTTCGGGAACGGCTATTAAAACCGCTGAATTAATCAGTCAAAATCGTCCCCAACGACCACCGCGCAATGTCAGAGAGATGGAGAAAATTACGGGCTGCCGGGGAGGCGATTTGGATCAGATACGTATACATAGTGTCAGGTTGCCTGGTTTTGTAGCTCACCAGGAAGTTATTTTTGGCGGCATTGGACAAAGCCTGACCATACGGCACGATTCCTATGATCGGGTAGGCTTTATGCCCGGAGTAATAATGGTAGTAAAACGTATGCTGGACCGCAAAGGGTTGGTATATGGTATGGAGAACCTATTATAAATGTATATATGATTGGTAAAAGAATAACTTTGTGATAGGAAGACGGGTTTCCCGTCTTATTTTTTTGCCCTCCTTCAGGGAAGCAGTAGGTCAAGCACCATCATAAAAATGGGTACATATAATGCTATTAATTGTATGAAGGGATTGTAACCAATAAGGGAGGGGCATAGGTTGAGTTCCGTTTTATCCGGACTAAAAGTTGCGGTATTAGGGGGAGATGACCGAGAATTAATTTTAATCTGCGAACTGGTTAAGATGGGGGCTACGGTAGCAGTAGCCGGGTTCCCTAAAGAAAAAGTTGCTCATGGGGCATTCAGTGTCAGTTCTGTTGAAGAAGCCTGCAAGGATGCCGAAGTGGTAATACTGCCGCTGCCGGGAACCAATGCGGAAGGTGTAATTCGCGCTGTCTATTCTGAGGAAAACCTGGTATTAAGCGAAAAAGCCATTCGCAGTATTGCCCCTAATGCCCTGGTCATTATTGGGACTGCCAGACCTTTTCTTAAAGCCTGGAGCGAAAAATATGGCTTTACGCTGCTGGAAGTCAATGATATGGATGAACTGGCTATTCTAAACTCTATACCCACTGCAGAAGGTGCTATTCAGATAGCCATGGAGGAAACCCGCATCGCCATTCACGGCAGCCGGATCTGCATAGTTGGCTTTGGAAGGGTGGGAATAACTCTGGCTCGCATCCTAAAAGCCATGAATGCTGAAGTTACCGTGGTAGCTCGCAATCCAGGACAGTTAGCCCGAGCTTATGAAATGGGCTGTGAACGGGCCGATTACAGTCAACTGCGTGATATTGTCAACAGCATGGATATAATCTTCAACACCGTACCCCAGCTGGTTTTGGATCGTTCTATCCTGAAATATGCCAATCCAGAATTACTGATTATAGATTTGGCCACTCAACCCGGTGGTACTGATTTTGAAGCGGCTAATGCCCTGGGCATCAAAGCTATATTGGCACCCGGACTCCCGGGCAAGGTGGCCCCAGTTTTTGCCGGCCGGATTTTGGCTGATGTTATACCCCGGCTGATAATTACTGAATTGTCCAAGTTGGAGAAAAACCTGATATTGGTTCCCAGGGAGGTGTGATAAATGGAGTTACCGTTAAAGCGGTTGACAGGAGTAAAAATAGGCTTGGTTTTGACCGGATCACACTGCACCGTAGATGAGGTCATTCCCGAAATTAAACGGCTTAAAGATGAAGGAGCAGAAGTAATACCGATTTTTTCTTATATTGTTGATACTCAGGATAACCGTTTTTATAAGGTTAAAGATCTTAAAAAGACTATAAAGGATATTACGGGTCATGAGATCATTAACAGCATTGTGGGAGCAGAGCCAATCGGACCCCAGAAGCTGTTGGATATTGTAGTAGTTGCTCCAGCAACCGGGAATACCATAGCCAAAATGGCTAACGGCATAACCGACACTCCGGCTCTTATGGCCATCAAGGCTCAGCTGCGCAACCAGAGACCGGTGGTTATTGCTATTTCCACCAATGATGCTTTAGGAGTAAATGCCCGTAATATCGGCATGCTATTGAATATGAAGAATATTTATTTTGTTCCTTTCCGCCAGGATAATCCTATTGAAAAGGCCAACTCAGTGGTGGCCTGCATGAGTCTTATTACCGACACAGTTATTCAAGCTCTTCAGGGTCGACAAATTCAACCCCTGCTCCTGGGGCCTGCGATTTCTTGAGCAAGATAATCCTGCTGTGATAAAATGGAATGCAGATGTTTTTGCAGGAGGTTTATTAAAGTGTCAAGGGGCATACGTTTGGCTATCGTTGGAGCAACAGGAGCTGTAGGACAGGAGATGCTGAAAGTTCTCCAGGAACGGGATTTCCCAATCAGCAAACTAATATGCTTGGCTGATCCCAGGGAAGAAGGGACATTAATAGATTTTAAGGGTGAAACTATAAAGGTTCAGGCTGCCAGCCGGGAACATTTCCAAGAGGCAGATATTGCCCTGTTTGCAGTGGGAACCGATGTCAGCCGCGAGTTGGCACCACAGGCAGTAGAATGCAACTGCACAGTAATTGACAACAGTTATGCCTTTCGCTTGGTAGATGATGTCCCTCTGGTCGTTCCGGAAGTAAACCCGGAAGATGTAGCCTGGCATAAGGGAATTATCGCCAATCCGAATTGTTCAACTATCATAATGGTAGTAGCTATAAATCCTATTCATAAAGCCGCTCATATCAACAGAGTAGTGGTATCCACTTATCAAGCCGTATCGGGTGCAGGAAAAGCTGGTTTGGAGGAACTTGATGCTCATACCCGGGCCTACTTTGCCGGAGAGTCCGTTGTACCGCATACTTTCCAACATCCCATTGCTTTTAATCTCATCCCGCATATAGACAGTTTTGTAGAAGAGGGTTATACCCGGGAAGAAATGAAAATGGTTTGGGAAACCAGGAAAATTATGCATCATCCCGAGTTGAAACTTGCCGCTACCGCAGTTAGGGTACCGGTCTTTCGCAGTCATTCCGAATCAATAAATCTGGAAACCAGGACTCCTTTAACTCCGCAGCAGGTCAGGGAAATTCTCAGTCAAGCACCTGGTGTTGTAGTCGAGGATGATCCCGCCAATAATGTCTATCCTATGCCCTTGTACACTTCTAATAAAGATGAAGTTTTTGTAGGGAGAATTCGCCGAGATCTATCCAGTGATAACGGGATTGCTTTGTGGGTGGCAGCTGACCAGATCCGTAAGGGAGCAGCCACCAATGCGGTGCAGATAGCGGAGATTGTAGTGGAACGCAATTATTATTAGGACGGTGGAAAAAAGTGAAAATTACCGTTCAAAAATTCGGCGGCACCTCGCTGGCCAACTATGAGCAGCGGGATAGAGTATGTGATATTATACAAAAAACCCTTGACTCCGGAAACCAATCGGTTGTGGTTGTGTCAGCTATGGGGAGGAAACAGGATCCCTATGCTACCGACACCTTGATCCAGTTGGTACGGGATGTGAATCCCCAGCCTGCTGCGCGGGAAATGGATCTGATCATGGCCTGCGGGGAGATAATATCCGGAGTGGTTTTAACGGCGCAGCTAAATCACCGTGGTATTCCGGCCCGTTTTTTCACCGGGGAGCAGGCCGGAATTGTTACTGATGACCAATTTAACAATGCTCACATCAAATATATCAATCCCAAGAATATTTTAGCCTGCTTGAAAGAAGGCCTGGTGCCGGTAGTGGCTGGCTTTCAAGGCAGAGCGGAAAATGGGGAACTTACTACTCTGGGTAGGGGAGGCAGTGATACTACCGCCAGTGCTTTGGGGGTGGCCCTTCATGCCGAAGTGGTGGAGATTTTTACTGACGTAGAAGGAGTAATGACTGCCGATCCCCGCATAGTAGAAAATGCCAGGTTGCTGGATGATATTACCTACAACGAGATATGCCAGCTGGCCCGGGACGGTGCCAAAGTAATTCATCCCCGGGCGGTAGAGATTGCCATGCAAAGCGGTATACCACTGCGGGTAAGGTCTACGTTTTCTGATTCTCCTGGGACTTTGATAACCCATCAAAACTTTGGACGCCAGGACGCGGTCAGTATTATACGCGACCGGTTAATTACCGGAATAACCTATACTTCCAATATAGCCCAGATTAAAGTAAACGTTGGTAAGCTGGATGACAAGAAGAGCGTAGAATTAAAGATATTTAAAACTCTGGCCGATAACGGAATAAGCATAGATTTTATCAGTGTTCAGCCTGAATTAATCATGTTTACGGTGCCCACTGATGACTCTGCTCGTACCATTGATATATTGCACAGCCTTGGTCTTAACCCCGATGTGGAAATGAACTGTGCCAAAGTAGCCATTGTTGGGGCAGGCATGACTGGAATTCCCGGAGTCATGGCCCGGGTAGTAGAAGCTCTTACTGACAACAGCATTCCCATACTCCAGTCGGGTGATTCGTACACCAATATCTGGTGCCTGGTAAAGCGCGAGCATATGGAGAAAGCTGTTCAGGCACTCCATGATAAATTTGAATTGGGAAATATTTAACAGAAGGTGATCTGTATGGAAATGCCCCGATTGATAACAGCTATGGTAACGCCTTTTACTGATGACCTGCAGGTGGACTATAGCCGTGCTGCCCAGTTAGCTGAATACCTGGTGAAAAACGGCAGTCAGGGAATTGTGGTAGCAGGAACCACAGGAGAATCTCCGGTCCTATCTGATGAGGAAAAACTGCGCCTGTTCTCGGTGGTAAAAGAACAGGTGGGTGACAAGATTAAGGTATGGGCAGGTACTGGCAGCTATAACACCCAACATGACATTGAGCTTAGCCGCGAAGCCGAAAAAACCGGTGTGGACGGCATCCTGCTGGTAGCCCCCTATTATAATAAACCCAGCCAGGAAGGACTTTACCAGCATTTCCGGGCTATAGCTGAGGCCGTCAGCTTACCGGTTATGGTCTATAATATTCCCAGCCGGACCGGCTGTAACATATTACCTGAAACCATGGCCCGCCTGGCCGCTATCGAAAACATAGTAGCTCTCAAGGAATCTACCGGGGATATGAATCAAGCTTCCCAGTTGGCCCGGCTGCTGCCGGACACCGTAAAGATATATTCAGGGGATGACTCCCTTACTCTTCCCATGATGTCTGTGGGAGCATATGGAGTGGTAAGTGTGGCCTCCCACCTGGTAGGCCGGGATATTGCCCGCATGATAGATGCTTTTGTAAGAGGCGATGCTCCGGAAGCGGCTCGTATTCACTTAAAATTATTCCCCATCTTCAAGGGGCTGTTTATAACTACCAATCCTATCCCGGTTAAAGAAGCCCTGAATATGATGAATATGCAGGTTGGAGGCTTCCGGCTGCCCATGACTGGCGCCAGTGAGGCGGAAAAGGCAGCAATTAGAGAGATGCTGGCATCCAATGGACTGATATAAAAGCTGGATGGTATAAGACGGATCGGGCCCCGTAAATCACCGATGTGATTGACAGTGCTGGATCCGTTTTTTTATGGCCATTATCTTTCAAGTTAGGAAGGTTTAGTTGTAAGGCCTTTTTCTATCGGCTATAATAATCAAAGCGATTGGTTCGGGCGGAAAGAAAACTGAATAGCAAGGAGGTGAAACCATGTCTGATAATGAGCGTATTCAGATTATTCCTCTGGGCGGTATGGGGGAAATCGGTAAAAATATGCTGGCAGTCCGTTATGGGGACACCATTTTGGTCATCGACACCGGACTAATGTTTCCCGAAGAAGAACTGCTGGGAATAGATGTGGTGATTCCTGATATCACCTATCTCATAGAGAATCGGGATAAGGTTAAAGCGATTTTGCTGACTCATGGGCATGAGGATCATGTGGGAGCTCTGCCCTATGTTTTAAAGGAGATCCAGGTTCCTGTCTATGGAAGCAGGCTTACCCTAGGTATTGTGGAAGGGAAGTTAAAAGAACATAACCTGGATTGCGGTTGTCTGAATGTTGTTAAACCCCGGGATGTTATCAAGATTGATGACCTGGAAGTGGAGTTTATCCGGGTAAGTCACAGTATACCCGATGCCATGGGAATAGCCATACACACTCCCCTGGGCGTGATACTGCATACTGGTGATATAAAGCTTGACCAGACTCCGGTTGATGGACAGGTGGTAGATTTTCGCAAACTGGCTGAACTGGGTGAAAAAGGAGTTCTGGTGTTTTTAGGCGACAGCACCAACGCTGACAAGCCGGGCTTTACCATGTCCGAGAAAGTAGTAGGCAATACTTTTGATGAGCTGTTCGGCAAGTGTCAAGGACGCATTATTGTAACTACCTTCGCTTCCAACGTGCACCGCATCCAGCAAGTTATCAGCACGGCTCATAATTACGGCCGTAAAGTATGTGTTATTGGCCGCAGCATGGTCAATAATGTTAAGATATCTTCCGAATTGGGCTATATGAAAATACCTGAGGGCATCTTTATAGAACAAGAAGAGATAAGCAAGTATCCACCCAATCAGATCGTTATAGTCACCACCGGCTCTCAGGGTGAACCCATGTCAGCTTTGACTCGTATGGCCACCGCTGATCACCGCTGGGTAGGTATTGAACCAGATGATACGGTGATTATTTCAGCTACACCGATACCAGGCAATGAAAAACTGGTTGCCAGAACCGTCGACCTGCTGTTCAGGCAGGGGGCAGAAGTGATATATGAAAAAGGCATGGGAGTGCATGTTTCCGGACATGCCGCCCAAGAAGAATTAAAAATACTGCTGAATCTGATTCGGCCCCGGTACTTTATACCGGTTCACGGAGAATACCGGCATCTGATGAAACATGCCCGGTTGGCTGAAAGTCTGGGTATCCCCCGTTCACGCATATTTGTGGCCGAAAACGGCCAGATAATAGAGGTAAGCCGTAAAAAAGCCAGCATAGTGGGCAAAGTTACCGCCGGCAAAATCCTGGTGGACGGGCTGGGGGTCGGAGATGTAGGCAATATTGTTCTGCGGGACCGCAAGCAGTTGTCCCAGGATGGGATTATGATCGTGGTGGTAACCATTCAAAAGGAAACCGGAGAGGTTCTGGCCGGACCCGATATCGTAACCCGTGGATTCGTATATGTTCGCGAATCCGAGCAGCTTATTGATGATGCCAAGGAACGGGTAAAGGAAGCCCTGGACAGCTGCGGGCAGCGCAGGATAACCGAATGGGCGGTAATAAAAGCCCAGGTGCGCGACCGTCTGGGCAAGCACCTTTACGAGAAAACGGGACGCAGACCCATGATACTGCCGATTATAATGGAAGTCTGATAATTAAAGGCCGATTTTTGAATGTAAATCGGCCTTGCTTTATTATTGATGAAATAGATTGGGAAATACTCCTATCATACTTCATATTGTTTTTAACAGTATTGATGACGTGGAACAGGCTCGCAGGCAACAGCGAGCTTATTATTTTCTGCCCGGGTAATGTACTCCCTGGCCTGATAGAACTTACCGGGAGAGAGAGGAACTGGAAAAACAGCGCCAGGAGATGACCAATGCCCTGGCCCATGATCTGAAGACCCCTTTGAGTATTATTTCCGGCTACGCTCAGAACTTAAAGGAGAACATTCACACCGAGAAACGGGAGCATTATGCCGCCCATATCCAATTTAATGTAGAACGGATGGATAAGATCATCGGCAGCATGCTGGAGATGACCAGATTAGAATCGGATTCCCTGCAAATAAAACGGGAGGAGCTATCCCTGGCCGAAGCCAGCCAGGAGGTGCTTGAACGTTATCGCTCAATCTGTCAGGAAAAATCTATTGCGGTTATCAGCGAAGGTGGGGCAGTAATAGAGGCAGATCATGCCATGATGGTACGAGTAATAGACAACTTTTTTATCAATGCCCTGGAAAACACCCCGGAGGGCGGCTTTATCGGCATCAGAATCCGGGACGGACTTTTTGAAATCTATAATAGCAGCAGTCACATACCGGAAGAGCGCATAAAGGAAATATGGCTTTCTTTTAAGAAAGCTGAGCTTTCCCGTGGCAGTTCCAAAGGTACCGGTCTGGGCTTGGCCATTGCCAGCACCATTTTGGAATTGCACGGTTTTTCGTATGGTGCTGAAAACCGTGATAGCGGGGTAGTATTTTGGTTTAAATTCCGGTAGGGTAATACCTGAAACAATATGCAAGAAATGACAATAGCCAACTGTAAACATTGTTAGTTGGCTCTGAATGGGATTTATAAATATGAGGGTTCTTATTATGGTTTTTATAATGAAATTGTATATGAAGATTGACTCTCCTCCAAGGGTACAGATTAACATAAGCACGTGGAGGTGAGATGATGCTGAAAATCGGCGAGTTTTCCAAATTATCTATGCTAACGGTAAAGGCTTTGCGCTTTTATGAAAAAGAAAAACTGCTGGTCCCGGCCCATATTGATGAATGGACGGGATACCGCTATTACGAAACCAACCAGCTTGAGACTGCGGTAGCTATCAAAGCACTCAGACAGCTTGATTTCTCTGTTGACGAGATTAGAGCCTACTTACTGGGACGATCCATAAAAGACATTCTGATTGCCAAGGAAGGGGAACTCAAACAAAAACAGTCCGATATTTCACGTCAGCTCTCCATAATAAAATATTTATTGGAGGATGCGGAAATGAAGTATCAAGCGGTTGTCAAAGAAATCCCTGAATGTATTGTCTACAGTGAAGAGCGTGTGCTGAATGATTACAGCGAAATAGGCAAGCTGGTTCTGGAATCGGCCGAAGAATGCCTGCGCATCAATCCCGGTATTGAATGTGTAAAACCCGACTATTCCTTTGCAGAATACCTGGATGGTGAGCACAAGGAAACCAATATTCTGACCAGGTATTCCCAGGCAGTGGTTAAAGCAGGAGTTGAGAACGACAGAATCAAGTTCCGCCGCCTGCCGGCAACCAAAGCTATCTGTATTTATCACAAAGGTGCCTATGATCTGCTGGGTGATGCCTACGCATACATCATGAAATATGCGGAAGAGAACGGTTATAAGGTGGCAGGGCTGGTGCGGGAATGTTACATTGACGGGGTGTGGAACAAGGACAATGTGGATGATTGGCTGACGGAGCTGCAGCTTCCCATAGAATAAAGTGACGGAATACAGGCTGGTTTTTCTAGTAAAAGCCAGCCTTTTAATTTTGAAATAATTATCAGCCTTACTGATAATACTGCTTTTTAAAGCATTTAAGTTTAGATTCCACTTCAGCCAGCGGCTCTTTCATCTCAAATCCAAAAGAAACCTCATAATATAGAAGCCAGACAAATGTTGCCATTGTTCGCACATTTGAACATAATGAATTTATGAACTTCTAGATCGGAAGTAGTTAGAGTCATTTGAGAAAATAGTTGAGAAGTAAGATAGTTAAAGGCGGGCGACATAGAGCTTTCGTGAAGAAGGCAGAATCTTTACCGCCTTAGTAATCTTTGATCATCAACAAAGATACGAAAACCGGGGAACAGAGCAAGACAAAATAATTTAGCGAATTTAGAGGAGGATAAATTGGTGCCGGAGGACTGATTATATGAGGCCACCTAAGGTTTTGGATAATAAAAAATATAAAGTTATAGATGAGTTAAAGGCTGAACTGCGTAAAGGTTCAAAGTTGTCAGTTATATCAGCTTACTTTACTATCTATGCTTTTGAGGAACTTAAAAAAGAACTAAGTAAGATAGACAGCATGAGG
>Ga0134090_1002249_pt1 | contig 10545 bp, 9 predicted proteins | sample 1_4taG_FD_94453 | JGI IMG/M metagenome (GOLD analysis project Ga0134090, IMG submission 94453) | Switchgrass degrading microbial communities from high solid loading bioreactors in New Hampshire, USA - 1_4_20_6_A1 metaG | ecosystem: Engineered > Bioreactor > Semi-continuous > Anaerobic > Digestate...
TCAACATGTCCGCCACTCCAATTACCAATGCCTTCATGCTGTACAACAAAGGCATCGATATCCAGCTGGTGAACGTATCGGTTTGGGGTATGCTCTATGTACTGAGCCCTGAGGACAACGTTCAAAGTGTAGCCGATCTCAAAGGCCAGCAGGTAGCAGTGGCTGGTCAGGGCGGTCTGCATGATTTGGTATTTCGTCACCTGCTGATCCAGAACGGTGTGGACCCTGATAAAGATCTGGAGATCCTCTACCTGGATCTGCCGGAAGCATCTGCGAAGCTGGCTACCGGTGAGTTGAAATATGCGGTATTAAATGAGCCTAACTCCAGTATGGCCACTCTCAATGCCCGCAAAGGCGGCGTGGAACTGAAGCGGGTTTTGGACCTGCAGGAAGAGTGGCAGAAAGTAACCGGTCAGGAGAAGGCACGTATCCCTCAAGCCGGTTTTGTGGTCCTGAACAGTGAGCAGGTAGGAAAGAATGCGGTATTAAAATTCCAGGATAGGTTCACTGCCGCTGCGGAGTGGGTCAACAATAACCCTGCCGAGGCCGGGCCTATTGTAGAAAAGCACTTTGAATGGATGAAAGCACCAGCAGTTGAGCAGTCTTTGCAGTTTGCCCGTCTGAACCCGGAATGGGCGGCTGACTGTCAGGATGAAATTGAAGCCTTCTTTACTGAGCTAAGCAAGACTGCTCCGCCGGAAGCCCTAGGAGGAAAGCTTCCCGATGCGAAATTCTATTTCCAACCCTAAAAAGGACCTGGCTTACAAGCTGCTCGGGGTTCTGTTAATCATACTCTTTTGGCAGCTGCTGTCGATGATCTACCTAAGTGTACTGGTTCCATCTCCTGCTGAGACGCTGTCCGCACTGCGGCAGCTGCTTCTCAGCGGAGAGATAACCAGGAACCTGAGTATTTCTTTTCAGCGGCAGTTTACCGGTTTACTGCTGGGGGTCATGGCCGGAATTATCACTGGTTTGCTGGCCGGGCTGAAACGCAGCATCGAACTTATAATGAGTCCTCTGGTCAAGTGCCTGATGACCATTCCCGCGGTGATATTTGTGGTCATGGCCATGGTGTGGTTTGGCATGGGTTCGGTTATGGCCGTGTTTATAGTGGCTCTGCTGGTGTTTCCCATAATGCATGTTAACATTGTAGAAGGATTCAAGTCCATTGATGCCGCTTACCTGCAGATGGCCCGCGTTTACCGGGTACCATTAAAAATACGATTTAGAAAAATCTATTTACCCGGTGTTATGCATTCCTTCCTGGCCGGTATATCTTTAGCTGTAGCCTCTTCCATAAGGCTAACCATCATGGCGGAGTTACTGGGGGCCCGGGAAGGTATGGGACAAAAAATTGCTATATCCAGGTCTTACCTGCAGACAGACCATTTGTTTGCCTGGGTACTGGTATTGATTTTTATTGTTTTCACCCTGGATTGGCTTTTCATACGCCCGTTGAATCGCATGGCTAATCGCTGGAAAGCCCCTAATTGAGATTGGCCTGATATGTAACTGGACAAGGAGGTTCATAAGTTGGATAACGCTATTGTCTTGCAGCCCGTTGGAGTAGTCCATACCGACATTGACCACCCCAAAGATATGCCGGTAGGCGGCGAACTGGCCCAAATCGAAATATTCCCTGAGTACCAGGCTGCTCTTACCCGTATTGAGGAGAACTCCCATATCTGGGTGCTGATGTGGTTTCACCTTGGTGACCGGAATATCCTGACTACCCGCCCAGTCAAGATTAACCCCGATCTTCCAGAATTCGGGGTATTTGCCCTGAGAGCATTCAGTCGTCCCAACCCCATTGCGATAACCAGGGTCAAGCTGGAAAAGCGGGAAGGAAACCGTCTCTGGGTCAGCGGTCTGGATGCTGTCAATGGTACTCCGGTCCTGGATATAAAACCTTATTACGAAGCCGACCGGGTGTTTTCCCCGCGGACATCCTACATAAGACCCCGGGAGCGCCAGATGCGCATGGACCAGTTTTTACGTATTGCCCTGGCTCACCACCAGGAAGAATGTGCAGATGTTTACCTGGCGGCACGCATGGCAGTAGTGGCGGATGAGTACCTGGGCCAGCTTACCCAGGATGACGTCATAGTAAGTGTACAAGGTTCCCGCTGCCTGGCTGACGCTGTTCAGGGGGTTACCAATGCCCGCCTGGCCAATCCTGCTCGCCTCAATTTTATTGAAAGTGATACCGACCGTCCCGTGGTTAAGTGGTCCAAGGGAGAACAGGTCTTGACGTTAACCGGCAAGCACCTGCTAAACCAGCAGGATTTCTGGAACCTGGAGGACCAGCAGGTCATGGACATCGAACACATCAGCAGGTAAAGGAGGTTTCTATATGATTACCTTCGCAGACTGGGAAGCCACGGTTAAATTCCACGGCCATATCTGCCCTGGAGTGGCGGTAGGTCATCGCGCCTGCTGGTATGCCCGCAAGCTTTTAAACCTGACCAGTCCTTCCCTGGCTCCGGAATATGTGGTAGTGGCAGAGAACGATTTGTGCGGCCTGGATGCTGTGCAGGTCAATACCGGATGTACCGTGGGCAATGACGGTCTGATTATTAATCTGCAGGGCAAACAGGCCTTCAGCTTTATTAACAAAAAGACCGGACTGGGAGTGCGCATCGTTCTGGAAGCACCCTTGTGGGACTCCAATCACCCTATTGAACTCCATCACAAGGTAAAATTGGGTACAGCCACCCCTGAAGAAGCCCAGGAGTTTTTCCGCCTGCGCCTGCAGCGGGGTGAACAACTTCTGGAACTCACCGATGAAGAATTGTTCAAGGTTGAGGAAATAAATCAAAAGATTCCCGGCAAACCACGGCTTCATCCCGTTGTCCGCTGCACTCGCTGCCGCGAACAGGTAATGCTGCCCTGGGTCATACAGCAGGGGGATGAGCAGCTCTGCCCCCGCTGCCGTTAACAAAGATTAACCCGCTCCAAATCTGCAGCAGCAAAACGAAAAAAGGTTTTATAGCATTGCTGGATGCAAACTAACTTGGTTACTCTTGCCCGCTTTTTTAAGCTACGGCGGTCTTGGCTCTGACAGCCAAGGCCGCCTATTCCACCATATTATCAACAAACAGATGACCAAATTCTCATATATTATGATATGCTCTTATTAGATTCATATATATTTATGTTTGCAAGAAAGGAGCTGGGGCAGCTCGATGAACAAAATGCTGAAATGGCTCATTATTCTTGCTGTAGCTGGGTTTGCAATGATGCTGACCGTTAAAATCCCAGCTCTGGGATTTGCGGAAGCCAGCTTTTGCGGCCGGTGCCACGCTATGGAGGAGCAGGTCTCTACATATCTCCATTCTCCTCATGCCAATGCTGCCAACTGCGGTGACTGTCACGACCCCCACGGGCTTATTACCGGAAGCGCTTTTGCTGCGTACACGGGAGCACGAGACGTCTATCGCGTAGTTACCAATACCATTCCCGCCGAAATTCGCACTACCAATCTCAGCCAAAAAGTGATTCAAGACAACTGCCTGCGCTGTCATGGGGATATCATGGCTGTCATCGGCGACACCAGTCACAACGGAGGGAGCTATTGTTTCCATTGTCATCAGGAAATCGTACATGAAAGATGATGGGTAAGGAGGGGATATTTTGAGTTCTGATCAGATCAAAAAAGTGCTGTTGATTGCCGTACCTGTTCTGCTGGTAATACTGGCAGCAGCCATATTCCTGTTCAACCGCAATAATGATATCACCTTGGAGGGGCCGCAGGGGGAAATAGCCGCCCATGAAACTGATTCCTCTGTCTGGGGCCGTTTTTACCCGGCTCACTGGGACAGCTACCAGGCTAATAATTACAATATTGATAATCCTTCACATTTTGATACCAAGCCTTACCTGCAGGTCATGTATGCCGGAACAGGTTTTTCCAGGGAATACAATGAACCTCGCGGGCATGTTTACAGCATAGAAGATGTTCTGGCTATCGACCCGGCTCGTAAAAAAGCAGGGGCCTCCTGCATCACCTGCAAGTCCACCCAGGTTCCGGAATTGATGGACAAATATGCAGAAAACTATTATCTAATGTCCTTTGATGAAATTGCCGGTGAAGTATCTCAACCCATCGGATGCCTGGACTGCCATGACCCCAAAACCATGGACCTGAAGCTGACCCGTCCGGCATTAATCGAAGCATTACAAAGACAGGGCAAAGATATTGACAGTCTTACCAACCAGGAGCTGCGGAGTCTGGTGTGCGCCCAGTGTCATGTTACCTATTATTTTGCTCCCGACAGCAAGAAAATCACTTTCCCCTGGGATAAGGGACTAAAAGCTGATGAGATTCTCGCCTATTACGACGAGAAAGGGTTCAGCGAGTGGGTCCACCCTGACGCGGGCACCGGTTTGGTCAAACCGCGCCATGCTGAGTATGAAACCTTTATGAACAGTACTCATGAATCGGCAGGAGTGGCCTGTGCTGACTGTCATATGCCATACACCCGTGTAGGTAACAAGAAAATCAGTTCTCACACCTGGCAGAGTCCTTTGAACAATATCGAAGAAAGCTGTACCACCTGCCATCGCAATGGTACCGATTGGCTGATTCAGCGGGTGAAAACTATTCAGAGCCAAGTCAAACAAACTCAGGATATAGCCGGTAATGCAGTGGTGGAAGCCATCAATGAGCTGAAAATCAGCCGGGAGTCTCCTGAGGTGGACCAGGCTAAACTTGAAGAGGCCATGTACCAGCATCGCAAAGCCCAATGGTACCTGGATTACGTAGCTGTTACCAACGGTTACGGCTTCCATAATCCTACCGAAACCTTAAACAATCTGGGTATTGCTATTGACTCAGCCCATAAATCAGTGCAGCTGGCCCGGGAAGCCCGCGGGCTCAAATAGGCATTGCTGGGCAAACACCGCTCAGCGGTGTATATTAAAGGTAATAATTGTAATATTTTGGCCCTGGGCAGGTTTTCCCCCAGGGCCATTGTTGTTAAAAGACATAGTTTTATCGGTTCAGGCTTGGGAACTTAGCTGTACTTCAGCCCGAAATTATTTTAACGTAAAAGGTACGCTGGCGCGGTCCATCGAACTCGCAAAAATAAATCCCCTGCCAGGCTCCCAGGGCCAGGCGCCCTGCAGTTATAGGAATCAGTTCTGAGGAACCCAGGGTACTGGCTTTCAGGTGGGCAGCAGAATTGCCTTCGCTGTGGCGATCCCGGGGATGATGCCAGGGGTACATTTCTTCCAGGCGCATCATAATATCGTGTAACACATCGGGATCAGCATTTTCATTAATGATTACGGCCGCAGTGGTATGCGCGCAGTAAACCAAAGCGATGCCTTCCTGAACAGCCTCCTGTGTGATGACATCCTGTACTTGGTCTGTTATATCAAGCATTTGCTCGTGTTGCTTGGTCAGCAGCTTAATCTTGTGCAGCAACTCGCCACCCCCATAGTCTTTCTTCAACTGCAATCTCTACATAGGCTTTACGGGTTTAAGAGACTTTTGCTTACGGCTCACCACCGCCCGCGCCGCTAAAACAATTAACAGCAAAACTACTATAATTAATCCATAAATGGCCAGGGCGATACCATTTGGGTCAGCCAGTCTGGCCGGCAGGGAGGGGTCGTCATTAACGATTTTCCGGCCCTGTTTTTGGCTGTAATACTTGGGTATCTGGGGCAGCCCATCTACTTGTTCAAAAGACTGCAGGTAACTGGCCAAAGCCCACCATTCCTTAACTTCGTTGTTATCCGCATCTCTTATAATATGCTCTTCAAAGTCGGTAATGGGGATTCCCTCTTTGGTTTTGGGAACCAGAGACAGCAGTCCGAAAGATTTTTCACCGACTACGGACAGCATTTGGGCTGAATACAGGCCAGCGGCCACCCGGTATAGTTTGTCGTCTTCAATTTCTTCCCTGGAGCCATCCGGCCTCAGCAAGGCTGCATCGGTAACTTTGTTAAAGATAATACGGTGGGGATTAAAGGTATAAGTAAGCCCGGCCATATACAGCTGAGCAGGTTTCATAATAGGGGCTACTGAGGCATCCACCTCACATACCGTTTTCAGCTCTTTACCGGTCAAATACACCGACAGCAGCGGGTAGCCTGACCTTTTATCCGGTCCGATACCCAACGAACTCACATTGAAGGCATCGGCTACGGTGATATTGCCTTTTACAAAAGAAGCCCGGATGGTGCCTGCCGGTACCACGGCTACATCCACCGGTTCATATTTTTTCCCTTCCGCCTGTTTGATGGCGTAGATATAGGAATCACCAATAAGATTGGCTAAAGGCTGTTCATCATGGATATCCTCAAGGTCTGCTGCCGGGGTAAAGCTGAAAGGTGTATAAGCCAAAACATCATCAAAGCCCAGGTTTACCTGTTTAAGATACTTTTCCTGTACCAGAGTCTTAAACTCTTCAATCCGCTGGGTTAAAGCTTCGTCAGCAGCAAGATTCCTGCTGATGGGCATAAGCTGGTAATTCACCAGGGACCAGGTACCCGGAGACTCATGGGCTAAAGCGATCCTGCCCAGATTCTTTCCATAGTGACCTGCTGAGCAGATATAAGTATTCCCTACCACAATGGGTTGGTTCAGAGTAGTATGAGTATGGCCACTGATTATCACATCAATTTCCGGAACCTCTTTAGCCAGAATTTCATCTTCCGACTTTTTCGGGTCAACATGGGTTCCAGAGTGAGACAGGCAGATGATCATATCCACCTTTTCCTGCTGCTCCAGTTTATTCACTACCTGCCGTGCCGCTTCCACCGGATCGGCAAAGTCCACTCCTGCCATGGGCGCATTGGAAGCGGCATCCTTGCCAATAATACCAAAAACCCCGATTTTGTAACCCTTGCGGTCTAATATGATGTAATCTTTGACCCCATATTCCTGCATGGCCTTTTGCAAAACCTGCAGATCCTCGCCAATAATGTTTCCCTGGTCATCCTGGGGAAATACCAGGTTGGCCGCAACTAACTGCGGCAGGCGTTCTCCGCTGGCTTTAGCGGCAAGCAGACTGCCTGCCAGGCCTTCAGGCCGGAAATCAAACTCATGATTGCCGAAAGTAGTGGCATCATAGCCCATCTGCCCCAGCATCCTCAACTCAGGAGCATCCTGGCTAAATATGGTCTGGAACAGGGTCCCCATAGAAAAATCGCCGCCATCCACCAGGATGAGATCCGGATCTTTAACCCTTTCCTGGTTAATAACGGTCTGTAAGCGAGCATATCCTCCCTGCTCCACGATCTGTTCATTCTCTTCAACCGTGTAGGGTAGCAGGTTATCATGCATATCATGGGTAAACAAAATGGTGAGAGCTTCCTGTTCAGCATCCGCTATTCCCAAAGGAAACCCTGCCAACAGCACTGCTGAAATCAGCAGCAAAGCCAAAAATCCTGCCCGTTTTTTCATCTTGTAACCCCCAAATCACTTATGTCTACCTAATTTTAGCATAATGCAGTTGTCAAGCAGTAAACCGCTTCCCCGCAGTTGAGTTGCTTTGTGCTCCGTGCTTGTAATAAAATATAAGATAACTTATGTTGGAATGACTTTTTCTATATCACCGTAAGGAGCGAAGCAAAATTGCATGCACATTCAAATCTGATTTATAGCTGATATATATGCTGTACTGAAAATCATAAATATAATGGGCATGGAAACACACCACATAAAGTTGTTAGACAATGCAACTTTTGGTAATATGATCATATAGAGAACATATGTTTGTACACGTATTATGATTGTGTAAAACTGGAGGAGATTACTAAAATGATAACTTACGTTGTTGGAGACTTATTTCAGAGTCCAGCACGTGTTTTGGTTAATACAGTTAACACTGTAGGAGTAATGGGTAAAGGTATCGCTAAAGATTTTAAAACAATATTCCCAGAAATGTTCAAGCAATACCAAACACTGTGTGAGAGAAATGCTTTCGACATAGGCCAATTATGGCTATACAAAACTCCACACAAATGGATTTTAAACTTCCCTACTAAAAAACATTGGCGTCAGCCCTCACGATTAGAATATATTGAAGCGGGTTTAAAAAAATTTGCTGCAAGTTATGTGGACTTAGGAATAACTTCAATTGCGTTTCCAATGTTAGGCTGTGGTAATGGTGAGCTTAAGTGGGAAGAAGTTAGGCCTTTGATGGAAAAATATCTCAATAATCTTCCTATAGATGTATATGTGTATTTATACGATAAAACCTGGAATAAAGCGGAGCACAAAAATGTAGAAGAAATCAAGCAGTGGCTAAGAGGAGAGCCACAGTCCCTCGCTTTCTCAGAACTATGGGAGGATGTTCAGTGTTTGCTATCCAAAAAGAACGAGTTTGTCACCCTAAACTCTGAAAAACCTTTTGAAGCACACTGTTTGGATAGTGAATCTCCTGGAATACTTATTATTGATGGCTCTGATAAATATGTAATCGAACATGAACAATTAGTTAGTCTTTGGCAACATGTAAGGAGTTTAGGTTTCTGCATGGAATCCAGCCTTCCCAATGAATTAGATGATTATGCAGAATACCTGATAGCCATTTTAAGAGAATTGCCATATTTGAAACCAGTTCTAATTAATACTTGCTACAAGCAACTAGATCATAATTCTATAGGTCTACAATATGTACCACCTATCAGTGATGAATGGTTTTCTATGATGCACGAGGTAACCAGCAGGTAATGAATAATAAAAAGGTGGATTATCGTCAATTTTATAACTACATTGATGACTTAACGAATAGCCCATGGCTAGGACCATCGCGGCGATGGTGGCCTAAATTTGTTTTTCATTTCACTAATATAACTAATGCAATACAAATATTAGAAACTGGCTATCTTTACCCTAGGTCAAAGGTAAGCCCCCATGGGTTAATGGTCAATGATAATGCCAGTCGTGAAGTAATCGAGAATACAGATCCCACATGGTTTGATTACGTTAGATTATACTTCCGTCCTCGGACTCCAACCCAGTGGCACAATGAAGGTTTCATTCCCGTACAACAAAGGTTTCAGCAAGCTCATTGTCCAGTACCTATCTTTTTCTTATTTGATTCCAAAAACATTTTATCACGGAACGGTGTATTATTTAGTGGTACGAGTTTAGCCAGAAGAGACTGTCAAGTATATTCTGATGCAGAGAGTTTTCGAAAATTACCATTTAAGTATATTTATCATGATTCATCCTTTACTGATATTGAAAAGTGGTTGATTATTGGTGCACGGCAAGCGGAAGTAATTGTTCCAGATAAACTTGATCTCACTGATCTTAAATATATTTGGTGTCGTAGTGAAGCTGAGTATAATACGCTGCTATATCTATTATCTCCGGGAGCACGCAATAAATGGAAGAATAAAATTGGGGCTGGGAAAAAAGGTAACCTATTTTATCGTAGATGGGTTTTCGTCGAAAAAGTTGATATGAATACACAAAAGGTGACATTCTATTTCAATGCCCCTCAGGAAACATGTTTACCGTTTCCAGTTAGAGTTGTAATAGTTGAATTAAGTACTAAAAGTATATATAGTTGGGAGGATTCATCGTATCAATTACCTGAAAACTATAAATTAGAAATTAGCTTACGCAATCTTAAATTTCCTAACGAATATGAAATCACGCTTTATTTTGATGATCAACTGATGTATGCTGGCAGATTTTCTGACGAAGTTTCAATCCTTTTTTAGTTTTTCAATAAATCCAGGAAAGGGTAACCCGTTATAAAAGGACAAACAAATTTTGCACCTAAATGTTCGCTCTAGTCTACGAAAGCAAACATTCAGGTGCATATTTTATAATATCCCTTTTCCCAAAAGGCATTTCCCCTATAACCTGCTCAATTCCTCCAACTGCTCTGGACTAGGATGGTTGGGGATTACTGCCACTTGTTCTTCCTTGAATGTGAAGACAATATGGTCTTCCCCGGTTATCTCCCCTATTATCGCTGCCGGTACTCCTTGACTGCGGACGGCGGCCAGGACCTCTTCCACGTGTTCCGGCGCCACCTGCACCAACATGCGGGCCTGGGTCTCACAAATCAGGATTTCTTCGGGAATAATATCTTTAACCTTTACCGGTACTGCTGCCAGGTCAACTTTTGCTCCCAGACCGCCGAAACGAGCTGATTCACATACTGCTGCTCCAATGCCGGCTGCTCCCAAATCAGAACAGGCCTTGATTTTACCGGTTTTAAAGGCAGCCAGAGTTGCTTCCATGGTTTTTCTTTCTTCCTCGAACAAGGCTACAGCGGGCTGCATGGTGTTTACCAGGCCGGCCCTGAACAGGGTGTCATTTCCGTCCTTACCTGTTTCACCGATTATTATAATCTTGTCCCCGGCTGATTTGGCTGGCTTAGTGAGGGGTTTCTCCGTAACCAGCTGTCCAATAACCGCTACCACTACTGCCGGCACAATATCACTAAAGGATGTGGAAAACCCGCCGCCAACCACAAATACATCCATGGTACGGCACATATCCGCTATGCCCTTTAGCATCAGATTGATTCTATCCTGGCTGGTCATGAACTGGCCCTGTACGCAGGTGCA
>Ga0134090_1002258_pt1 | contig 10510 bp, 8 predicted proteins | sample 1_4taG_FD_94453 | JGI IMG/M metagenome (GOLD analysis project Ga0134090, IMG submission 94453) | Switchgrass degrading microbial communities from high solid loading bioreactors in New Hampshire, USA - 1_4_20_6_A1 metaG | ecosystem: Engineered > Bioreactor > Semi-continuous > Anaerobic > Digestate...
AACAAACTGAAGTCCAATAACTACTCGGAATTAGCTATGGTAAATGTGGCAGATAGATGGAGAGAAAGATTGCGTTCTTACCTGGGGAGGTCTCATGGACATAACCAATGCAATACAACATTTACGGTTATGGTTGAAACAAGATCTACCATGAGAAGTCAGCAGAGGTCATAGTACTGATACGGTTGCAAACGTATTAGGAAGGACTGAACTTTAGGAGATGAAAGAACCGGAGGGTCTTGGTAAATGAATGTAACAGAAAATAGATTTAAGGACAGACAACTTCATATAGAAGACTATCTGCAAATGGTATCTGCGGAACAGAGAGAGCATGCAGAAGTGTCCGCCTATCAGATGATTACTGAAAACAACCACATCATCACAGACTTTCAAACGGACAATCTACTGGAGAAGATTTTACACAAAGATAACCTTAACAAGGCTTATAAGAAAGTAAAATCAAACAAAGGAGCAGGCGGGGTAGACGGGATGAATGTAGATGAACTTCTAACATTTCTCAGAAACAACCAAGTGCAACTTATTCAGTCGATAAAGGATGGAAAATATAAACCCAATCCGGTCCGCAGGGTAGAAATACCAAAAGAAGAAAAAGGGAAGGTCAGAAAACTGGGAATACCTACGGTAGTAGATAGAGTTATCCAACAAGCGATTACACAGGTACTCTCACCGATATTTGAGAAACAGTTTTCAGACTACAGTTATGGCTTTCGACCAAACAGAAGAGCCCACGATGCACTAAAACAATGTCAGAGAAACGTAGAGGAAGGATATGTCTACGTAGTAGATATGGATTTAGAGAAATTCTTTGATACAGTATGTCAAAGTAAACTAATCGAAGTGCTTTCACGAACTATCAAAGATGGAAGAGTTATCTCTTTAATACATAAATACTTAAATGCTGGGGTAGTGCAAAAGGGAATGTTCGAAAGGACAGAGGTTGGAGTACCACAAGGTGGACCACTAAGTCCATTACTTAGCAACATAATGTTAAATGAATTGGATAAGGAATTAGAGCGTAGAGGACATAGATTTGTCCGTTACGCAGATGACTGCATGATATTTTGTAAAAGCAGGAAGAGTGCAGAAAGAACCTTACGAAATATTGTGCCATATATCGAAGGAAAGTTATTTTTGAAGGTAAACCAAGATAAAACAGAGGTGGCATATATCAGTAAGGTAAAATATTTAGGTTATTCCTTTTACAGATATAAAGGAAACTGCAGACTTAGAGTACACCCAAAATCAATCAAGAAAATGAAAGACAAGATACGAGAACTCACATCTAGAAGTAATGGATGGGGTAATGAGTACCGAGCTTTGAAACTAACACAGTTTGTCAGAGGATGGGTAAACTACTTTGCTTTAGCAGATATGAAACAGTTGCTACAAAGGACAGATGAGTGGCTGCGCCATCGACTAAGAGCAATCTATTGGAAACAATGGAAGAAAGTCAAGACAAAGTTCCATGAACCAAAGAAGTTAGGTGTTGAAGAAGATAAGGCATGGGTATGTGCTAATATGCGAAATGGAAGTTGGTATTGTGGTGGATATTTCGTACTACAAACAGCATTTAACAATAAGAAACTCCGTGAACTAGGATACCCTACATTCACAGAGTTTTATTTGAAAGTATGTGAAAACTAAGGAACCGCCGTGTACGGAACCGTACGCACGGTGGTGTGGGAGGTCGGTAGCTGAAATAATCAGCTACCTCCTACCCGATTATCTAGTCTCAATTGGAAATATGAAAGAATCTAACCATCATTATGGGCGTGGTTTCTAATTTTTTATTATTTTTTCTTACAACAAACATAATATCCATAGTTAAAAAACATTAAGGAGGTATTGCATGATATTAAGTGAAAAAGACATACAGAATCTGAATTGTATGATGCTTGGTTTGGGAGCGCCTATAGAACGTGATAATACAGGATACAATAAACCGGATTGGGCTATCATGGAACCATATGGAAGATATCAACTCAAATTTAATCCCATGCAAGCTTGTGTTGTACTGGAAGTACTGAACCATTATAAAAATACTCAACTTTCTAAAAGAGCTCATGACATAGAAGAATCTCTTAGATATTACAAAGAACTTGCCAATAAGATGAATCTGCAGAATGGAGAGCTCAACAAAAATGCTGAATGTTATTTGCCAAGAGAAATGTGCTTCATAGAAACAAAGGTTCTTAGTTTAAGAAAAATAAAAACTAAAGCTCCTATGCTCATAATAAAAGCCGTGGGACCTTCATCTGAAATGTGGGACATACGTAATAAACTAATGGAGAAAGATGAAGTCAGAGTGGAGGTCAGGGATAAATGTGCTTGGATTGCTTTGCCACCTATTTATTATGAATGGGCAACAAATAGGTTAAGAAAAATTGGAAGATATGGTTATGCAATAAAAGATACAAGCTACATAAACGAGAACCTTGATGCATGGAAAGAAGAATATAACAAAGCCGTTGCTAATCCCGATAAAAATAAGGTTGAGATTATAAAAATTACAGACAATTATGTATTGGTTCATTTTGATGGATTCATTAAAGAATTAAATGACCTTAAGAGCCAATATCGCATTCGGAGTATAAAAACCAATGATGGTAAATGGAATACGGAAATACCTATATCTATTATAAGTATCGTTAATGATATTTTTGATAGGAACAATTATGAAAAATTAAATGAAGCTTCTATCAAAAACATCTCTGAACAGACTAAAGAAGACATTAGAAAAAAACTTCAAGAAGAAGAAAGGCAAAAATCATGGAATATATCCCATTATAAGCTTGTGGATCTTTCTAATTACAAATTACCATTTAAGCCCTATCCATACCAGCTGATGATGCAAAAACCATCGTCGCTCACAATAGATTTTTGTTGGGACATGATATGGGTTGTGGAAAAACCTTTATAGCCGGTATTGTTGGAGAAAGTATTCCAACACCAAAATTGGTAATAGTTCCGGAAAGTTTACGACTCAACTGGAAAAAGGAGCTTATGCAAATAAATCCAAATAATGATATACAGATTCTACTTAGCAAAGATAATTTTTCTCTCGGAAAAGACTGGACCATTATAGGATATAGTACTGTTAGTAAATTTTTGCCAGAGTTACTAGAGGCAAACATTCAATGTATTTTTATAGACGAAGCACATAGATGTAAAGCTATAGATAATTACGGTAAGCCGGCTTCACAAAGAGCAAATGCAGTTTTGCAGCTTTGTGAAAAAGCTAAGTATTGTTATCCTATGACAGGAACTCCAATCCCTACTTCAAATAAGGATTTGTTCAATATCTTTAAAATGCTTAAAGCTCCAGAAATCATAACGGGAAACAAATGGGACTTTCTTAATTACGGCAAAACCTTTTGTAACGGTTTTAATAATGGATATGGATGGGATTTCACAGGATCTTCTAATAATGAAAAATTACATACAATATTATCTAAATACATGGTTAGAAGATTAAAGAGAGATGTCCTTCCAAACCTTACAAAACAGCGTATTTTTATTCCTATAAATATTAGCAGTAAAGAATATGCAAAAATAGAAAAAAGATTGTCCGAATCCTCCGGCGAATCTTATGATACATATATGGCTCTTGCAATGACCGGAAGAAGATTAATGTCAAAGCAAAAACTAGAAGCCAGCATTGACTTAGCAGAAGACTTGCTAGATAATGGTAAGTCAATTGTTATAGTCAGTGAATTTAATGAAACCTTAGATGCAATTATGGAGGAGTTCGAAGGAGATTGCTGCTGTATTAGAGGAGGAATGTCAGACGCTGCAAAGCAAAAAGCAATAGATGATTTCCAATCTGGGAAAGTTCATGTATGCGCTCTCAATACAATTGCAGGAGGTGTTGGCGTTACACTTACTAGAGCTCATAATATGATAATATGCGACTACGATTGGACACCAGCCAACATGTCGCAAGTTGAAGATAGAATATGTAGGTCAGGGCAAACAGAACCCTGCAATATTTACTACATTTATGGAGAAAATAGTACCTTTGACAAATTGTTTATGGAAATGATTACAGAGAAATCCGGCAATATCGATGAGGTAGTTGATATGTCCGAAAATACTATGAATTTTGTAGAAGGAAAATCATCGAATGCCTCTGCATCATTTATTCAGAGACTTATGAAGTTATACGATAAAAAAAATTGAACTTTATAAATTAAAAATGCAGTCCACTATAAAAGTAGGCTGCATTTTATTTTTTATTATAAGCTAACTAGCCATTCCAGCTTCCATACGGTTGAACAGATTAAGAATAGCTCCGGGCAAAGTCTCTATGTTTGAAAAGTTATTATGCCCGCCGGTATAATCTTTTGAATTCTTAGCAGTTCTATAAAGAACTCCATAGAATGGACCGGATTTACTAAAATCTATTCTTTCCTCATTCCGAGGAATGTCGTACCGTACATATACATATTTGTCTCCTTTGCGTAAAAATCCGGAACAATCATAATGGTTACCCTCAAAAGATACGATCTCAATACCGTAAGGGTTGAGCTCCCTTTGAAGCATATTCTTAAATCCTTTAACGAAGGATTTTGCTTCTCTGCTCATATATGGTCCGTCATCCTTCACACTTTTTCCATCCCATTTACTTTTAAATAACTTCATAAGAACATAACCTCCTAATGTTTTTATTTAAAAACATTATGTTGGCTCTAAAAATATTTTGATAAAATATGATGACGATATTTACATATCTTATGAAGAGTACAAAAAAGACTGTACAAAGAATCAAATGTCAATCAAGCATGTAACATTGATTAAAGATCCGGCATAAAAAAGTATAAGAAGGTTCCTAGAATTTTATGGCATAAAAGATTAAAAAGGCTCGTATAAACGAGCTTTTTTACAACATGATAAAAACAAATATAAAACAATTTAAAAACAAAATATACACAATAAATAGTCCATTTTAAAAGTTTCCACTTTTCCGTTTTATTATTCAAAGACTAAATTAAGAAGTTTCCACTTTTCCGTTTTATTAATTAGAAAAAATTTCGAGTTTCCACTTTTCCGTTTTATTCATTGTTTTTAATCAAAAGTTTCCCGTTTTCCGTTTTAATATAGCTGGGCATATTGTCGAAAAATAAAGATTAAAAAATATATTATTAGACAATATTAAATAAATACAGAATATTCATACAGTGAATATGTATATTATAAAGTTTCCATTTCCCCGTTTTATAGTTTCCGATATTCCGTTAAATTATGGCTGCAAACATAGAAAATAAAGGCTTAGCGGGTTTTGAATACTTAATTAAGTACTTATAATATATATAAGATATATATATTACTTCGTAATATATATATCTCATATCTGTATTTTAAATATATATATCTTATATATATGGCAATGTATCGTTGCCGAATTCCCCAAACCAGGTCAATTTATTCCTTTAGAGTTTTCTAAAAATATAAGGTGTTGACATATTTAAACCTTTCTATAAATAGATTATTCGATTATTCTTTGTATTTTTAGTATTCTACAAATTATTCTTAACAAATAAAAATTAGTCGAATCTGTTAAAAACGCCCACCGCGACAACCATCTTTTGATATTATTTTTTATCATGACAAAGTGATAAAAAAATCGTTCTACATAATATACTTATAAACGGTAAAATCAAAATATTTCCGTCAAATATATCATACATTTTATTCTTACTAAAAATAAAAATTGTATACATAGGAGGACGCCTTGAAAGATAATCAACAAACCCAAATAAATAAAACACCGAGAGTTGCTAAACCAAGTACATTGGCAGAAGCAAGAGGGCAGTTGAATAAAGGATTTTTAGATGTGATAGATATTATCTTATCTCAAATTAATGAGAAAAAAGATAATCCGGACAATCTAGTATATGAAATCCGTGTAAAGGACTATGCAGATAAGTTCGGTTTAGACTTTGATAAAAATGCTTATAGAAAACTGCGGAAAGAAATACACTCAAAGATGGCCGGAAATGATTTGATTAGTATAATCGATTCAAACGGAAATATTGTTGATTTTCACCCTATCCAAGAAATAGTATGGAAAACCAATGGAACTATATCCGTAATGCTAAGTGTCAGATTTAAAAACATGATTACAAAAACATTGGAAGATAAAAGGTCAAGTATTATTTATTATGCATTACCACATACATTAATGATGGGTTCAAAGTACAGCAAAAAAATGTACCCAATTTTATTGGAACATGTGAATCACAAAATTGTTTTTACAGGAGAAGGCAGTTTAAAAGGAAATTCTTATACTGTAATTCAGCCACTTGAAAAATTTAATTCTTTGCTTTCAATTCCTAAAGGATATAAAACAAGCGATATAAAAAATATTTGTAACACAATATGCAATGATATATCTTATTCAACAAGTTATATCGCGACAGTTGAATACAATGAATTAGCAAAAGGTGCAGGAAGGCCAAAAACCACACATATCTGCTGGCGACTGACGGAGAAAGATACTTAAAACGCAATAGTACAGGTAAGCAATTTACAAATCTAATAAAAACATGCAGACCGAAAAAATGTAATGCATAATACAATAAGGCATATAACAGCAAGGAGATGTATTTATGAATAAAAATCGGTTAAAAAAAAATAAAAGGGATTTCAATAAAAATTTGATTACAGTAGATCCAAACAGATGTAAAAAAGTATCAATGGAAATGAGTTTTTTTAAAGCAAATATCGTAGGTGGATTTATCGGATTTTTAGCAGCTGCTATAGCTTGGCTACTTACTCTTCCTGTTATGGGAATAGCAAGATATCAAATCAGCGGCACTTACTTGGCAGAAAAAACATATAAAATAGCCTTAAAAATAATCAGACTTTCTATGAAACTCAACATCATAGAAAAACTAAGTTACGATCAAGCTTTGGTTATTAAAAATATCAGTTATATACTTTATGTGATTGGTTTTTTGATTGCATTGATGATATTGACTGTATTGCATGAATATACCCATAAATGGGTGTGGCAATTTGGTTTCGATAAGGAAATAAAAAAGTATGGGTTCGAAATCGGAATTCATAAGCTAACGCCATATTGTCATTGTAAATTTGATTTAACTCTGAAAAGAATGATAGCAGGCACTATAGCACCAACAATTACTACAGGATTGTTTATTGTATCGATAGGCGTTATAAAGAGAGATCCTTTGATCGTTTATTTGGGGCTGTTTGGAATAGCAGCTGGTGGAGCAGATATTACCCAGGTACTTATGCTATTACCATATGTCAAACAAGCAAAAAGAAAAAAGATAGTATGTGGCGATCTTGAAGGTGCGTTTGGTTGTGTTTTATATATAGAGAATTAATAACTCTAAAAAATGAATAGAGTTTACAGATATTTTTCTGAACAAAAAGATAATATGAAAGGAGCGTTTGAGGCTATAGCCTCAAGGAAATCAAACTATGAAAAAGAAAAGAAGAAAAGTTTCTTTACTATTGTGCATAGTGGTTTTATGTACCGGTTTGACAGGTTGTAATGTTTTTCCTAAAATAGAAAATAGTACATCTGTTATATCTCATATTTCGCAAGATGAAAAAGAAAAAGCTGCTGAAGACAGAGAATACTGGATTAATAACAGAATAGAGTACATACCGACACCGTCGCCAACACCTAAACCTACTCTTACTCCAACTCCGAAATTAGCAACTGTTACATGTACGAATAAAACATATCCTTCATCTGTAAAGAAAGGTGAAAGCTTTAATATTGGGGGCCTTATTACCGCAAGTGTAGGAACAATAGATAAAGTAACAGGTTATTTTATGAAAAAAGATGGAACGGTAGTAACAAAAGCAATAGATAAACCGAAAAGTAGCACATATGAAATAATGCATAGCGATATAGACCATAAATTGGCATTTGGGGATCTTAAAACAGGTGATTATATTTGTGTAATAAAAGCTAAAGGAAGCAATTTTCCTGAAATAGAAGTAATGCGATTTAATTTCTCAATTTCAACAAAAACAGTAATTGCTACAGAACTTGAGGAAACGAAACCAACACCTACAATAGAAGCAAAAAAGAATACATCCAAAAAACCCTCAAAGGCTACACCTACACCTATACCGACTCCACCACAGGTAGCCAAAGATAATTCAGAAACTAAGACAGAAACAGCAAAACAATTGACAGAAGCGGAAAAAACAATAATAGATCGAGTTAAAAATGCCGGATACCCTAAAAACTGTAAAATCGTTATAACATCTAAAAAATCAAATGATGCCGGATATGAGTATTATAAAATTGTATCAAAATATGATCAAAAATCGGTGTCAACAATAATAGAGTATGAAGATGATTCATCTGATATTGAGGCTAGTGATATATACATTACTACAGTCGGTAATACAATTAAGAGATTAGTATATGTTGATGGGTATGGCTGGAAACAAGAAACAGTAAACAAATATCAACTAACACCAGAAGGAAATAGGACAGATGTTTCAATTTCCATAAGTGATTATTTAAGTAACACAACTGGCGGTCAATGGGAATTAAAAACATCATCGAGTGAATATGTTGTGACAGGTACAGGCATAAAAGATAAAGCTAATAATAACATAGAAAAAGATATAACTATTACTACAGACAGGAATTATGAAATAAAGAACGTCACAATTAAGATTTATAACAGCAAAGATTTGTTTAAAAGAGAAAGCGGTTACACTACAAATATTTCTATAAAAGTATCGGATAAAGGTACAACTAAGGTATCGGTACCAAGCGAAGCTTTATCTGAAGCAGAACACAAATAGCAATACTAAATATTTAAGGAGAACAGTACACGGTATGGAATCCTTGCTGGTAAAGATTACGAAGCAACCAACATATTCCGATTAATTAACAAGATAAAAATGGAGGAATTAAAATGGAAGAATACGATTTGAATGATTTTTCGGAATGTCTTAAGCATATATCCAATAAACATCTGATTCTATGTCGTGGAGATATAACAAAATTCCCTGGGGACGCGATAGTAAATGCGGCAAACAGTTCACTATTAGGCGGAGGTGGGGTTGACGGCGCTATTCATAGAGCTGCAGGTTATGAATTATATCAGGAATGTAAAACTCTAGGTGGATGTAATACAGGTGAAGCAAAAATTACAAAAGGCTATAATTTAAAAGCAAGAAATGTAATTCACACCGTTGGGCCAATTTATGATCCGGAAAAGGACACAAAACATGCTAATTTGTTAAAAAATTGTTATTGGAATTCACTTGAACTTGCAAAACAAAATAATATACATAGTATCGCATTTCCATGTATCGCAACTGGAGTATATGGTTACCCACATGACAAAGCTGCGGACATTGCTGTAAATATAACGCTAAAATGGTTGATTGAAAATGATGATTATGCAATGGATGTAGTGTTAGTTTGTTACCAAGAAATGGATTACGATTATTATAAAAAATTGTTTTTGCAATAAAAATTAAAGGTTAAAACTTATATGGTTTAAACTGGTCATAGATAACGGCCAGTTTTATTTTTTTATGAACGCTCTGTATATAATCAATCAATATTTAATAAACCTTCTGTTTACTATATGTTACCGTTTCACGTCTTTATTTGATCAGAAAACATTTTTATATATAGTTATAAAATTTTTATTGCCATGGTTATAAAGAAAAGAACACACATAATATATGCGGAACCAAAACAGCAGTTTACTGAATTTAAAGATAAGTAATAAATAACTCTGCCATTTTAGGCCTGAGATTTTCTCGGGAGGTGTAACGTATGATAGATTTTAATAAGCAAATACCAAAACGTGAGTTCCCAAATATCAAAGAATTTATTATTAAAGAAAATGATGAGGAAATTATTGATTTAAAAGGTTTAAGTAATAAGTTTATAATAAGCCCGGCATATTTTCAGCAAGGCATTCCTGGTGCACCCAAATCCTGTTATCTTAGAAAAACTCCTGCTCAATTATTAGTAATAGCAGCTAGCCAGTTGCCTAAAGGGTATTATTTCAAATTATTCGATGGATGGAGACCATATGCGGTTCAAAAAAGACTGTGGGATTATTATTATCAAGATATAAAGCAGAAAAATCCGGGACTATCAAAAGAAGAACTTGAATTTAAGACTTCATTTTTTGTATCAAAACCTACACAGGATATTAATAGGCCATTTTTACATAATACTGGAGGAGCAATTGATTTAACGATCTGTGATGAAAAAGGCAAAGAGTTGGACATGGGAATAAAGTTTGACGCGTTTGGAAAAGAAGCATGGACAGTATACTATGAAGAACACTGTGATGATCCAAAAAGTATAAACATTAGAAATAACAGAAGGCTGCTATACAATATAATGACTTCAGTTGGGTTTACTAACTTACCATCTGAATGGTGGCACTATGATTATGGCACGAAGTTTTGGGGTTATTTTAATGGTGTTCCGGCGTTATATAAAGGAAAGTTATATTTAGAT
>Ga0134090_1002281_pt1 | contig 10424 bp, 9 predicted proteins | sample 1_4taG_FD_94453 | JGI IMG/M metagenome (GOLD analysis project Ga0134090, IMG submission 94453) | Switchgrass degrading microbial communities from high solid loading bioreactors in New Hampshire, USA - 1_4_20_6_A1 metaG | ecosystem: Engineered > Bioreactor > Semi-continuous > Anaerobic > Digestate...
AAGCATTTTCCTGGAGCACTCCTTCGTCATCTTGGCAGAAGTCGAATGGAGTGCTCTTTTCGCTCAGGGGTGGGTCAATTCTTTTCGGCCCTACTGGGTCATTTTAATCCCGGCGCTTACACCACGACTTGATCCCGGGGAGCGAGGGCAGCCGGCGCCGCCGGGCTTATGAGGGCTCTCACATTCGCAGACAGTTACTTGTAATCATTGCCTCCCCCAATCGTCGTAGACCGACAGGAATCGGTACGCCTTTCGGCGTAAAACCTCTAGGCCAAGTGGTCGGACCACCTGACCACCTGACATATCCAGCGTTCCCTGCCCCGAGCCCAGGATTGCCACCCACACCCGCAAAGGAGGCAACCCGATTGCAGTACCTGCAGAACTACAATCCCCTCGGCAATGCGTTTCTGTCCACGCTGGTGGCTGCGCTACCGGTCGTAACCCTGCTCTACTTCCTTGCGCTCCACCCGACCAAGTCCAACGAGGGCTCGCTGCACAAGGGCATCGAGGCATACAAGGCCGCACTCATCGCTGGCATCGTATCTCTTCTCGCTTCCATCCTCGTCTTCAAGATGCCCGTGCGGACCGCTGCCATGTCCTACGTCTACGGCGTGCTGTACGGCATGTTCCCCATCGGCTGGATCGTCATCGCGGCGATGTTCCTTTACACCGTGACCCTCGTCACCGGCCAGTTTGAGATCGTCAAGGACACCGTCGCCTCCATCTCCTCCGACAAGCGCATCCAGGCCATCCTTATCGCCTTCTCCTTCGGCGCTTTCGTGGAGGGCGCCGCCGGCTTCGGCACGCCCGTCGCCATCTCCGGCGCCCTGATGGTGGGCCTCGGCTTCAAGCCCCTGCAGGCCGCAATCCTCTGCCTGATTGCCAACACCGCCCCCGTGGCCTTCGGAGCCCTGGGCACCCCGATCACCGCACTGGAGGGCGTCACCGGCATCCCCGCCTTTACCATCGCGCAGATGGCCTCCCGGCAGCTCCCGTTTTTCTCCCTGATCGTCCCCATCTGGATGGTCGCCGCCATGGTGAGGATGGACGGGGGCAAGTGGTCCGACGTGTGGAACGTCTGGCCGGCCCTCCTCGTCTCCGGCGGCTCCTTCGCCCTGACCCAGTACTTCGTCGGCAACCACATGGGCCACATGCTGGTTGACATCCTCGGCGGCCTGGTCTCCATGGCTGCGGTCGCCATCTTCTCCCGCTTCTGGCAGCCCACGAAGGCCTACTCGGCCGAGGATCATCCGAAGGCCAGGCCGGCGATGGACGCCCCCGCGATGGCCGGCGGCACCTCCTACACCACCGGCCAGGTCGTGAAGGCCTGGATGCCCTGGGCCCTGCTCACCGTCTTTGTCTTCCTCTGGGGCCTGCCGCCGGTCAAGAACCTCCTCAACTCCCTGCCCGGCGCCGTGATCAACTGGAACGTGCCGTTCGTCCACGGCCTCGTCTTCCGCACGCCGCCGGTCGTGGCGGCGCACACGCTGGACAAGGCCGTCTACACCCTCAACTGGCTCTCCGCCCCCGGCACCGGCATCATGTTTGCGGCCCTGATCTCCGGCCTGATCATCGGCATGAGCGGTGCGCAGTGGGTCCAGGTGGTCAGGCGGACCGCACAGCGCCTCCGCATGCCCCTGTTGACCATCGGCCTCGTCCTCGGCATGGGCTACGTGACGAAGTACTCCGGCATGGACGCCGTGCTCGGCCTCGCCTTCACCAAGACCGGCTTCTTCTACCCGTTCTTCGCCGCCATGCTCGGCTGGCTGGGCGTAGCCCTGACCGGTTCGGACACCTCCGCCAACGTCATGTTCGGCGGCATGCAGAAGATCACGGCCGAGCAGCTGGGGCTCTCCCCGATCCTGATCACCACAGCGAACTCCAGCGGCGGCGTCATGGGCAAGATGATCGACGCCCAGTCGATCGTGGTTGCGACGGCTGCCTGCTACGAGGACAAGAACGAGGGCAAGCTGGCCGCCGGCCCGATCTTCCGGGGCGTCCTGCCGCACTCGCTCCTTCTTGCCTCCCTGATGGGCTGTCTGGTGATGCTCCAGGCCTATGTCTTCCCGTGGGTCATTCCATCCATTACGAAATAACATGGTGTGACGTATACTGCTGGTAGAACAGTTGGGGAGGAGTGCTCGTGACCCGATTTGCGCGCATCGCCAACCAGCGGATCTACCAGCAGATCGTCGACCAGATCTCCCGCATGGTCCGTGATGGATCACTGAGACCAGGTGACCGCCTTCCGCCCGAGCGACAGCTCGCCGAGGAGTTCGGCGTCAGCCGGGCGGCAGTGCGGGAGGCCCTGTCGGCACTGGGCCTGATGGGCCTGATCGAGGTGCGTCAGGGCGAGGGCACCTTCGTCCGGAACGTCACGGAAGAGGCGCTGGTCAACCCGATGGCGCTGCTGGTGGCGATGGTGCGCGATGAGGAGCTTGGGCTCGACATGCTGGAGGTCCGGGCCGCCCTGGAGGCCGAGGCCGCCTACCTGGCGGCGCAGCGCCGGGAGCCGGAGGACCTCGTCGCCATGGAGGAGGCGCTGGAGGAGATGGAGGCGGCCCTCCGCACGGGTGACCTCGCTGCGGAGGCCGACTGGAAGTTCCACCACGCCGTGGCCTCGGCGTCGGGCAACGGCGTCCTGCTCCAGATCATGCGGACGCTGAGCGAGAGCATGCAGGAGTCGATCGTGCGTTTCCGGACCCAGCTGCTCAGGATACCCGATATGGATACGAGCCTCGTGGCCGAGCATCAGGGAATTCTGGACGCCATCCGCGACCAGCAGCCCATCCTGGCGCACGACCGCATGCGGTCTCATATCGAACGGGTGAAACGGACCCTATACGGCGAACTCTCGGCTGCTGCGAATGAACAACAGAGGTGATCTGATATGGGTGATGCCGCGCTGATCCAGGCTCTCCAGCGGATCGTCGGCGAACAGCACGTGCTTCACGCCCCGGCTGACCTGGCCGCCTATGCGGTCGATGCGTCCCCCCTGCTCCGCAGCCTCCCGACCGTGGTAGTCTTCCCCGGCTCCCGGGACGAGGTGAAGGCGATTCTCGAGCTGGCCTCGGCCCAGCAGATTCCCGTGATCCCCCGCGGCGCCGCCTCCAACCTCTCGGGCGGAACGATCGCCATCAACGGCGGGATCATGCTGAACATGAACCGGATGAACCGCATCATCGAGATCGACGCCGCAAACCTGACCGCGACCGTGGAACCGGGCGTGACCACCGCCCAGCTGGCGCGGGAGGTCGAGGCCAGGGGTCTGTTCTACCCGCCTGACCCCGGCTCCCAGGTGATCTCGACCATCGGCGGCAACGTGGCGGAGAACGCCGGCGGCCTTCGGGGCCTGAAGTACGGCGTCACCCGCGACTACGTGATGGGCCTGGAGGCGGTGCTGCCCAACGGCACCATCCTGCGCACGGGCGGCAAGAACGCCAAGGACGTGGCCGGCTACGACCTCACCCGCCTGCTGGTGGGCTCGGAGGGCACGCTTGCCGTGATCACGGAGATCACAGTGAAGCTGGTGCCGAAGCCGGAGACGAAGCGGGCTGCCCTGGCGATCTTCGACCGGCTGGAGGATGCGGGCACCGCCGTCGCCCGGATCATCGAGAACCGGATCATCCCGTGTACCCTGGAGATCATGGACCGGGGCACCGTCAAGGCCGTCGAGGACTTCGCCCACGTCGGCCTGCCCACCGACGCCGCAGCCGTGCTCTTCATCGAGCAGGACGGCCCGCGGGCGGTGGTGGACGCCGACATCGAGCTGGCCGGCAAGCTCTGCCGGGAGGCGGGCGCCCGCGACGTGAAGGTGGCCGCCACGGTCGAGGAGGGCACCAAGCTCGCCGAAGCGCGGCGGTTCGCCCTGCCCGCACTGGCCCGGCTCCGCCCGACCTGCGTGCTGGAGGACGCGACGGTGCCGCGCTCCCACCTGCCGGAGATGTTCCGCTTCATCGAGGCGACGGCCGAGAAGTACAACCTGCTCATCTGCACCTTCGGCCACGCCGGCGACGGCAACCTGCACCCCACCTGTCCCTGCGACGAGCGCGACCACGAGGAGCTGGAGCGGGTGGAGAAGGCCTTCGCCGAGATCTTCGACAAGGCCATCTCCCTCGGCGGCACCATCACCGGTGAGCACGGCGTGGGCATCGCCAAGCAGGACTACCTGGCGTGGAAGATCGGCGAGGCGGGCGTGGAGGTCTCGAAGGGAATCAAGGCGGTGTTTGACCCGCAGGGCATCCTGAACCCCGGCAAGGTGCTGCCCAAGGCCACCCGCAAGCGACTGGTGGTGAGGCAGGGATGAGCGACGCGCTGACCAGGATGCAGGAGTCCCTCAAGTACGACGAACTCATCAACTGCATGCGCTGCGGGTTCTGCCTCTCCGCATGCCCCACGTACAAGCTGTCCCTGCACGAGCCCCGGAGCCCGCGCGGCCGTATCGCGCTGGCCCGGGCGGTGGCTGAGGGCCACCTGGAGCTTGATGACATCACCGGCCCGCTGGACCAGTGCATCGGCTGCCGGGCCTGCGAGGTCGCCTGCCCGGCCGGGGTACACTACGGCGAGATCCTGGAGGCCGCCCGTGCGACCATTGTGGAGAACAAGCAGCAGGGCGCGCTGGAGCGCTTGGTGCGTACGGTCGGCCTGAAGTGGGTGCTGGGCACCCCGGGCGGCATCCGCTTCGCCGGCTGGGCAATCTGGCTCTGGCAGGTAACCGGTCTGTCGTGGCTGTGCCGGAAGACCGGGCTGACGAAGGCGGTGGTGGGCAAGCCCATGGCCGAACTCGAGGCCGCCATGCCCCGGGTGCCGAGTCCGGTGAAGCGCTACATGGGCGGCGGCCCGGGCCACGTCTTCCCGGCGGTCGGGGAGCGGCGGGCGAGGGTCGGCTTCTTCACCGGCTGCATCCAGGAGATCACCTTCTGGAAGGAGAACCGCGACGCCATCGCCCTGCTGCAGAACGCCGGATGTGAGGTTCTCATCGTCCCCGGGCAGGGGTGCTGCGGCGCCGTCCACTCCCACACCGGCGAGGAGGCCACAGCGCACGCGCAGGCCAAGCGGAACATCGCCGCCTTCGAGAAGCACCAGATCGACTACGTGGTGAACGCGGCCGGCGGCTGCGGCGCCGCGCTGAAAGAGTACAAGCTCTGGCTGGCCCGGGATCCCGAGTGGGCCGAGCGGGCGGCCCGGTTCTCCGCCAGCGTGCGGGACATCAGCGAGATCCTGCTCTCCCTCCCGCCCATTCCGCTGGGGCCGCGGCCGGGCCGGGTCACGCTCCAGGACTCCTGCCACATGCGCAATGTGCAGAAGCTGGTCAGCGAGCCCCGCAAGCTGCTGAACAGCGTTCCCGGGCTCGAGTTCGTGGAGATCGGCAACGCGGACCAGTGCTGCGGCGCAGGCGGCGTCTACAACGTCATGCAGCCGGAGACGGCCAACGCCATCGGCGCCGACAAGGCGAGCCGGGTGAAGGCCACCGGCGCCCGCGAACTCGTGGTCACCAACCCGCCCTGCCAGCTGCACATGCGGGCGAGCCTGATGCGGGCGGGTCTCGACAAGGAGGGCGTGCGCGTGGTGCACATCGCCACGGTCCTCAGGGAGGCGATGGACGCGGCGAAGGCGCAGGAGCGGACCGGTCCCACCAAGCCATAGGTTCGGCAGCCCGGCCGGGACGGCCCGCCCCAACCGTCCTTGCCGGGCACGCCCATCGCGGTCTGACCACCAGACCGAAGTTACTCTCAAGGGGGTGCAGGGGTTGAAAGTCTCTCTTTTCATCACCTGCCTGGCGGACCACTTCTACCCCGAGGTGGGTGAGGCGGTCGTCCACCTGCTCCGGCGCTGCGGCTGCGAGGTCGACTTCCCCCCCAATCAGACCTGCTGCGGGCAGCCCGCGTGGAACACGGGCCTGGAGGACGAGGCAAAGGCCTACGCCCGGGCGTACATCGAGACCTTCGAGAACAGCGAGTACGTGGTGATGCCCTCCGGCTCCTGTGCCGGGCACGTGCGGTACTTCTACCCGCAGATGTTCAAGGACGACAGGGAGATGTACCGGCGGGCCTGCGCCGTCGCGGACAAGACCTACGAGTTCAGCCAGTTCATGGTCAATGTGCTGAAGGTGAAGGACGTGGGCGCCCGCTTCCCGGCCTCCGTCGTGTTCCACAACAACTGTCACATGCAGCGTGAGCTGGGCGTGAAGGAGGAGCCGCTGGAACTGCTCCGCCATGTGAAAGACCTGGTGCTGGTGGAGAACCCCCGTTACGACCTGTGCTGCGGCTTCGGCGGCGCTTTCTCGGTAAAGATGCCCGAGATCAGCACGGCGATGGCCGACGAGCGGCTGGGCATCTACGTGGGCACTCAGGCCGACATGATCGTCTCCTGCGACGGCGGCTGCCTGATGCACATGGGCGGTCGTGCGGAGCGGCAGGGACTGCCGGTGAAGACGATCCATCTGGCCACCCTGCTGTGGGAGGGGGTGAAGAACAGTGGCCTCTGAGCCCCGGAAGATGCCCGACCTCAAGACTCGCATCAACACCGCGCTGCGCGACGAGCGGCTGCGGGGCGCCGTGCGGTACACGGCGGACAACCTGCGGACCAAGCGCAACGCCATTCTCGCCGACCTGAACGAACAGGCGGCGCAGGGGATGGCGATCGGCACCTTCGACGACCTGCGGAAGCAGGCCCGCCGGATCAAGGAGCACACGCTGAAGCACCTCGACTACTACCTGGAGCAGGCGGCCGACCAGATCCGGCAGAGCGGCGGCACGGTCCACTGGGCGGCGGACTCCGCCGACGTGGTCCGCATCACCGAGGAGATCATCGAGCGGCGTCAGGCGAAGAAGGTGATCAAGTCCAAGTCGATGGCCTCGGAGGAGGTGGCGCTCAACCACGCGCTGGAGGCGAAGGGCATCGAGGTGGTCGAGTCCGACCTGGGCGAGTACATCATCCAGCTGGCGCACGAGACGCCGGCCCACATCGTGATCCCGGCCATCCACAAGACGCGCCAGCAGATTGCCGACATGTTCGGCGAGGTCGCCGGCCGTCAACTCACCACCGACACGCCGACGCTCACCCGGTTCGCCCGGGAGACCCTGCGCCAGAAGTTCATGGCTGCGGACATCGGCATCTCCGGCGCCAACTTCCTTGTGGCCGAGACCGGCACCATCTGCCTCGTGACTAACGAGGGCAACGGCCGGCTGACCACGTCCGTGCCGCCGGTCCACATTGCGATCGTGGGCATGGACAAGCTGGTGCCGACCCTGGAGGACCTGGCGGTGCTCCTCGGCCTGCTGCCCCGCAGCGCCACGGGCCAGAAGATCACCACCTACTTCAACATGATCACCGGTCCCCGGCGCCCCGGCGAGCCAGACGGACCGGAGGAGCTGCACGTGATCTTCCTGGACAACGGACGGACGAACCTCCTGGGCTCCAAGTACGAGGAGGCGCTGATGTGCATCCGCTGCGGCGCCTGCCTGAACGTCTGCCCGGTCTACCGGAACATCGGCGGCCACGCCTACGGCTCCATCTACCCCGGCCCGATTGGATCGGTGATCTCGCCGCTGCTGACGGACTTCGGCGAGTGGACCGACCTGCCGCAGGCCACCAGCCTGTGCGGCGCCTGCCATGAGGCCTGCCCGATGGGGATCCACCTGCACGAGCATCTCGTCCGCCTGCGCATGGACGCGGTGGAGAAGGGCAAGGCCGACCCCGGCTTCACCCGCCTGATGAAGCTCTGGATGACGGCCTGGCGGAACCCAACCGTCTACCGGATGGCAGCGAAGATCGGGCGCCTGGGCATGCGGCCGTTCGTCAAGAAGCGGCCGGACGGCACCGAGGTGGCGGAGCGCCTGCCCGGGCCCTTCGCCGCCTGGACCAACACCCGCAACGTCCCACCCATTGCGAAGCGCACGTTCCACGAGCGCTGGGCTGAGCTGGAGAAGGAGGCACAGCGATGAACCAGCAGGCGTTCATCAACCGGGTCCGCTCACGGTTGGGCCGGTCGGGGGCCGACGGCATCCCGCAGTGGACCCCCTCGCTGCCGATCCCCGATGCCGGCCCGACCGATCCCGAGGCGCTGGTGGAGCGGTACCAGGCGGAGCTGGCGAAGCTGAGCGGCGAAAGCTACCGGGTGGCGTCGGAAGCCGAGGTCGCCCCGCTGGTGGTGCGCATCCTGAAGGAAGCCGGAGCGTCTGGCCCCGTGGCGCGCTGGGACGATCCGGTGCTGAACGGCCTCGGCCTGGACGAGGCGCTGACCGCCGCCGGCTACCCGGTGACGCCGCTCCGGCACGGCGAGCCCGGCCGCCCGCAGGTGGAGCTGGTGGAAAAGGCCGCGGCCGGCATCACCGGCGCCGACTTTGCCATCGCCGAGACCGGCACCCTGGTCATGGGCAGCTCCCGGCCGGGCGACGCCGCCGCCCCCGGCCGGGGCCGCACGGTGTCGCTGCTGCCGCCGATCCACATCGCCGTGGTGCAGAAGGAGCAGTTCGTCTACACGGCGGCGCAGGTCTTCCGGCAGCTGCGGCAGATGGGCGTGCTGCCGTCGCAGGTGATCTTTGCATCGGGTCCGAGCCGCAGCGCCGACATCGAGAACGACCTCTCAATCGGCGTACACGGTCCGGGACAGGTGCATGTGATTATTATCTAGTGGGTGTACGAAGGCCCCCGGCCTGAGGTGGAGTCAGGCCGGGGGCCTTGTTCGCGCGCTGTTTCCGTGTTCGCGGCGCTCGCCCGGCGGTCTGATGCCGCGCCCCCTCCCCGGCCCTGGTGCAGCAAGACCAGCGGTGCAGACCGTCTATCAGGATGGAAGGATCGGGCGGAGCGGCCAAAGCGGATGCACGGATCGCACGGGACTGGGAGGGATGACAGTGGCGAAGTACAGCATGTACCTGGCGCTGGCGGCGCTGCTCATCGGGTGCTCCGCCTCTGCGCCCCCGGCCGACACCGCAGTGACCGGGCCAGCGGTGGTCTGGAGAGGGCTTCCGGGCGGACCCCCTGGTGCATGTCGGCAAGGACGGCCGGGTGGACACCAACCAGGACCTGAGGCGTGCGCTGATCCCGGAGGGCTGGGAGCTTGTGGCCGCGGAGGTCAGCCCCGATGGCCGCTGGGTGGTGGCGGCCATTGAGCCGTCCGGGCCTGTCCTCGACGACGCGCCTGACCTGCTGCTCGCCACCCGGGAAGGAGACATCGTGCAGCGCGTTGAGCGGGCTGTTCCCGCCATTCACTACAGCAAGGGCACCGACGCCAGGCTCCCCGCCGAGCAGGCCGGCAGACCGCCTCCGGCACGGCACCGGCCGGGACGCCCGTGACGCTGGTGATCAATGGGCGTCGCGAAGGGCGACCGCCACGACCGGTAAGGACGGGCGGTACACCCTGGAAAGCACGCTGGCCGAGGGGCAGAACTGGGTCTACGTGAAGGGCACGGGCGCCCTGGCCTCCCCGGAGTGGTCGGTGACGTACCGGGCGGCAGACTCCATCGACCCTGGCGATAACGACCCGAGCAAAACCGATCGCGCACCGCCAGCTATGGGACCGTCTACGGCCTCACTGACCGCGTCACCACGGCGCTGGTGACCACGCACGACACGGACGAGTCCGCCCACTGCGGCCGGATGGCGCTGATGGACGCCGGGCGCCGGCTCCGTAGCCAAAGCAGAGGCAAGCACTGCCCCCCACGCTCGAAGCAGATGATGCTGCTCCAGCGAGGAAATCGCCCCGAGATGCGACTCTGGCCTCCCTTACAGCTTGGTTTTCAGGAAAGCGCCCAACTCGCGGTCCGATCTGAAGATGTGGTGGTTCAACCAGTCCACCAAATGCCTCTGGAGCTGGATCATGAGGGTCAACGAAGCGCCTTCCCGATCCACCTTTGCGCGCGTGGCCTTGTAATACTCGATCAGGTCTGCGTGCTGCTTCTTGTGTTCGGCGCTCTTTGGGTAGCCGTAGCGGTCCATGTAACGCTCTTCCGCGGCAAAGTGCTCAACGACATACTTGCCCAGGAAGTCCAGTGTGCGTTTGCTCTCCTCTTCTCCGGCACCGCTCCGGACCGACTCGACCAGACGATCGACCTGCTCGAACAGCCGCTTGTGCTGTGCATCAATCTCATCAACGCCGACTTCCAGTGAGCTGACCCAGTTGACCGCCATGCTCTGTTCTGACCTCCCTGCTTCGCGGAGAAGACTGACCAGTCCCATCATGGGGTGGTATGCGGCGAAAATCAATGCCTCTTTTGTCTTAGTCGTACCGCCAAGGTTTAGGACCGCACTTGCAGTTGGTCGACCCACGGTGGTCAGCGTCGGTGTCGGGTTTGACAAGCTCTATAGTGGACCCAGAAAACTAGACACGAAAAAGGCGATTGATAAGCTACAATCCAACCATGAGAAAGAGACACTCACCCGACCTTAAGACACAGATCGTACTGGAAATGCTCAAGGAACAG
>Ga0134090_1002286_pt1 | contig 10411 bp, 12 predicted proteins | sample 1_4taG_FD_94453 | JGI IMG/M metagenome (GOLD analysis project Ga0134090, IMG submission 94453) | Switchgrass degrading microbial communities from high solid loading bioreactors in New Hampshire, USA - 1_4_20_6_A1 metaG | ecosystem: Engineered > Bioreactor > Semi-continuous > Anaerobic >...
AATTTTACAGAGAAAGCTGTAGTAGGACTTCCTACCTCTAATTCTCCTTCTTTTAATGCTTCTAAAATGTCATTATCAATCTTAGATGCAATAGACTTCTTTAACTGGCTTATTGCTTCATCAATAGGATTACCTAATCCAGATAGAACACTCTCATCTGTTAATTGGACAGCCTTACCTACCTTCTTAACTGTAGCTTGTTGAGAAGTAGCAGTTAGTACTACAGTACCCATAGCAACTCCTTCTGCTACATCTTCTGCATCTCCAATGTACTCATACTTAGGTACTGTTATAGTGTTTCCTGCTCTTCCTTCTAATGTGGTATCAATTGTAGCTACTGGGCTAAATTTGATAGCCTTTGGTAGTTCTGCTGAAATAATATCTCCCATTACCTCTGGGTTAATTAAGTTTTCTAATTTAGTCATAGCCATTTCACATTCCTCCTAATTTAATTTTTAATTACTTAATAAGTGTTTCGTATAAATCTCTGTTATTGTTGTAGAGGTTTAACCTCTCCTTGTAACTCATTTTACTAAAATCTTTTTTAGTTATCCCTTCCTTTCCTAAGTTTGTAGTATTAGGTGAATTACCCTCAACCTTGTTATTGTTAAATAGGTATGGGTCAGATTGCTTTAAAGCATTTATTTGTTCCTCTATTCCCTTGATACCTTCTTCATCTTCTACTATTTTACTCATATCTAATAGAGCCTTTATAGTTTTAGTGTTTCTTGCTCCTGCTTGAATTAAAGCAGTTTCTATAGCGTTGTTGAGCTTAGTTGTCTTTAACTCCTCTTCGAGCTTATTTTTAGCTAATAGTAAATTATCACTTTCTTCTTTTAAAGCTCTTAAATCGGCTTCTAGGAGCTCAACTTTCTTTTCAAGTTCCTTTTTCTTGTTGTTTACTTCATTAAACCTATCCATAGGTATCTTTCCCTCTCCTATACTAATAGGAGTATCACCTATTTTCTCAATAACTTGGTTATACAATTCTTCACCTAATAATTCTTTTAATTTGTCCATAATCTACTCTCCTTTCACATTTTTTTACGAGGTTCAGTCCTCGAATTTTGGAGTGTTTAATCTAGCCATTTATTTTATTTTGGCTAGAGGGTAAATCACTATCTTGGTTCTCATACTCTTCCTTGTGGTCTAAAATTAGTCCCTTTGAAGGGGAAGCTGAAAATTCTAATCCTTCCTCTCTCATCTTATTAAGCTCATAGTCCACATCTGTTACAAATGGATGGTTAGCTAAAAGTGTTTCTTTACTTAACATACCTACACTGTTTGCAACATTGATAATCTGCTCTTTAGTGTTTACTAACATAGAACGATTGAATGTTACTTTTACTTCTTTTCTGTCAAAGACTATACCCTTACTAATTCTTAGCCAGTTGCTTATAATTTTTAGTAGGTGTCTAATACTCTTCTTGAACTGTATCTCACTAATATCTGCTTTTAGGTCTAATAATGAGTAGATAAACTTTAATGCTACCCCACTACTGTTACCTAACTTCTCTGCTGATACATCTACTCCCATTCCTAACCTATAGATGTCATCCTCAAGTCTCTTTAGGTGAGAGTTCTTAGCTTCTATTGGTATGTGTAGTTCTAACTTATCTACTCCACCATCCTCATCTACCTTAATCAACTTGTAGTATCTTAGGTTATTCATAAACTCGGAGCTATCTGTTCCTTGATACCCTTTTAGTACATATATACTATCTTGTATCTCCTCTAAATCATTAGCTAGTCCACTAGTAACCTTATCGTAGTTGTCTATTAGCTCCTTTACCATTGATAAGTCTGTAGTAAGCTCCTCATTGTTCTTGAACTGTACGAATGGTATTTCTCCAAACGAATAGCCTACTCCATTGATATAGAAGTGGGATTTAGTAGCCACTAATTGGGGGTCATCTTCACCTTCTTCTAGTTTAAAGTACTTTACCTCATCTTGAGTCCATAGTTCTATGGCTAAAGTACTCTTCCCTTCTAGTGTCACTATCTCATAGTACCTAATGACTCCTTCTAGTTTCTGTTTAAATCCATTGTTGTATAGAGGAATGATTTGCTCGGTAGGACAAATAGTGTAGTCAAACTCTCCATTCTCATCTATATAGCAGTATAGCCACTCATCACCTTTGTTACTAGCGTTTTTTAGTAGCTCCTGTGCAGTTAAATTCCACTTGTCTCCTAATATATCATTTAGTATCTTGTTTATTTCACTATTAGTATGGTTAAAGTTCATTGGCTTACCTAATAGGTATCCTACCTTCTGTTTAACTAATAGTCCATAGAAGTTATGGGAGAGCCTGTTGTTCTTTTTAGTCTCATCTACACGCTTTTTACCTTCACTGTCATAATAGTACTGCTCTTGATATAGTATGTCATTGTCATTATTAAAGTACCTTACTCCTTCTTTTATAGCTTTGTGTCTCGGTGAGGCTTTATCTAAGTCTATTATATATAATAGTCTCTCTTTAGTCTCCTCTAAATTGCTTCCAATCACATCTCTTAAAGAATAAATCATCTACTCACTCTCCTTTCTTATTTTAAGAACATTATTTTGTCTTGATACTGTAGAGGTTCAGTACCATATCTTAAAGCACTCATTAAGTGGTCATTAATACCTATAGGTAGTTCTGTTGGATTTCCTTCTCTATCTTTCTCATAGGTGTAGTTACTTATCTCACTAATAAAGTTAGTACACTTAGGAGAAATTCTTATCTTTTTACCTCTAATGAAGTCTATCCCTCTCTTTAGTGAGTTCTTACCCTTCTTAGCTCCCTTTATATTGAAGCCATTTTGATAGAACTCTTTTATCCTACTTGGCTCGGCACTATCTGCTATTATCCTGTAGTCCTTATAAGGTGCTAATAGATTTATTAGCTCCCTATTAGTTAAGCCTGTCTTGTATATCTCATCTAAAATATACAATTCCCCGTCTTTTACCCCTATTTTTACTAGAGCAGAGGGGTCATTGAAACCAAAGTCAAGTCCACAGAATACACTATCATAATACTCATCATTTAGAGGTATTTCCTCTATCTTATAGTTGCTCCATACTAAATGTCCTGTACTTCCCCACTCTCCTAAACAGTATATGTTGTAGTAAACTGGGTCAGAATACTTTAAGCTCTCTAATACCTCTATATATTTAGCATCTAAGAACTTGTTATCCTTATAAGTAGTCTTTAGTTTAATGGTATCGGGGGAGGGGGAGTCATAGAACCTCTTTTTAATCCAATGTGTATCTGATATAGGGTTGAAAGTTAGTATAACCTCTTTGTGTAGTCCTGTCTCTCCTCTTAGTCTCAAGTCTAATTGGTTGAAATCTTGGAGGGTTAATTCTGTAGCTTCCTCTATCCATATAGAGGTTATACCTGCTATAGATTTAATTTTCTCCGAGTTATCTAGTCCTATGAAGATAATTTCACTTCCATTAGGAGCAGTTATAGTCATATAACTATTAGATATAGTGAAGAGGTCATTTAGTCCCCAATCACTAATAATATCCTTAAAAAGACTAAATACAGAGTTCCTTAATGTACTTGCTACCTTTCTTACTACTAATAATCTGTGTCCCTCTTCCTCTAATACTCGGAGAATGTGTCTCTGTGTTACAAATACACTCTTTCCACTCCCTGCTCCTCCTAATAAGGATATATACCTATAATCTCTCCTAGAGGTGTATGAGTAGAGGAGGTCTAAATAAACTTCATTGAATACCCTTTTGTCTATTTCTATTGTTATATCCACTATATCACCTCTTTGAAAAAATTTTATAAAATTCGTCAAAAGTGCAGGGGAGTTTTGTTTGAGTGTAACAATCTAGTTTTTTCTCAAAATTGCTTTAAGTTAATTTATGTTATCAATACCTCTCCTACTACAGTACCCTTTACTCCTTTAGTGTTACCTTTATATGAGTAGGAGTGTTCTTCTCACCATCCCCATTCCACATTCCTCTGTACCTTCCTAAGAGGTCTAGTGCCTTTAGTCTATCCTTAGGTAGTATGTTACTATCTAGTGCTATTTCCTTTAATTGTGTTAGTATTAAGTCTGTATCTACCTTACACTCATCTGCCCTCATTTTTAGCTCTTGTTCTATCCTCTCTCTTATATGGGGAGTGTTTAGTAGTCTATGTCCTTGTACTCTTGCCCCACTTTCACTATACCCTGCTTTGATAGCAGATTGAGTAGCATTTAGTGTCCTAACATACTCATTTATGAAAGCTAATTGTCTACTATTTATCTTACCCTTTTTTTCCTTCTTAGTACCTTTTGCCACTAAATCACCCCCTATCTGCCCCAAAACACTTCCTTATTCCTCAAGATACCCTTCTAGTATACATAATAGCTTTATAGCTTCTATTTTATCCTTATCGGAAGTCATACTGTCCTCTATAATCTCTTTTAGCTTTTCGATTGAGTAATCTCTATTATCCATTTCTAATTCCTCCTTACCTTCTAACTAAATTGTAACATTAATATTGAATATTGTAAAGTGATTTAAAGCAATTAATATTCATTTTAATATACTAAATGTTTTAATTCTACCTCCATTATTAGATACTAATATATAACCTTCTCTTTCTAATATCTCTACAGCCTTTTTTACAGTCCTATATGACATCTTAGTGTCCTCTTCTATATCTTTATACATTAAGTCCACTTTTGGGGCGAATTTTCCCCCTCTATGAACTATAGATACATATGTGATTAGTACTTCTTTAGTGAGTTCTGGTATATCTAATAGACTAATAGGTATCTCTATACCTTCCCTCTGCTTCTTCACCCTCTTTAATTTAATACCCTTCTTTGCCATTTTATTCTCTCCTTTAAATTAATCCTTTTTCTTTATTATATCATATTAATTGATTTAAAGCAATTAATTTATTAAATGACTAAAAGCAATTTACACACTAAAATCTGCCCCATTGATTTTTGCACTTCTTGTCCCATTGATTTTTACCTATCTGTCATATTGATTTTTACCACTCTATTCTACCAAGTAAATTTTGTCATATTGATTTTTACCACTCTGTCCCATTGATTTTTACCACTCTTGTCCTATTGATTTTTACCGACAAAATAATATGTATATACTAAATAATATGTATAAAGAAGTAATATGTATATTTTAATAAGAGCTCACTTCGTTCGCTCATTATAAAAAACTCTCTTCTTCTAAATCTCTAAAACTAAAATGGGGCAAAATTTTAGGGGAAAAGTTTTAGTGTATTATTTAGTGTATTTTTTAGAGGTAACAATTTTAGCAAATTTTATTTTAGCTTAAAATTTTTTTTAAAAAATTTTTCAATAAAGGGTTGCAATTATTTATATTGTATGTTACAATGTATTTAGAAAAAGAAAGAAAAATAATTTAAAAGGAGAGATGAAAATGAAATTAAAAGGAAATCAATTATTAATGTTTAGATTACTAAAAGAAAGAGCAGTAAATAATGAGGTAAGTATTAGTAGGAAAGAGATAGCAGAAGAAATAAATTGTTCAAAAAGAACAGTATCATATTCAATGAGAATTTTAGAGAATTTAGGTTATGTAAAAGTAGTAAGTGGTACAGGAAATACTAAAACTAAATTCACTATATTAAAGGAGGAAGAATAATGAGAGAAAAATTATATGTATCAATACCAACAGTTATGTTATATGAAAGAGATTTTAGTTTAATGGAAATAGGAGTATATTATGGAGTAAAATCTTTTAGAAATGCTAAAACAGGTGAATGTTATCCATCTATACAAACTATAGCAGATAGAGTAGGAGTATCAGAAAAGACAGTTAGAAGTGTTTTAAAGAAGTTTGAATTTATAGGACTAATAAAAATAAAAAGAACAGGTTCAAGTAGCTATTATTCTTTCCCAGAATTAGATGTAAAAGGGAGTACACTAATACCACAAGACTTATATGAAAAATTAGACGCAAAAGAAGTAGGATTTTATGCAATCCTACTATCCTTTAGAGATAATGATAAAAAGTTATGTAATGTACCATTAGCCTTAATATGTGAGAGAGCCAATCTCAGTAAGACTAATGGTAAAGCTAGTGCATACATTAAATCCTTACAAGAAAAAGGTGTATTAGTTGCTACTAGAACTAATAGAGCCTATTCATTTGCTTTCCCTACACTAACTTTTGACAGTGAATTAGAAATAGAGAAAAGCCAAGAATATGAAAAGGCTAATGAAGTTAAACCTTCTACTAATGATTATATACCATTACCAACTAAAAATCAAGCAGAAGTTACACCTAAAGCTAAAGAAACAGAAGAGCAGGAGATATTAGAGGAGGATGTAGCTGATATGGAAGATGTAGAAATAATAGATGATACAATCAAAGAGTATGATGAAGATGAAGAAGAGGAATTTAGCAAGAATTGGGCATATCAAGACAGATTTAATAAAGTACATGGAGTAGTGTATAAGAAAAAAGAGCCTAAGAAGGTAGTAAAGCAGAGTAAAGCATTAGATTTGTTACTAAATGGACTTAAAAGCAATAAAATAGCCATATAAAATTAAAAGGAGGTAATATAAATGAAAGATTTTAACTTACAAGAGGTATTAGAGGGACTAAAAAGGTGTGCAAAAGAAATAGAGGACAGTTCAAAGAACATAGAGAAGATTGCCAGAAGGCAATCTTCTCTGTCCTCAAACTGTCCTAGAGGAGAATTTGAATAAAATTACTTAAATTATTCAAATTCATTATACTACACTAGTTGATTTTAGTCAACTACTAAATTGATTAAGGTCAATTAGTGTAGTTAATCAATAAATACATTATTATTACTTTTCCCAAAATCCTTTCTATAGTTAACAAATCTTGAGCTATTAACATAAGTCATTGGTAATCTTGTTAAGTGCAATTCATATAGTTCTCCATCATCTATAGGGAACATATCTGATATACCTAAGAAAGTTAAATTAGAACTTCCACTAGTCTTAAATCCTACCATACCATAATTAGTAAAAGTATTAGTACCAAATGGAGTTACTATATTTAGTTCAAATGTCCCATCTACCTCTTTAATAAGAGTAGCTTCTAATGCTTGTTCTTTAGTTAATCTTATTACATGGTAAGAGTCTCCACTTTCTAAAAACTCATCTATAGTCTTGTCTGCTAAAACATCCACATAATCCATTTTCTTAAATACATTAGTTGCAGTATTAGAAAGGTTACATCTAGTTAAACCTACATTAGAGTAAGTTCTACCAAAAGCAGGTAAAGGAGCTACTACTTTTATAGTGAATGTATTAGTACCTACATTACCACTACTATCTGTAGCTTTAACTGTTATAGTATATTCTCCTGCCACAGTTGTATCTACATTTCCTATTACTTCTAAGGTATAGTCATTTAGTTCTACTACATCAACCTCTAATAGGGCTAATATACCTTCCTCGTCTAAAGCAGGGGAGTTTAGTTCTATCTCTGCGTCTTTTCCATTCACTCTTGGTGCTATAGTGTCTGCTACTATAACATTAACTACTTTTTCTGCCCTATTTCCACTACTGTCTACTGCTACTATAGTTATAGGATAAGTTCCTGCTACTAAAGTGTCATAGTCTCCTTCAATGAATGGAGTTATTTCCTCTCCACTGTCATCAGTTACAGTAACTCCTAATAGTTTTAGTAGAGCATCATCACTTATTTTAGTTGTCCCCATCTCTGCTCTGTAGGTAGTGTTCTCTACAGTTATGGTAGGAGGAGTAGTGTCTGGTACTGGGGGTAGAGGAATATCGGCTAAATTAATAGTTCCATATTCAGTTATAGCTAATTCAAACCTATATAACTCTTCTACTTTAGTCCTACTAATAACTACATAAGGAATGTCCCTTACTACTACCACCTGCTCGGTTATCTCTTTAGTTGAACTGTCTATTAGTACTTCATTTGGAAGCTGGAATAGGTCTCTGTTCTCACTATATATATTTAGTACAGTCCTCTCATTATCTTTAAAGGTAGTAGGAATTTTGGATATAGATACCTCTAAAGCAGTAGAGGTTTCTCCTATTTCTTGTTTATCATATCTCCACCTACCCTCTAAATATATGTCTTTTAGAGTAACTACTCTGGTGTTGTAGTATATTGGTTCTCCTACAGTTATTTCTTTTAGCTCCTCATTATCCCCTACAGGAGGTTCTTCCTCTCTAGTTACTATATCCTCACTATTTAGTGTAGGGTTCTCTACTAAATAGAATATATAGTCATTCTCTGGAGTTTTCTCATACCTATCTATATTATATACCTTGTTTCCTATCACTAATACGGTATCAAGAGATAGGTTTGGTATGATGGACAAGCTCTCTATATAAATCTCGGTAGGTGTAAGAGGGGTTAAAGTGTGGGCATTAAAAATAGTTATATCTATCCAGTCTAATAGAGGGTCTGGGTTAGCTGATTTAACCTCTATAACTTCTCCTCTATTGATTGGAGGGTCTCCTATTACTACTTTAGCTTTACCTGCATAGTCCTCTATTTTATATGTCTTAGAGGTAGTTATATACATACTACCTATATCTCCTCTATATATTAGAGCAGGTTGAAGCTGGATAATACCATAGAACTCTCCCTTGTACCTAATGAACATATTTAGGAAGCCTTCTACTACTCCTGTGGTCTTATCATCACTTGAAATCCAGTTACCTTCCTCATCTAATACTCCACTATCAAATAGCTCTTTAGTGGATACTTTGAATAGAGCCTTTTGTTTAACATCCATTATAGGTAAGTTGTTATATACTTGAGCTAATAGCTCTGGGTCTGTTTTAATAGTACCTAATAGGTCAGTAATTTTTCTTACATATACTGTTCCACCTGTTATGTCTCCGTACATATCTTTAATGGCATAGGTGTAGTCTAAGTAGAATAGCTCTATTTTAGGAGTTCCAAATTCTCGGTACATATAATTTAGTTCTCTATTAATAAAATTCATTCATTTTCCCTCCTTTGAAATATTTTAAAAGACGCTTTAAAACTGGGCAGGAAACCTCTCTCTGTATAAAAATCTAGTTTTTTTTTCTGTAGCTCAAAATAAAATCTACTGAAAGAAGTTTACCTGCCCATTATTTTTTACCCACCTCATTTACAGAGGAGGGTGTAGTACCACTACCACTTCACTCTTCTATGGACAAGTAGTTCCTTCATCAAGCTCTCTGGGTAGTCTGTACTAAATATCAGTCTCATATCATCTGTCCTCATGTCTTTTAGGTGAGGTCTACTCATTAGGTTGTACCTAAATAGTTTACTCACTAGGAGAAGGATAGAGGGACTAGAGGTTCTATCTATTTGAATGTTACACTTGTCCTCTACAAAGGCTACTGTTCCCTCTAGTACACTTGAGTAGAACTCCTCCTCACCTTCCTCTATCACTATATCTTTAGGGTCTAAATACCTCTTTATTAGTTCTAAATCTACCATACTCTCTCCTCCTCTCTATTTAAGTGTTAGGTAAGCTATTATTCCTCCTCCTGCTCCTATCAGTAACTTTAGAAGCCAATCCTTCACTATATCTAGTACTGAAATGGTATTAGAGTCAATGAATTTGTCAACTTTGACTTCTAAATTCTGAATGGTCTTATCTGTATTATCAATCTTGTTATTGAGTTTCTCTAATGATAATACCAATCCTTGAATTAGTTTAGCCTGTTCTTTAGCTTGAATTTCCTGTTCCTCATCTCTATCCTTGTAGTTGTTAAGCGTGATTTCTATTGCACTAAGTACTTCTTTAATAGAATATATTTGTTCTATTTTAGCTTCCATATTATCCAACCTTTTCTCTAAATTATTAATTCTACTCTCTAATAAGTGTAATTCCATTCTGCCACCTCTTTACTCGGTTCATATTAAAAGAGGTAGGGGTATTATACCCCCACCCCTCTTTAACCTAATTACTTACAAACAATTCTACATACTTTAGAGCTATCGTGTAGTACTGCTACATAGTGTCCATCTGCTGAAATAGTAGTAGTCTTGCTAAGGATGTCTCTATCACTCTCAACTTCTACATCTCTCTTTAGGTAGATAGCTACTGCTCCTTCTTTAGCTAATATTAAGTTGTATACTCCATCTTCTGCTTCTATTTTTCTAGTAGGGATTACTTCACATCCGTAAATCATTCCTACTGCTCCAGTCATTAGTACTTTATCACCTAAATCTGAAGCTCTGGTAAACTCTGGTGATGTTCTTAATACTCCTAAATGCTTTGGATTAACGAATAAGAACTTTCTCTCACCTAGTTCTTCATCTTCAAATGTATCTAAAGCATCTGATACCAATTTTACAGAGAAAGCTGTAGTAGGACTTCCTACCTCTAATTCTCCTTCTTTTAATGCTTCTAAAATGTCATTATCAATCTTAGATGCAATAGACTTCTTTAACTGGCTTATTGCTTCATCA
>Ga0134090_1002288_pt1 | contig 10399 bp, 9 predicted proteins | sample 1_4taG_FD_94453 | JGI IMG/M metagenome (GOLD analysis project Ga0134090, IMG submission 94453) | Switchgrass degrading microbial communities from high solid loading bioreactors in New Hampshire, USA - 1_4_20_6_A1 metaG | ecosystem: Engineered > Bioreactor > Semi-continuous > Anaerobic > Digestate...
AGCATTTGCCACTTAATTAAATTGATTTGTTGTGCTAGCAAATTTGAGATAGCATTGTGGAGAGTTATTAGAGATAGTTAGCGAAGTTGGGGCTGAGGCAAATCACCTGAACGAAGTGAATTGCTTGGCCTTTTATCAGGCTTGTAATTCGCTAATTGAAAATTAGCGAATTATATCGATAACTACCTTAATTTACTATAAATTTATTGTTTGTTATCAATTCTAGCCCTTTAACTCGGAACTCCGCTATCGAAAATGCTAGCACAACAAGTTAAAGCTATAAATTAATATTATCCAATCGCAAAAATTTAATACCCTAAGTGATACTAATATTTTCCACCTCAACAAACCAACCACCTCCAATGCGGCGCAAAGCCGAAAAATTCAGGCATAGCGTCTCCTTTTGAGGTTTAGATTAATTTTACTATAATGTAATTAATTTATTTGAAAAATCGAATTAAGTCTGTTAAACTATTATGCGTATTATGTAAATTAATCTGTTGTGCCAGCTATTTGGAGACATCGTTACGGAGAGCGCTAGAGATATTAGACAACGCTATCAAAGCATCAGCTTTGCTGACAGCCCGGTGCTGAGCTAACATGAAAAGCCACATTTTTGGGTTCCTTTTTTAAGATGCGGCATCCATGTTAGCGCAGAAAAGGCCAAGGTAAATGTCCTGGCGCAGGGAATTGCCTGGCCTTTTTAGCAAGTCTGCTATCTCTTTAACTCGGAACTTACGCTTTAAAATGCCGACACAACAAGTTAAGCAAAAATCCGGTTCAACTAAAGAAAAAACTGAAAGGTGATTGCTATGAATTTTGATTTCAATTCATTAACCAGCAAGCAAAAGAAAGTTTATTCGGTAATAGAGGCTTTTATCCGTGAGAAGGGCATCCCTCCCACAGTAAGGGAAATTGGCGAGCTGGCAGGCGAGAAGACTCCGGGAGCCGTACAGGGCATACTTAACCGCCTGGAAAAGAAAGGCGTTATAAAAAGGGAAGTGGGAATGGCAAGGTCCATACAGTTAGCCACCAATGATTCCCATTATCTCAAGCCGACCTTCGTACCCGAAGTCAAAAAAGTAAGCAAACGCACTTTAAATGATCTTTTAAGCGTTTACAATGTTTTACATTATCATCCTCTTTCACCATCTATATTAGGAAAATATGACAACTGTATTTTGGTAGATTATAAAAACTGTATCCTGCCGGAAAGCAACCATCAGGAAGACATTATGCTGCTGGTTTGCAGGGATGCAGAAATATCTGAAGGGGATACTGTCCTTGCCGTTTATGAAAACCATGCCTTGCTGCGTAAATACTATCCTGCTGATGTTCCAGGATATATCAAGCTTGTAGCGGATTTGGACCTTCTTGGCAAAGACATCTTCTCCACCGATGAAGTCAGCATCGTCGGTAAGCTTGTTGGCATGATAATGAAATATTAATTATTTTGGGGGGCATATTCTGTCCCCCGTAAAATATCAATGTTTTTCTACTTCTTTTTCATCTTTTGCCGTTTTCTTCCCATCGCTTTTCCAACCTCTTCTATGAATATTTTTCAGCTTTTTTATGATGCTATGAAAATCCAGCCATTCCATATATACCTATTATCTGCAATAATCCAACAGCTTTCCTTCATTTTAGACCATGCTTTCCCACATTTCCCTTGGAAGTATAAAATAACCTCCAACCTCTCCTTTAAGCTGAAAGACGCATAAATCCAGCGTTTTATCCATAGCTTCCATATTGTTTACATAACTTATTTACTAAATGTAGTTGAAATTTAGGACTAATGATGGTATAATTTTTCGAGTTTAGAGGAGCTTCCAATGCCGTATAAATATGCATTTGCAAGGATATTTATTTTTCACGGGCATGTAAACGCATATAAAAACAGGGATGTAAGGTTTTTCCATATGCATCCGGCCCTCAATCGGTTTTAGCTCTCCAAATGCTTGATTATACTGCAATAGATGATGTTATATTTTTTTTACCATGAGCTTTAGTATATTAAAGCTTTATATGGCAAAATCGTAAATATTGCTGCTATTTTTATACATTATGTAAACTTTATAAGAGGTGTTGAAATGTACAGGTATATTTTGAAAAGGATAGCTTTCGCACTGGTTACGTTGTTTTTTATTGTTACCATAACATTTTTCCTGATGCATGCAGTTCCAGGAGGACCTTTCACAGGTGAGAAAACGCTAAAACCGGAGATTCTTGAAAATCTTAATAAAAAGTATGGCCTTGACAAGCCGCTGGTTGTGCAATATGGAAATTATCTTTTAAGTCTCATAAAGCTGGATCTCGGACCTTCATACAGCCAGATAGGCACATCTGTCAACGAGATAATATCCAGATCTTTCCCGACTTCTGCCAAGCTTGGCGGCGCTGCGGTTATACTCGCCCTTCTTATGGGAATACCCATGGGAGTGCTGGCAGCTCTTAAAAGAGGACATTGGCAGGACAGGGTAATCATGCTCATAGCTACGATTGGAATTGCCGTACCAGGCTTTGTGATCGCCACCGTAGGCATGATAATTTTCGGTGTCAACCTTCGCTGGCTGCCGATAGTTGGCTTAAAATCGATAAAGCATTATATATTGCCGTCTATTTCTCTGGCTTTCTTCCCTGCAGCTTTCATTGCAAGGATGATGAGAACCAGCATGCTGGAAGTCATAAATCAAGATTATATACGCACGGCAAGAGCCAAAGGGCTGTCAAGTTTTCTGGTGGTTTTCAAGCATGCGCTGAAAAATTCGATACTGCCCATTGTTACCTACATCGGACCTCTTATGGCAGGAATAATGACCGGTAGCTTCGTTGTAGAAAAAATATTCACAATCCCGGGACTGGGAAGATACTTCATAAACAGCATCACCAACAGGGACTACTCGGTTATTATGGGTGTCACCATCTTCTATGGAGCACTTCTGATTTTTATGACTCTTGTTGTTGATATTATTTATGTATTTATTGATCCGAGAATAAAACTGCAAAAATAGGAGGAATAGAAGTGAACTCAGATATAAATAAGGTTGAACTGAATATCAAGGAAGAGCTTTTCAAGCCGGCAAGCAAAGAAGAGAGAACCCAACTGGTGGTGATGAGGGAATCCACTACTTACTGGAAAGATGTTTGGAAAAAGCTGAAAAGCAACAAGGTAGCCATTATATCATTATATGTGATCATATTGATCACCTTGCTGGCGATAGTAGGACCAATGCTCTCTCCTTACTCCTATTCGGACCAGTTCAGGGGCGAAGAACATCAGACTCCCAACGCGCAGCACTGGTTCGGCACCGATTATCTCGGAAGAGACCTCTTTGTAAGAGTGTTGTATGGTACCAGGATATCCCTTTCCATCGGTATTGTTGCCAGCATAATGGTCCTGGTCATCGGTACCGTATATGGAGCAATTGCAGGATACTTCGGAGGCAAAGTCGATAACATAATGATGCGTTTTGCTGAGGTATTAAGTGCAGTCCCTTCAACTCTCATGGTTATTTTGCTGTCAGTCGTGTTAAAAGAGCCTCTTAAGGAAGCTTTCAACACCAGTGGCGTGCTTAAGCATCTCAGCACTATAGGACCCGGTCTCATAAGCATATTTATAACCTTTGCACTGCTGTACTGGGTTGACATGGCCCGAATTGTGAGGGGTCAGGTGCTCAGCCTGAAGGAACAGGAATATGTCACTGCGGCAAAAGCCTTGGGAGGCAGCAGCCGCCGGATAATATTCAAACACCTGATACCTAACAGCATAGGTCAGATAACAGTTACCGCCACATTGGAGATACCCAGTGCCATATTTACCGAATCGTTCCTAAGCTTCATAGGCTTGGGCGTTGATGCTCCCATGGCCAGCCTCGGTTCTCTGACGGCCAGCGCCATGAACGGTATATATTCTTATCCGTACCAATTGATTTTTCCGGCATTATTTATCAGCATTATAATATTGGCCTTCAACCTGCTGGGAGACGGTCTGAGGGATGCCCTCGATCCAAGAATGAAAAAGTAATTAGAAAGGTTAAGGAGAAGCGAAATGACGAAAAATACCAAAAAATTGCTTGATATAGATAATTTAAAAGTTTCGTTTTTCACCCCGGCCGGTGAGGTTAAGGCTGTCAACGGAGTATCCTTCAGTCTTAACCAGGGTGAGGTTATGGGAATAGTCGGCGAGTCCGGCAGTGGCAAGAGTGTATCCTCTTATGCCATTATGCGGCTTATCAGCCCTCCCGGAAAAATCATCGGCGGCACCATCACTTTTGATGGCAAAAACCTCCTTGAATTGGATGAGAAAGAAATGCAGTCAATCCGGGGCAATGAAATCAGTATGATATTCCAGGATCCCATGACTTCTCTTAATCCGGTGTTCAAGATTGGGAACCAATTGATGGAAGCCATCATGAAGCACCAAAAGGTATCAAAAAAGGAAGCCCGGGAAAAAGCCATAGAGATGCTTTCCCTGGTAGGGATACCCAGTCCTGAAAAGAGGCTTGACCAATATCCTCATGAGTTTAGTGGAGGTATGAGGCAGAGGGCAATGATAGCCATGGCTCTTTCCTGCAATCCAAAGCTGCTCATTGCCGATGAGCCTACTACTGCTCTTGATGTAACCATACAGGCCCAAATTCTTGAATTGATTAAAGAACTGAAAAACAAAATCAACATGTCGGTTATACTGATAACCCATGACCTCGGCATCATATCCGACATCTGTGACAAGGTAATAGTCATGTATGCGGGAAGGATAGTCGAACAGGCCTCGATAAACGACATCTTCTACAAGCCTAAGCACCCTTATACCTGGGGGCTTTTGAAGTCTATTCCAAAGCTTAACGCCGATAAATATGAAAAGCTTGTGCCCATAGAAGGATCGCCTGTGGATCTTTTGAATCCTCCTGCCGGATGTCCGTTTGCTCCGAGATGCTCTCACTGCATGAAGATATGTCTTACGGAAAATCCTCCCTATTTTGAGGCTTCCGGCGATCATAAGGCCGCCTGCTGGCTGTTGCATAAAGATGCTCAAAAAGCAGAAAAGGTTCAGGAAGAGGGTGCTGGTGTAAAATGAACAAAATATCAGACAACAAAGATTTGCTGGTAGTTAAAGATTTAAAAAAGCACTTCGTCGCTAGAAAAGGCTTCATAAGCAAAAATTCAGTATATCTTAAAGCCGTTGACGGAGTAAGCTTCACATTAAAAAAAGGCGAAACCCTTGGCCTTGTGGGTGAAAGCGGATGTGGAAAGACTACCTTGGGAAGAACTGTGCTGAGGCTTTATGAACCTACCTCCGGCCAGATTTTTTTCGACGGTGAGGATATAACCAAAGTTGACATGAAGCCCTATCGTCGAAAGATGCAGATAATTTTCCAGGATCCCTTTGCATCGCTGGATCCCAGGATGACTGTCGGCGATATTTTAGGCGAACCAATAGATATACACAATCTGGCTTCAGGAAAGCAGGACAGAAAAGACAAAATTGCAAAGCTTATGGAACTGGTGGGCTTAAACTCAGAGCATGCAAACCGCTATCCTCATGAATTCAGTGGCGGTCAGCGCCAAAGAATAGGTATTGCCCGGGCTCTTGCCGTGGAACCGGAATTTATAGTATGTGATGAGCCCATATCCGCCCTGGACGTATCCATCCAGGCGCAGGTCATCAACATGCTGGAGGATCTTCAGCAGGATTTAGGACTCACATACTTGTTTATCGCCCATGACCTGGCTGTTGTCAAGCATATAAGCGACAGAGTAGGAGTTATGTACCTTGGAAAAATGGTTGAAATGGCATCCAGCGATGAGCTGTATAAAAATCCATTGCATCCTTATACTCAGGCGCTGCTGTCGGCAATACCGATAGCCGACCCCGACACAAGCCGAAGCCGCAAGAGGATAATCCTGAATGGCGACGTGCCAAGCCCGATAAATCCTCCGTCCGGATGCAAGTTCAGAACGCGGTGCCCATATGCTACAAAGAAATGTGCCGAAATAGAGCCTGAACTTAAAGAAGTAGCACCAGGTCATATGTCCGCATGCCATCTTATGGATAAAAAATAATATCGCTTTTTTAAAGCCAATAAAATGCTTTTTTGCGAAGGATGCCTGAAAATCCATGTGCATCGTCGGAGAATATAGATTATGTATATCGTCAAATAATATCGGTAAGGATTAAAATTCTGTTTTCTATGTTTTTTAAAAGATGTTTGTGCGAAAACAGTCATAATTTTCACTCTTATTGGTATTATGTATACTTAACCATTATTGTGCAAATAAATGACTGAAGTCATTTATTAATAAATAAAAATCCCAAAGTTAAAAGGAGGAGTATAAATGGCAAAAAAAGTTATTGCCTTATTCATGGCAATGATACTGCTGGCCGGAGTCATGGCAGGCTGTGGAAATACAAAAAACCAAAGCGCCGGAGATGGTAACAAAGGCGGCCAGGAGATAGTTGTTACCATAGGATCAGAACCTAAAACCATCGATCCCACTCTCAACAATGCAGTGGATGGTGCTACAATGATAATCCATGCCTTTGAAGGACTTACCAAGCTGGATGAGAATGGCCAGGTAGTCAAAGGTGTGGCTGAAAAATGGGACATGTCAGAAGACGGAACCAAATTCACTTTCTACATCAGGGAGGACGCTAAATGGTCCGACGGGCAACCGGTAAAGGCCCAGGATTTCGTATATTCCTGGAGGAGAGCCCTCGACCCTGCAACTGGAGCTGAATATGCTTACCAGCTGTACTACATCAAGAATGGACAGGCTATAAATGAAGGCAAAATGCCGGCAGAAGAACTGGGCGTAGTTGCCAAAGACGACAAAACCCTCGAAGTCACTCTGGAATCTGCCACATCCTATTTCCTTGAGCTGACTGCATTCCCTACATTATTCCCATTAAGGGAGGATGCGGTTTCAAAGGATCCTGATGGTTGGGCAACCAAACCGGAAACTTATATAGGCAATGGTCCTTTCGTATTGGCATCCTGGGAACATGACTCTGAGATAGTATTCAAAAAGAATGAAAATTACTATGCCGCAGATACGATCAAGCCCTCATCCATCAAGTTCATGCTTATAGCTGATGACAATGCGGCACTGGCTGCTTACAGAAACGATGAAATAATGCTGGCAGATAGCATTCCTACGGAAGAAATCCCTGCTCTGCAGCAAAGCGGAGATATAAAAATAGATCCCCAGCTGGGAACCTACTTCTATGTATTGAATGTGGAGAAGGCACCTTTTGACAATGTAAAAGTTAGAAAGGCACTCTCCTTGGCAATAGACAGGCAGTATATAATCGACAATATAGCCCAAGGTAATCAGATACCTGCCGGTGCATTTGTTCCTTTTGCAGTGCCGGATGTGGAAGCTAATCCTGATTTCAGAACTGTAGGCAAAGACTACTATGATCCGTCAGCAGAAGCTTATGAGAACAATATAAAGGAAGCACAGAAGCTTCTTGCTGAAGCAGGCTATCCTAACGGAGAAGGCTTCCCGCAGGTAGAGCTCGCATATAATACCGAAGGCGGCCATCTGGCGATTGCCGAAGCAGTACAGGAAATGTGGAAGAAGAACCTGGGAATTTCAATAAAACTCACAGGACAGGAATGGAAAGTATTCCAGGATACAAGACAGACCGGCAATTACCAGATTGCAAGACATGGTTGGTTGGGAGACTACAACGATCCTATGACCTTCCTTGACATGTGGACATCCTACAGCGGTCAGAATGATGCAAGATGGAAGAACGCAGATTATGACAAGCTCATTGAAACTGCAAAGGTATCCGGTGACAGGGCTGAAAGAATGAAAGCAATGCACCAGGCGGAAGACCTTCTCATGGGAGAAGCTCCTATCATTCCTGTTTACTATTACACTGATGTATATGTAGTAAAGGATTACCTTAAAAACTACTATAATTCACCTCTCGGATTCAAGTACTTCATGTACGCAACAGTTGAAAAATAAACCGATAGGTTTACAGGATTATTAATATTCTATAAAATAACTGCAAAGTTGAGACAGATTCATGATATAACCGGCTGCAAAGCCGGTTATATTTTTTATATAGTGTTTTCTGCAGAGGATGCTGATAGTTTTAGTTTAGAAAGGACATGGCATAACATATGACTCAGTAAGGCATAGCTTATATTTTTAGTTTTTCGCTGTCATATGCGTCTCAGCTTAAAGAGCCGTATTTTAACAAAATGCCGGGAAAACTCCCGCATATGAAAGCGGAATATTCCCCGGCATATTATACTTTATATATGGCAGCTATTTACAGCAGAATTAAAAGACCATGTCCCGCTAAAATCTCACAAAAGGTGAATTTGCTCATGAGGCTATTTACCTGCCAGTTGGTCCCTTATCAGCTTGCCCATCTCCTTCGTACCTACTATCCTGCTGCCCTCCGATGCTATATCCCCTGTCCTGTAGCCTTTATCTAAGACTGCTTCTACAGCGTTCTCAATATCCTTTGCCGCAGCATCAAGGCCCAGGGAGTACTTTAAGAGCATGCCCGCGGACAGGATAGCTGCTATGGGATTGGCCTTGTCCTGGCCTGCTATATCCGGAGCCGAGCCATGAACAGGCTCATAAAGCCCAAGTGTACCTTTACCCAGGCTGGCGGAAGGGAGCATTCCTATAGAACCGGTTATCATTGAAGCCTCGTCGGAGAGTATATCGCCGAACATATTGGAGGTCACTATGACATCAAATTGTGCAGGATTTCTTACCAGCTGCATAGCCGCATTATCCACATACATGTGGTTTAGCTCCACTTCCGGGTATTCCCCGGCCACCTTCTGCACAACCTCTCTCCACAGTCTCGAGCTTTCAAGCACATTGGCTTTATCCACCGATGTCACCTTGCCGCACCTTTTTTGCGCCGCTTCAAATGCAATTCTTGCAATCCTCTCAACTTCAGCAGTGCTGTATGTTTCGGTATCAAAAGCCGCTTCTCCTGCTTCTGTCTGGAACCGGCCTTTTTTTCCGAAATACATGCCCCCTGTAAGCTCACGAACCACCATGATGTCGATACCTGTACCTACAACCTCTTTTTTTAACGGTGAAGCATCCTGGAGAGCTGGATAAATCACTGCCGGCCTTAAATTAGCGTATAGTCCCAGACCTGCCCGGATTCTAAGCAATCCGGCTTCAGGCCTCTTATCCCCAGGAAGCAAGTCCCATTTTGCTCCTCCTACGGCGCCCAAAAGAACAGCATCACTTTTCTTGCAGGCTTGCAGAGTATTTTCCGGCAAAGGGTCACCGCAAGCATCTATTGCACATCCGCCTATCAATTCTTCATTAAAATCAAACTCATATCCATATTTGCTTCCTACGGTTTTCAGGACCTCGACAGCCTGCTCCGTAACCTCCGGCCCTATCCCGTCACCGGGAAGCACTGTAATTCTATATCTCATAAGACCATTCTCCTCTTTTGCCCACTGCGTCCATCAACCAACCGACAATTGGTTTTTTACATATCCCATCAAGCCATCGGAGGCTATTATCTTTTTTATAAACTCCGGGAACGGGTTTGAAAGATATTCCTTACCCGTCGTGAGATTGATTATCTTTCCGGTGTCAAAATCGACACTTACTTGGTCGCCGTCTGAAATATCCCTTGCCGCCTCCGGACACTCGAGGATCGGCAGTCCAATATTTATTGAATTTCTGTAAAATATTCTCGCAAAGGTCTCAGCTATGACGCAGGATATACCGGAAGCCTTTATTGCGATAGGAGCATGCTCCCTCGAGGAGCCACATCCGAAATTCTTTCCTGCAACCATTATGCTGCCCTTTTCCACCTTGTTCACAAAATCCTTGTCAATATCCTCCATGCAGTGCTTTGCCAGCTCCGCAGGGTCAGACGTATTCAGATACCTCGCCGGGATTATGACATCGGTATCCACGTTGTTGCCATATTTGATCACTTTTCCCTGTGCTTTCATCTACCTCAAACCTCCTTATCGCAGTTGATGATACGAAATCTTCTTATACGAACCATTTATATCTCACTAAAGGGAATTTCCTAACGGATACCTTTAAGGCAAGTACCTCAGTAAAAATGACTTCATTAGGCATCTTGCCGGTAAGCATATCCCTATATAATGTAGTGAATATTTTGATTTGATCCTTAGCTTTACTTAATAAATGTATCCAGAAATACTTGCCAAACGCTGCATATCGATTATTGGCTGATTATAACTCTTCCGGCCCTGCTATCCTTCCGGCTACTGCCGATGCAGCCGCTACTGCAGGACTTGCCAGGTACACTTCGCTTTCAGGGTGCCCCATTCTGCCTACGAAGTTCCTGTTGGTAGTCGCTACGGCTCTTTCGCCCTTTGCCAGTATGCCCATATGGCCGCCAAGGCATGGTCCGCAT
>Ga0134090_1002292_pt1 | contig 10388 bp, 13 predicted proteins | sample 1_4taG_FD_94453 | JGI IMG/M metagenome (GOLD analysis project Ga0134090, IMG submission 94453) | Switchgrass degrading microbial communities from high solid loading bioreactors in New Hampshire, USA - 1_4_20_6_A1 metaG | ecosystem: Engineered > Bioreactor > Semi-continuous > Anaerobic >...
CAACTCCACCAACAAGTAATACAAAAGGAGATCGTTATCTTATACCATCTAATGCTACAGGAGTATGGAACGGAAAAATTAATCAAATTGCTCATTGGAATGGTTCATCATGGGAATTTTACGTTCCTGAAACCGGTTGGAGTGTTTATGTAGATAGTGAAAATAAGAATTACGTGTTTAATGGTGCTTCATGGGTTAGAAGTGGTGAAGCTAATCAAAATATTATTGCTGGAAACGGGTTAACAGGTGGAGGACAAGCTGATGAAGTAACTATATCAGTGGGACAGGGTGATGGCATAACTGTTGGAACTACATCTATAAGCGCAAAAGCAGGCAAAGGTATAACAGTAAATACTACAGGTATAAATGCTAATATTGATGGGTCTAGCATAATTTATGACAGCGAAAATGGTAATAGACTTAAAGTAGGTACGATTGATGGAGGTACCTTTTAGGTGGTGATAATTTGGCAAGGAAAGTATTGATACAAATAAGACGAGGACTTGAGAAAGACATCGGCACACTTGCAGTTGGAGAATTAGGATATTGTACCGATACGAAAAAATTATATATAGGAACTGAATCAGGAAACGTCCTTTTAGTTGCTGCTCAAACTGTAGGAGATATGTTGAAATCAATTTATGATATTGATAACGATGGGAAAGTGGACATGGCAGAAATGGCAGATAATGTACCTTGGAGTGGAATACAAAATAAACCTGACGCTTTTCCACCAGTAAGTCATACGCACTATCATGACCAAATCACTCAAAAATCAAATGCAGATATAGCTAACGGTGTGTTTATTATAGACAAAGCTTTAATTGATGTAGTAAGAGCAAATAGAACTGCATTTATGCCTGCAAATGCTATTGAAGTTGAATATACAGTTGACGGAGGCAATACTTGGATAGATTATGGCTTAACTGATGCTCAGAAAGAAGGATTATTTTCACAAAATAGGGGGCACACTGTATTTTTAGGTAAAGGAGCTTCCCAAGCTATAGGAAACGGGGTTAGGATAACGGTAAAACCTTTGGATAGATATACTAGTATAGATATGTTTTATTGCTGGTTTAATACAAACGGTGCAACTTGTGTATGTACCATAGAACGTTCAACAATTGGTAATAAAACATCTTTTACAGTTATAAGAGATAACGTTATTGTGCAAGGAAGGCCAGGAAATAATGAAATATATTTTTCACCTGGTACATTTGGAGGTTATGAAAATCAAACAAGTAATTTTTATGCTTATAGATTTACTTTTATGATTACTCAAATATCAAGTTCTCTTATTACAGCTCCATCTGTAACAGATTTGAGAATGTATGGAACCAATGTTTGGACATCTGCAAATAATATGATGAGAACAGGTTATATATATTCATGGGATAACTCACAAAATGTAACTTTTCCCGCTAAAGTCGCAGCTGTTGGGGGATTTGGCGGTAATGCTGATACAGCTACAAAACTTGCCACAGCAAGAAAAATATCACTTACTGGAGATATATCAGGCTCAGCAGATTTTGATGGTTCACGAAATGTCACAATAGAAGCTACAGTAGCAAACAATAGCCATAGTCACAGTATAAGCAATATTGATGGTTTGCAAGATGCATTAAATAATAAAATGAAAAAAGGGCCTTTGACCTGGAATGACTTAATGGGGGTGTAGCCTATGTCGTATGGAATAGATAAATATGGTGTGTCTCAATACGGAGAAGAAAGTGTTCCTGAATCTGATATAGAACTATATACACCAGATCTAATGTCTCTCTTGCCTTGGTACTATCAAGAAAACAATACGATGATAGAGTTGCAGAATACAACAGCAAAGGAACTAGGGAAACTATATTATTATTTGAAGGATTTAATTAACCAACTTTTTATTAATACAGCTACGTGGGGATTATCAATATATGAAAAACAATTTGGGCTGCAAACCAACATGGGACTATCTTACGAGGAACGCAGAGAGATAATTAAAGCAAAACTCAAGGGCAGAGGTACTACTACAAAGCAAATGATAAAAGATACAGCAGAAGCCTTTTCAGGGGGAGAAGTCGATGTAATCGAGTATCCAGAAGAAAGTAAGTTTATAGTTAAATTTATTGGTGTAAAAGGAATCCCCAGAAACATGCAGGGATTTATAGACATGTTAGAGACTATTAAACCTGCTCACTTAGCTTATGAAATAATGTATACATATACAGTATGGGATTTTGTCAAACATATAACCTGGGAACAGGCAAGCCAATATACATGGAATGAATTTAGAACATATGAAGGGGTGTGATGTAAATGAAATATACAGGCAATTTTAACCTGAAAAAGCCTGAAGGAAATGATACGATAGATATTAATGATTTAAACGATAATTTTGATACTATTGACAAAGAGCTTGCTAAAATACCGACAAAATATGCGCCTGCAGGGTTTGGATTAGGCACGATAGGTACACGACTTGCAGAAGGTACAGATTTAAATACAATTATTAATAATGGATGGTATGATGTAGTAAATCCTCTTAATGGCGTATCTGGTCTAACATGGCATAAGTTATTGGTTATTGCAAGTGGAGATGTAAATTATGTAACACAGCTTGCATTTAGTATGATAGATGGTAACGAAATGTATATACGAAACAAAATAGCAGGTACATGGAGTGGATGGAGTAAAATAGCAAAAATAACTGATATACCAACATCTGGGGGAGATGCAGATACATTAAAAGGCTACACAGCAGAGGCTACTCCTGTAACCACAGAGAAAAAAGACATCATTGGCATGATTAATGAAACTTTTACGTCTGCCAGTAATGGTAAAACTAGCATCGCTGCTGCCATTACTGGCAAGGGCATACCTGCAAGCAGTGATGATAGTTTTTCTACATTAGCTAGTAAGATTAGTAGCATACCAAAAGCTCAGGGTAACGCCACAGAATCACAAGTACTAGTAGGTGCAACATTTACCAATGCAGATGGGCAACTACGCACCGGAACTATGCCAAACAATGGGTCAAAAACTATCACTCCATCAACAGTAGATCAGGTGTTAGGATCAGGATATTACAATGGTATAACGATTAAAGGTGATAGTAATTTACAATCTGAAAACATAGTAGCTGGAAAGAGTATATTTGGTATACCAGGTGCGTATAACAAAAAATATGGCATTGGTGATACTATATCGGCCGGAAGTATGGATATAGATTATAGCAACGTAGGAAAAGACATATGGGCAACTACCAGTAACTTGGGAGATCCTCCAGCCGGAATAGATGTTGACTATGAAGGTAATATCTATTATGGCATAAGTTATACAGGAGATGGTATTTATAAATATGATAGTAACGGTAATCTAGTTTGGTTTACTAATACAGATTATGCTATAACAGGCCTTGTAGTAGATAAAAATACAAATTATCTTTACGCAGTTGATTCTAAGGGTTATGTATATAAATATATTTTATCAGGTAGCAGAATTTGGAGATCATCCGTATATTTGGGCCCTGGAACAGATATTACAATTGATAAAAATGGGTATGTATATACAGCTAATAATAATGGTTGGAATAAATTCGAGCCATCTACGGGTACACATTTAGTTGAATGTGATGATTCATCTGATGTATCAGGTATAACAGTTGATGATAACGGTTATGTATATGTTTGTTGTGGTAGTGGATATGATGATAAATCAAATTCATCTTTATTTAAAAAATATACTAATAATGGAGATTATGTTTTTAGTGTGGAAGATGAAGAGAATGCTAAATCTATTTTAGTGCATGGTGCTTATATTTATGTATTAACAACGGAACGTTTATATAAATATGATGTTAACGGTAATTTAATATGGAGCGTATATGTTAATGTACTTGATAATAATTATGAAACAAGCAAAAAGATTGTCATAGTAAATAATATCATATGTATACCAACTATATATGGTATAGAAGGTTATGAAATTAATACTGGAAATCAAATATATCAAAGTACAGATAAGAGTGCAGTGCATAGTATAGCCACAGATAATCAATATATATATGCAATTTATGCATATGAAGATCCAATGCCAAATAGAGGTGTTGCAAAGATACATGCAGCACCTATTTTTACAATAATTAGATAGGGGAGGTTTTTTTTTATGTCAGTAATAGTATGGTATAAAAATACAAATAAAGAAGTAAAATATATAAACAGAATCCATTATATGCCAGAGTTGCTGAGTGATAGTGAAAGAGTTGGCGGAGTTGAGTTAGAAAGTCTGCCGGCACCAGAAGATAATGGAATGCTTTATAGGTATTACATTAACCCAATCACACATGAAGTTGGTATTGAGTATTTTAATAAGCCCAAAGATTTAAACCAACAGGTCACAGAATTCCAGGAAGATTTACTGGTAGCTTTAGAAGCTATAGCGGAAATATACGAACAAATTAATGGAGGTGCTTTATAAAATGGCTAAAGTTTACTATTTATTAATAAAGGCGGGAAGGAGAACAATTGAACAAGTACCTGAAAACTTGCGAGAGGAAGTACAGGCTTTACTTGACGCAGAGGAGGCTTAAGTGATATGGAAGGATTACAAAAGCAAGTTGAGGATCATGAAAATCGTATTAGGGCTCTAGAACAAGATAGGGCCGAAACTAAGGTATATATGAAAATGACCCTGGATAAAATAACACAGATTGACGCAAAATTTGAAAACATAAGATCAGAACAATTAAAGAATAGTAAAAAATCAGAGGACTCCAAATGGAGTCCTATTATTTTGGAATTAATTAAATTAGCAACCTTAGCTGTGACTATATTAGGTGGTATAGCAGGAGTAGCTAAAATATTAGATAAGTAAAGGGGCATGAATAATTATGGTAAATGTACAAGAAGTACAAAAGAGCTCAATAATTGCAACACCAGACGTTAATACCTTTAGCTTTTTAGACTTAACTGGCCGGCAGAAATATTACAAAGAGGGTTATCGAGGACAAGATATTATTGTGGCTGTGATGGATACAGGCGTTAATCCTGATCATCCGGAACTTAAAGGTAAGGTCCTGGAGGGTAAAAATTTTTGTAAGATGTATTATGACAGTTATGGACCGATAGATGATGACGGACATGGCACACATGTTGCTGCGACAATAGCAGGTAATACATGTGGTGTTGCTCCTTCTACCCTAATTCTTCCATGCAAAGTATTACCCGGATTCGGCGGAGGAAGCATAGAAGAACTTATTGAAGCATTATATTGGGTTCGTAATTGGAGAGATAAAAATGGCAATAAAGTTGATATTGTAAGTATGTCTTTGTCGTGTGGAGATAGTGAGTTTACAGATAGACTTCACGACGCTATAAAAAGCCTGGTTGACAATAATATAGCTGTTATATGTGCGGCAGGAAATACAGGTGATAATACAAAATTATACCCAGCATATTTTAATGAGCCGATAACCGTAGGCGCAGTTAACATTAATCAGCAGACTGCTTATTTCAGTACGCGAACCGATGAAGTAGACGTATGCCAGGTGGGTGTTGACGTGGTATCTGCTTGGTACGAAGGCGGTTACATAGCTATGTCAGGTACATCTATGGCCACGCCTATAGTTACTGGTATTGCAGCACTTATCGCAAGTAAATACAAGACTTTGTTCCGGAAGCAAATCCCGGAGCAGGTGTTGTATGAAATGCTAAAACTTAATACGATTGATCTATCGTTTCCTGGAATCGATATGGAAACTGGAGCCGGATTTTGCACTTTAGGCAGTGGTAAGGCAGTTGAAATGTATATTGGCCAGACAGATTATTATATCAATCAAATAAAAAATGTAATGGATGTTGCTCCTGCCATAGTCAATGATCGAACAATGGTCCCGGTAAGATTTGTTGCCGAAGCCTTTAACAAGGGTGTCTATTGGGATGCAACAGAACGAAAGGTAACTATTATAGACTAATACATCAAGGAGATGATATTGTGATAATCAGTTACGATTATGGCCACATGAAAGGCGGAGAGGACGGTGCTGCTGTTGGCATCTTGGATGAGTATAAAGTTGTGCGGGAGTATGGTGCAGTAGTAATTAAATACCTGCAGCAAGCAGGGCACACCTGCTTAAACTGTACGCCGCCAGATAATAGTGGTATGACATTAATGCAATCTTTACAATATCGAGTAAATAAAGCCAATACAAGCGGAAGCAATTTGCATTTAAGCTTCCACGCCAATTGCTATAATGGCCAGGCTCATGGCGCCGAAATAGAGGTTGCAAGTGACACGGGTGAGAAAAAAGCTAAACCTGTACTTGATAAAATATGTAGTTTGGGTTTTACAAACCGTGGTATAAAAAGACCGGATTTATATATTACAAGTACAGATGTAAAGAGTGAGGAATTATTCTTATCTCTTATGGTCCAAAAAGACAAAGTGCAAGGCTCCAAGTATACTAATATGATATGCCTACTCTTAGAGCCTTTTTTTGTTGACAACGCAAGTGATGTATCAAAATACAATACTCAAACGCTTGGTAAAGCAATTGCCGAAGGTATACTCGGACATGATATTCAGGAGGTGAATGTTGTGGACGTAAATCAGGCAATAAAAATATTAATAGAAAAAGGAGTGATTTCAACACCGGAATATTGGCAGAATGCTGTAAAGATAGTTAAATACCTTGATAGCTTACTTATTAATGTAGCTAATAGAATAAAATAAGGAGGATGCATATGGAATATGCAGGTATTGCAATTGTACCTTTGATAATTGGTTTATCAGAGGTAATAAAAAGGATAGGTTTTAATCAAAAATTTATACCGGTTGTTAATCTCATATTAGGATTGGCAGCCGGTATTATATTTACAAGCCCTGACAATATAAAAGTTGGTATCATTCAGGGCATATTTATTGGATTGAGTGCCAGTGGTTTATATTCCAGCACTAAGAATGTTGTACAAGGAGTTCAACAAACAGCACAAAAGCAATAATTCATACCTCACTTGCCCCGGGAAACCGGGGCTTTTTTATTTTTTAGACTAGGGTCAATGTTGATAACTGCTATGTGGTTGTGTATAATGTGGATAAACAGTAAATAGGTGTAAGTGTTCAGGGAAAGCCAAAACATTTGCCACCTTTAATAAATGAATCTATTAAGTAATGTTTGACAAAATAGGGGGAGTAAGCTCATGAATTTGCTTGTAGGACTTCTTATTTTTGTTGTTGTGATGGGGGTTTTAGGTGGAATACTTTCTGTTGTAATGCAGTCTAGATCTAATAAAAGATTTGAGGAAAGTGTTGAAAATCAAGGCTTCAGAGTAACAAAGAAGTATTCATATAGTAATGGTGTTTTGCTAATTGATGAAAATAACAAAAAATGGGCAGTAAATAATACTCTTTTTAAAAGCAAAATATATGACTTTAAAGATTTACTTGATGTTGAAATATTTGAGGATGGAGTAAATATTGGCAAAACATCTTCATTAGGTAAAGCTATTATCGGAGGATTTTTATTTGGAGTACCAGGAGCTATTATAGGAGGCACTATAGGTAAAAAGAAAAACGAATTTAAATCATTAGGTTTAAGGATCACAGTCAATGATTTGGATAATCCATTTATACAATTAAATTTTCTTAACGGGAAAACAAAAAGAGATAGTTTTGTTTATAGGACAGCGTTGCAAACAGCTAATCAAATTGCATCAGCGTTAACAATAATACAATATAAATAATAGCCCTTCTAAGAGGGCTTATTTTTATAACATTTTTATAATGGGACTTATTGGGACTAAAAAAGAAATTAAACCTTGAAACCATTAATATTAATACTGTTTCAAGGTTTTTGACATTATCCATGGTAAGGATGAGGTCGTCAGTTCGATTCTGACTGAGGGCTCCAAAGTGAAAGTCCTCTAAGTGCTTTATTATAAGGCGTTTGGAGGATTTTTTTGTTTGTGTTTTTAAAAGTACAATTCTGGTTTTTTAGGTCATTTTATACTGATTTCTTTAATTATAATGGGACTTAGTGGGACTAGACTCTTTCACCTAACCAATCTAGAAACTTAACTCTTGATATAATATGCTTACTTCCAATTCTTTCAGATGGGAAACCCTTGCAATTAAAAAATCTATATACTTGATTAATCTGATTATCCGATAAGCCAAGCGCCATTTGGACATTTTTAGGTGTAAGTATTCTCAGAAAGTTACTGTTATCCATAATTAATTTTCTCCTTTCTGAATTATTTTGCTTCTTTTAGTTTTACTATATTATCTTTTTTCTTTTTATTCTTTTCTGGAAGATTTTTAGGAATGTCTGCATTTAGAACCTGAACAGAATCATCTACTATGTTATCAATAAAGTGTACGTAAATATTGTATGTTGTGGAAACATCTTTGTGTCCGAGCAGCTTACTTATAACTTTGATATCTACACCCTCCTTAAACAGCTTAGATGCAAAAGTATGCCTCATAGTATGCAGATTTACCCAATCACATCCTATTCTTTTCCCAGCAGCTTTGAATTGACGAAGTACATTCCTTGGAGTTAGTCTAGTACCGTTTAATGTTTGGAATAAAGGGTCAGATTCGCCATTGTTCTTTTGCTTTAGCATATATTCCTGCATTAGTTTAATAATATTTTTAGGAACAGGTATTGTTCTTTTACTTGATTGTGTTTTTGTTGTGTTTTGCACTTTGTTTTTAGCATCTTTGTTGTAAGTCTTTGCTACCCTCACCTTGTTTCCCTTAATGATTAAATCAGAACGATTTAGAGCTATAGCTTCTCCTGGACGCAGGCCTGTATTTAACATGAAAAGAGCAAACATGTAATAGTGACTTCTCGCAGCCATGTCCTCCAAAAACATTTTTTCTTGCTCTTCCGTCAAAGCCCTTATATCACCCTCATCTTCTGTATCGGTTTTTGGAATAATCGCTTTGCGGGCGAAATTCTTAAGTATTTTTTTTGTTTCTTCGGCGTGTTCCAATGCTCCATTTATAAGAGTATGTGTTATTTTTATGGTAGCTTCAGATTTTCCCTGTTTTTTTAAGTCATTGTAATATTTTTGGATGAGCTCTAAGTTTAAATCTTTTAACATAACATTTGCTATTGTCGATTTTTCTAATCTCTTCAAGGAACCCTCATATTTTAACTTGGTGTTGCTTCTTGTCAGAGAAGGTTCTTTGTATAATTCGTACCATTCCTTACAATATGCGTAAAGAGACTTTTCTGACGGGTCGACATATGTCCCTTTTCCAATAGCAGCTAAATCATCTCGCATTTGTGCCAGAGCATCACTCTTCTTTTTAGCGTAAATATTTTTTATTATAGGTTTGCCATTTTCATCTACACCGACTGAATATCTGCATTCATACTTCTGTATTCTTTCAATGAATCGAATTGATCCCTCCCCTCTTCCGCGCCTTGGCTTTTTATTTTTTTGCTTTTCATCTGCTTTCTGTGACATGGAACATCTCCTTTCGCGATTTATATAAAAACATATAACAAACACATGTTCTTATTGAATTAAAAAAAATTAACCGTATTCCTTACTTTATACTCAACTAATGGTTCGCTCACTTTAAGCTCACTTGCTATTTGACTTATACTATATCCAGTGCCATAGTATTTTTTTAAATCTGCGTCAGATATCAACAATTCAGCCGCAAACAAATTAGCTTCGAGTTCAAATCTATTCACGGAGAAGAAAGTTGATTGCCTTAAAAATGGAGTATTAGCATCTGGATGAAGTATGGCATGTCCTAGTTCATGGCAGCCTGTAAAGAGTTTATTAAACCTATCTAGTTTGCTATTTATATGGATAAATCTTTGCCTGACATATTTATTGTAGTATCCATTTATATCACCAAGAGGTTCAAATATAACTATTATATTTTCGGCCTCAGCAATTTCAAATGGGTTGCTTGTTTTATGTTTTTTAGTTAACTTTTTAACTTTTGATTTAATAGTATAACGCACAAAGGATCCTCCTAGCAAAAATCATTTTTTATATTTATTAGGAGTGTATTTTTTAGCGATTTGTTTAGCAAGTCTCATAGAGTTTTCAAGGCTTATTCTCAATAGCTCTCTTGTTTCATCATCGATGGGTTCACCATCAAACATCAGTCCTTCCTGAGAGTTCTCTAATCGATCCAAGGCTGCGTTTAAATCTTTAGCTATATCTTTGTTGTCTTTTTCTGATAATTCCCTGCCTAGGAGGTAATCAGTTGTTACATTGAAATAGTCTGCTACTTTCTGAAGATTATCAGAATTTGGAGAGCTCTTATCCCATCTTCTAATGATTCCCCTACCAATACCAACTATTCTTTCTAATTCAGTTAATGTCAGCCCCTTTTCCTCACAAAGCTGCTGTATTCTTTTGACAATAGACATA
>Ga0134090_1002295_pt1 | contig 10382 bp, 15 predicted proteins | sample 1_4taG_FD_94453 | JGI IMG/M metagenome (GOLD analysis project Ga0134090, IMG submission 94453) | Switchgrass degrading microbial communities from high solid loading bioreactors in New Hampshire, USA - 1_4_20_6_A1 metaG | ecosystem: Engineered > Bioreactor > Semi-continuous > Anaerobic >...
TCCATGTAATTAAAGCGGTGTAATTTAGTATTGGTTGAAGAATTAATCATGGAATCAATACTATCTATTGAAAACAATAAAGCTAATTATATGGTTTTAATGTCTGCAATCTGGACAATCATCGTAACTATACCCATGAGGGCAAGTACTCTCTAGAGTAGAAACTCTTCTTTCTAAATTTTTTAAACGCTTCTCTGTATCTAAAATATGTGTTATTAAAACAATTACTATTATATAAATCATAAAAACCCCTCCTTGCATTAAACATACGAAGGAGGGTGTTGAGTCAAATAAATAAGTTTTTAAATATTTCCTCAAGTACACCTACAGTAATACTATTACCTGCTATTTTATACATTTGAGAGTTAGATTGATCTCTACCATTGTAGTATATTTCTTCTAAAGCTCCTCTAGCTTTCCAATAATCTTCGTCGTCGAAGTCCATGAGTCTCCAACATTCTAGCGGGGTTAATTTTCTTATTCTATAATTTGGTGAACTACTCATTGTATTTCTACTTTATATTAGTAACTATTACTTCTTTTACTTTTTTTGTGCTTTTCCTGCCCTGCCCCGCCATTGTTTTATTGCTGATATTCTCAACTCTTAAAACCTTATGTTTAGTGCTACCAAACAAATCGTTCATTTTTTTATTGATCATCCTACCACTTTCAAGGTAATTAAAGTAAAGAAAATCACTTTTAGTATAGGCTAGAAAGTCAAATAGGAAAGCATCATCTTCTTCAGTGAAGTTCATATCATACATATCTGTCCTTAGGATATATGGTGGGTCTAATATAATCAAATCATTTTCAGTAGTTTCTTTTAATACATCCTTAAAATCTCCTACCATAAACCTATAGTTTTTATTGTTAAGGGCAGTAGACAGCAGATTTAGTTGGGACACTATGCTATCCTTCATATTATTACTAAAAAACTCTGACTTACCTTTAGCAAGTCCTCTAAATCCTTGATTAAATTCTCCTTTTTGATTGAACCTTACCATAGAATTGCTACACATTTTTAGTAGTAGTACAGTCTCATATATAAAATCTTTATCGTATATGTTATTAGAATATTTACTATTCCAATAGTCCCTAAATACATAATAATCATCTTTATCTGAAAAATAATTCCACGATTCTATAATGGCTTCTAACTCTTCCAAACTATAATAAAAATCATTATTTCTCATATAAGAATAAAGTTTAGGTACTAAAGGAATATTGTCATTCCCTATATAAACTTCGGCGGGGGCGTTGATGTTGAGAAGTATATTTCCAGTACCCATAAAGGGTTCAATGACTCTTTCATACTCCTTCCCACCTACTATTTCATTAATTTTATCTAGATGTTTATACTTATTTCCTACCCAATTATAGGGTGATTTGATGTACATAAAATCCCTCCTCGCAGTAAATATACGGAGGAGGGATCTTTAATGAATAAAAGCACCTTAATAGGTGCTTTAGAAGTCAAAAGAATTTATTGCGTTTAATACTGCATTATTTAAGTCATTATTCTGATCAGTTTTATTTAATTGTGGTGGGGAGGACTGATGTTCAGCTAATACTTCCTCTACTATCCTCCTTATCTTCTCCTCGAGATTCTCCTCTTTAGTATCTTTATCCCTTAACATTTTTTCCCTTATAGCATCCCTTACAAATTCAGAAGCTTTTCCTGCCTTTTTTAGCTCATCTAGATACTTTATGATATCTCTGTCTGCTTCTGTAAAGCTTATTGTCATTCTTGTATAGTTATTTTCGCCCATACTTTATCGCTCCCACCTTATAGAATCCTTCAACATTAGCCCATAGTGCATTGTCCATGATGGCGGCGTGGGGTAGATACTGTAAAATTTTATCATGTATTAATAAACTAGTACCTCCTACAAATACCACATCCATCATATCCAAAGTGAACTACCCCCTCAAATTTATATTAAATTATCATATAAGTTAATATAAATTATGGTAAAAACTGCTATTTTATATATGATATTATATTAATTTATATGAATTGTCAATGAAATCCACTAAAATTTATCATAATTTATATGATTTTATATTAACGTATCTGATCTAATAAATTATCAACGTGGCTATAACTATTATTTTTAGAAGCAACCAATATATCATAAACAATAAATTCAATTCCACTTTTAGAATAATATTTATCTATTATTTTGAAGAAACTTGATAAAAAAGGAAGTACTTGATATGGAAAATGCTTGTTTTCTACCATAAATTCGAGCATCATAATATATTTGTCAGTACCCCAAAACTGTAGTTCCTTCTCCAATTGAGCAGAAAATTCTTTAGTATAGTTACCTCTTTGTATACATTCCAATACATAGTCTAAGTAGCATTTAGCCACGACTCTTATTTGTTGTGTTTTATTCCTTTTTTCAATAATTTTCACACATAATTCTCCAAATGAAATATCTTCTTCAATATAAGCTTTAAATAGAGGAAAAATATTTTTCTCTATTTTAATAATTCTTCTATTTAAAGAAGCTTTATTTGTTTTTAATATTTTACTTAATTCAGATTGCGTCATACCTTTGTAGTGATTGAATAATATAAGGTTCTCTTCATCAGTTAAAAACAACTGGCATAAAGTTTTAGCAATTTTCGCTAGGTGTTTTCTTTCAATCTCTTTTTCAATATTAAGGTCACTCTTTAACGTATCATACCAAGTTAAATTTTTTGTTTCTGATTCCGATGGTATCTCATTTTCTAGATAATCTATATTAAAAGCATTTAATACATCTAGCAACATAGCTGGTGAAATATTTAGCTTTTGGGCAATTTTATTGAAATTTAATCCTTTCTCTACATAACTTTTATATTTCATGTAGATGTCACTAGCTCCTCTGGATATCCTCATAGGAGAACTAAGTCTAAATATCCCCCTGAAAATTGTTCTTTGAATTGAAGGATAAGCATAGGTGGAAAATTTATACCCTGTGGCGGGGTTGTAGTTTTTAATGGCTTTTAATAAACCTATGCTCCCTTCTTGAAAAGCATCATCATAATAAGGTGTACCTATTAAATATGGATAATGATCACTTATTACAGTGTGAATAAGTCCTTCATTTGCCTTATACATAGCTGTTATGTCCATAATTTATCCCTCCTCGCCATAAACATACGGTTATTCCCTTAAAAACAAATAAAAAAGAGCCTTTTTAGGCTCTATCTCTAATTGTTCTTATTACTGCTTTCCACATTGCACCTAATTTATCTTTATCTATACCTATACATGGTTCCCAGTTTGCAGGGTAAACGTTATATATGTCACCTTGTTTTATAATTCTAATGCCATCATCGTAATACTGTTCTAAAAAATTCCAGAGCTGGTGGATAGAGTAGCAAGGAATCATTGTAATTCCTACTACATCTACTGTACATTCATAAATATTAGATGAATCAGGTCCATCTTTTCTGAAACAATAATTATTATTCTTCGTTTCTATAAAAATGTAAAATTTACCATCTTCATTATTGTAAAAGATATCTCCGTGGTGGGGAGCTATGTCACGTAGTAAGACATTTTTATATTCCTGATTTAATCCTGCAAAATTCACAGGAGTTGTATAATAATTACTATATCTAGGTTCTAATTGTTTAACTATATTTGTAATAGCTTTAGTATCATTATGGTAAATAAAATCTTTTATAGCCTCTATACACAAAGCATTATAATGGGTGGCTCTAATTAACTGCTTATTTTGTTTCTCATATTCCTCTTGAAGATCTTTAATCGCCTCAATTAAATTTTTAGCATCTTGTTCAGATGTTACTGTACATATAGGTATACATTCATTATTTTTTATTTTAATACTGTTTAACTCACCCCACTCATGGTCTATATATAATCCTTCTAATATTTTGGCCTTATTCATTTATTACCCTCCTTTAATAAATACAACTTTGCCTCTTTTCTCATTTTTAACATACGTTGTTCACTTTAGAACGAATATTTTGCAAGTCATGAGTGTTAAACTTGCAAAAATGGTTATTTCCACCTATATAAAAATTAACCAAAATGCAATTTTAAGATTTTGAACTTGCATTTTGAATAATCCATGCCCCTCCCTGCCTTCCTCCCTCCCCTATTGAGTCTTAAAATTGCCCCGCTCCTTCGTGGAAATTAAATTGCCCGTTGTACCGTTAAAAACTGGGTTTTGAAATCACAAAAAATTTCCCCGTAGATATCACGAGGCACCCCCGCCGCAGCTGGACCGATTCCCAAAAGCTAGGCACCGGGCGGGATAGGACGATTGCCAGAAAATGTCAGCGAAAAATTCGATAAAAATTTGAAAAAAAGGTGTTGCAATGAAAACTGATTGTGTTAGTCTAAAATTGAACTTGGAGGACAAAAGGTTTTTCAAGTTCACTAGAATTAAATTAAATAAAATATTTTAGGAGGTCGATAGTATGTTAAATACTAAGTATGACAAAAAGACTGCTACTCTTGAGTTAACTAAATACTTGGAGGATGTAGATTTTAAAAATCTACAGCTCTCTAAGACTGGTAAATCCTATAGTGTAGCATATGACACTTTTGAGTTTATTACTACTGAAGGTGTAGTAGTTAGAGGTAATGTGACTCTATATGCACCAAAAGCTGCATATGAAGAGTGGAGAGCTTTACAAGCATCTAAGTCTCAACAGTCCAAAAACGATAAGGCTATAGAATCCGGTGAGACTAAGATGTACACCATCAAAGAATTACAGTTAATGAAGAAAGCCGGTTTAATCACGGATAAGTTCATAGAAAAAGCTATAGAGCAAGGCAAGGTTATAGTATAGGACTGGGTACATACCCAGTCTTTTTCTCTGCTTTTTTATAATCACATGGAGAGCTGATATTACCTTATATCGGCTTTCGATTTTACTTTTGAAATGTGTTCACATAATACTTATTATGTGAATAGACTTCAAAGGTAAAAATCTAAAAATTAATTATTTATCGGTTTTCGATTTTACCTTTAAACTTCGTATAGAGACAATTACACGTTCAAAGTGTTTGTAGTATTGAATTGAGAAAGGAGGAGATGACGATGCCTAGTTAATTTTATGTTTATTTAGTTTTTTATTGTTTAATTTTTATGTTTATTTAATTATGTTAGGAGGTGTTTATATGTTTGAAATATTATTCTTAGATGGGTCTACTGAACATATTAGGAGTTGCTTACTGCACTCCTATATTAAATTATATAAAAATCGTATATATGGATATAGAAGGATTTCCTAGTTTTCTTCCCTCTCCCCCGCCCTATCTTTTTTTTAGGGTAGGGTTATGTGATAGTGTACTACATAGCTAGTACACTATCTCTTAATAATTAATGAAAAATTAAGGAGGTTTTGATATGAAAAATGTTGTAATTATAAATGAAGCTCACTCTTTACTAAGTGAGCAGGAAAAGATTTTGAAGGAGAAATTTGGTACATATGAATTCTTTTATGTACCAAAAAACGGCTGGTCTTATGAAGACCAAAGGAGGATAGCACTGGAATTAATGGAAGGAGGAAGAAAAAATATTATCTTCGTCTCTCCTGTCCCTGTCCTTCTAGCCTTTATAGGCTTCTATAAAGGCTATGGACAGGCGGGAATAGATATAGGTCAACCTTTCATAGGTTGTAGCATCGACCTGTATCTATTCCACAATGACCATAGGGAGAAAAAAGAACTGCCCGATGGTCGTATCATACAAGTTGTCAGCCACGCTGGTTGGCAACTTGTAGAAATAAAGAGTATTTAGCCACTACTCCCCGCCCACTTGGGACGGTTTCCCTTCATGTTGAGATCATACAAGATACATTTACTGATGTAGATTGTTACTTATACAAGATTTAGAGAGTGGTTTATATATGCTACTCTCTTTTTAGTTAGGAGGATTGATTATGAATTATTGGGGTATATTCTTTTGCTTTGTCTTTCTCCCCGCCCTTTTACTTTTATTAGCTGGTTTAACTTATATTAGTGAAAAGGAGGATTATCATGACTAGAGTAGCTGCAAGTAGAAAAAGAACCTATTCTATTATGAGTGGTGCTGGATTTGGTGATTTAACTGTATATAAGAGAGGAAAGAAATTTGTGGTCCCTCAGAGGTACATAACCAAAGAGGGACTTATCTATAAGAGGATAGACAAACATATAGTTTCTCAAAACTTCTCAAAGTTAGAAGAATTAGGAGTAGCCGTATTTTAGGCTACTTCTTTTTTTCTTATGCCCCCGCCCACTACTTTTTAATTTATATATTGGTTTTTGATTTTTCATTTGAAAGGAGGTTTTTGTATGAAAACTAGGCTTGGATGGCAGAGAATTGATAGCTCTGCCACTAAAAAGATACTAGAAATGCGAGATTATTATTGGGATGTGATAGAACCCGTTACAAATGGATATGGGGATGACCGTATCTTGGATATGTTTGAAAGAAGGTTCGGGGTTAGAGTATCACACGATATTATGATGGATATAGCGTATTTTGAGGACTTTTAGTCCTCTGTACGTCCCATCTCCCTATTTTAGATTATTATATATCGGTTTTTCAATTTACCTTTGGGAGGTGCATTTATGATTGAGTGTCTATGTTGTGGTTTTTATTATGAAAGTCCTGATTCTACCATTGTGGTATGTCCTTACTGTGGTGAACTTTTATATTTAGAGGAGGGTTAGTATGGAAACTATGAGCTATTTATTAGAAAAATTAGAATCCGAAGGTATTACTGAAAGTGAATTAGAGCGATTAGAGGAATTTTCAGATGAAATACCTGAAATTTTTTATTGTGATAACTGTTGTAGATATTATAATTCAAATTATATAGACTCAATTAAATATAATGGTTGGACATATTGTGAGAATTGTGTAGATGAACATTTTGTTTATTGCACAGGATGTGGTGACTTAGTTTATAAAGAAGATGCTGTGTATTCAGGAAATGAAGAACCTTACTGTGAAAATTGTGCTGATTTGCTTTATCGCTGTGACTATTGTGGAGAATTTTATGCAGAAGAGGATATGCTATTTGATAACTATGGTGGATGTTTATGTAGAGATTGTTATGATTGGTATTATTACACTTGTTCAAATTGTGGAACATTTATTCATAGGGATGATGCATTTTGGAATGATAACACGCCATATTGTGAGGAGTGTTATCGTGAACATCTTAGTATCCATGAGTACGGATATAAGCCAGATCCTATATTTTATGGGTGTGGTAATAGATATTTAGGCATAGAGTTAGAAGTGGACAGGGGTGGAGAAAGTCACTCTACCGCAAGAGATGTAATAGATATATTAGATGACTTTGTTTACTGCAAACACGATGGTTCATTAGATTATGGATTTGAAATCGTCTCCCATCCCGCCACCCTAGATTATCATATGAATAATGTAGATTGGGAAAGAGCTTTACAATATCTTCGTGATGAAGGCTATGAATCTCATGACGCAGGTACGTGTGGGTTACATATCCACATGAATCGAGACGGGTTTGGAGAAACCGAAGAAGAACAAGAATCAGGTATAGCAAAAGTTCTATTCTTCTTTGAAAGGCATTGGAATAAGGTTGTAAAGTTTTCTAGGAGGACACCCTCCCAATTAGATGAGTGGGCGGCTAGATATTTAAGTGATACTCCAGAACATCCTGAAGATGTTTTAGAGTATGCAAAAAGTGATATGTCCAGGTATAGATGTGTGAACCTCTGTAATCACTCGACTGTTGAAGTTAGAGTATTCAGAGGTTCTTTAATTTATGAGACATTTATGGCGACACTTCAATTTTGTGATTTATTATATGACATTTCAGAATTGTCATTAGAGGAGGTCATGGATATTACTTGGAACGAATTCAAAGAAATGGGTTCCAAGTATAAAGAGTTCACTAGTTATCTTGAGAGGAGAGGTATATAGCCCTCTCCCCCACCACCGTTATTAGGGGTTTTTATTTTATCGGTTTTTTATTTTAGTTTTGAAAAGGAGGAATGTGAAAATGTGTGGATTATTTGGATTTGTTTATTATGGAAAGAAAGGATTGAAAGGTGCTGAAAAATTATTAGAAGAATTAGCGTGGGAAGCAGCTGTAAGAGGAACTGATGCTACTGGATATGCCTATGTACATAAAGGCAGAGTCCATATAGATAAGGCTCCTAAAGCTGCATATGAAATGAAGTACCTACTTCCAAAGAATGTACGCACTGTTATGGGACATACTAGAGCAACAACTCAAGGCAGTGCTAAACATAATTATAATAATCATCCGTTTAGCGGAAAGCACGGTAAAAAAGAATTTGCTTTTGCTCATAACGGAGTGCTAGATAATGAGTTTGAAATTAGAGAGAAATTTGGGATTAAACCTAATAATATACAGACAGATTCTTATGTGGCCTGTCAACTTATGGAGAAAATGGGCAACTTCTCAATGGAAAGTCTGAAAACTGTGGGCGAAACTGTGGAGGGTATGTTTACCTTTACTTACATGGACAGTAAAGAGAATCTATATATTATTAAGAACGATAGTCCTCTTACAATACTCCACTTCCCCAACCTTCAGTTATATGTATACGCAAGTACAGATGAGATTTTATTTAAAGCTTTAGCCGATTTTGAACTTACTAGAGAAGTCTTGATAGATAAAGTTATTCATGATTCTGTGAAAGTTGAAAATATCCCCATTGAAGCAGGGGATATTCTAATAATTAGGCCAACAGGTAAGATTGAAAGAGGTAAGTTTACTCCTAGAGAAAGAGTTTGGAATCCAAAGTATTATATTGCAGGAGGTGGTTGGTGTTACGAAAATTGGGATTTCTATGATGACGATGAAGAGTATAGGGAACTTCTTATGGAAGAGGCAATGGATCAGGGAGTTACTAAAGAGGAATTTGAGAAATTAGCAGATAAATTATCACTTTATGATTTAGATTATTACATCATTACAGGGAGAGTATTTGAAAAAATGATGGATTTGGGGATATAGTTCTCTATCCTTCCCCACCACCAAATGGTGGTGGGCTTGTTTTTATAGATTAATGAGGTGAACTAAAGACTATACAGTATCAATTATCTATATTATATATCGGTTTTTCGATTTTCCTTTGGTTTATCCATTATAAAGCTTGTTTACGTATATTAATTGCGGGAGGGATAGTATGTTGATATTAGGTGAAGTATATGCAACTCCAGGAGTACTGACACAAATATCTAAGTCGGAAATTGCTTTTGCCCTTGCAAGGCATGAAAATTGTGATTGGGGGGAGGTGTGTAAAGAAGATTGGGAATTAAATGATGAAGCCCTAGAACTAGGACATAGAATTCTATCTGTATACACCTCATTGAATGGGGTGAAATTCTGGATTATAACAGAGGCAGATAGGAGTATAACTACAATACTTTTACCAGAAGAGTATTAGGAGGTGAGGAAGTGAGACCACATATCGAGGAAAGAGTTATAGATATTGCAAGATATGTAGCTGAAAGGAAAGTCACAGTAAGGGATGCGGCTAAAAGATTCGGTATTAGTAAAAGTACTGTCCACAAAGATTTAAGAGATAGGCTTCCTAAATTAGACAAGCAACTATATAAGGAAGTTGATGAAGTTTTGAGTGTAAATTTAGCTGAAAGACATATTAGAGGCGGTGAGGCCACTAGACAAAGATGGGAGGAAAGACGGATTGGTTAATATATCGGATTTGGAATTTTCATTTGAAAATGGAGAATGTATTGTGGTGGGAGATGTAGTTTTAGATATAGATACTATAGATACACTTTTATTAATATACTATTCTCTCTCCCCTCCCCACCTTAAAGAAAAATTTATACGTATGCTAAATAATGAGACAGAACGATTGGTGGAGTTCTGTCTCAGCCAATTAATCTAAGGAGGTATGTTTTATGAGTTTAGTTAAAAGTTTTGAAGATGAAAAAGCTAGGTTAAGTATATATTATGATACTAACCCAATGAATCCAAGGGAATGGGACAATCTAGGAACAATGGTTTGTTGGCATAGACGATATGATTTAGGTGATGAACGTGCAAGAAATATTGAACTATATAATAGTTGGGAGGAGTGGTTGGAGAATGAAATATTAATCCCTAACGGAGGAGAGGAGAATGTAGTATATCTACCCCTTTATTTGTATGACCATACCGGGATTACAATGAATACTACTGGATTTAGCTGTTCTTGGGATTCTGGTCAAGTTGGTTGGATATATGCAACAAAAGACAGGTTTAGAGAAGAAACTGGCTATACAGATGATGAATTATTTAACCAAGACAAACACCGAATCCCTAAAGTTGGTGAAAGAGTTAAAGTCAAAGGTTATGAAGATTGGGGGCAGGTAAAAGCGATAGACGAAGAAACCATAACA
>Ga0134090_1002332_pt1 | contig 10192 bp, 9 predicted proteins | sample 1_4taG_FD_94453 | JGI IMG/M metagenome (GOLD analysis project Ga0134090, IMG submission 94453) | Switchgrass degrading microbial communities from high solid loading bioreactors in New Hampshire, USA - 1_4_20_6_A1 metaG | ecosystem: Engineered > Bioreactor > Semi-continuous > Anaerobic > Digestate...
AGATGAGGCATGTTTATAAAACTTTCAACAGAGGGACAATAAATGAGGTCGTATTGTTTACCGACTTCGATCTTATGATAAAAAAAGGGGAGTTTGTCTCGGTCGTCGGCAGCAACGGTTCCGGCAAAACCACCATGCTCAACATAATTTGCGGATCAACGGGCATCGACAGCGGCAGCATCGTTGTAAACAACAAAGACATAACGCATCTCAAAGAACACCAGCGTGCCTCGTTCATAGGAAGAGTGTTCCAGGACCCGGGCAAGGGGACGTGTCCTTCACTTACGATACTTGAAAACATGTCGCTTGCAGACAACAAGGGCAGGAGTTTTGGGTTGACGCCCGGCATCCAGAGGAGAAAAATCGACTACTACCGTACTCTCCTGGAACAGCTGAAGCTGGGGCTGGAGGACAAGACGAACCTGCGGGTAGGCAGCCTGTCCGGCGGGCAGCGCCAGGCCCTTGCACTGCTGATATCGACAATGGTGCCGATAGACCTGCTCATACTCGATGAGCACACGGCGGCATTGGACCCCCGTTCGTCCGAAACCGTAATGGAGTTGACGAACCGGATCATAACCGAGAAGGGCATAACCACCTTGATGGTTACGCACAATCTCAGGTATGCGGTCGAATACGGCAACAGGCTGCTGATGATGCACCAGGGAGGATTTGTGATCGACGCCGCGGGGGAAGAAAAGGCAAGTCTGGGAGTGCCTGATCTGCTGAAGGTGTTCAACGAGATAAGCATCGAATGCGGGAACTGATGTCAAAAGTACAGTATAATATTGACATTTTTGCTTCATAATGTTAAGATATTCTTTAATATATAATTTTTAATTTTTTAGATATTATATCGATATAAAGGTATAATATAAAAAAATCCTTATGAAAGAGGAGAGAAGATATGGATCAAAACCCCAATGTTAACCCGAATCCGACTCCTAACCCCGGCAATAACCAGAAATCGGGCGGAAAGGCTATTGCCTCATTGGTACTCGGAATAGTCAGCCTGGTCTTTATTTTCACAGGTACGGCTGCGTTTGTGGGTATTATAGCCGGTATAGTCGGACTGATCCTCGGTATTTCAGCCAGAAAGGAAAATCCGTCAGGAATGGCAACAGCCGGTATCGTACTTTCGGTCATAGGTCTGGCATTCTGCGCCGTGTCGTTCATAGCTTGCGTCGCCTGTGTTGGAGCGCTTGGTCAGTTGGCCAATTATTATTGATCCTAAAAACCGGTAATAAAAACATGAGTGAGGAAACGCCCTTGTGCATGCCTGACGGCGAACCAAGGGCGGATTCTTTTTTAGTGTCGATGGGGGTATATTATGCTGCCGAAGATCAATGTCCTTGGTTTTGAGGTCGCCATGTACGGATTGATGATTGTGCTCGGATTGGTGGCCGGTATTTTGGTGGCGCTTGCGCGGGCAAAATCTACCGGGTTTAAAAAGGAAGACCTTGTATTTGCATCACTGTATGGAGCTATCGGTACGGTGGCAGGGGCGAAGCTTCTTTATTTGCTTACAGTCTTGCGTTTCGTCACAGATAATTTCTACATGATAATCAAAGACAGGGAGCTTATGAGCCAGCTGATTTCGGGAGGATTCGTCTTTTATGGCGGTGTGATAGGCGGTGTATCCGCCATTTTTATATACTGCAGGAGGTACAGGCTTGATTTTTTGCCTTTGATCGATGCGCTGATACCCTCGGTACCGCTGGCGCATGCTTTTGGCAGGTTGGGATGTTTTTTTGCGGGATGCTGTTATGGCATCGAGCATTATGGGCCATTGGGCATGTATTTTGACAAATCGCCTTTTGCACCGCATGGTATACCGCTGTTTCCGGTCCAGCTTGTCGAGGCGGCGTGCAACTTTGCTATATTCATGTTTCTTATTTTGATCGCGCGCAGAGCTCGAGGCAAGGGAGCTCTTTTAGGCTGTTACCTTATGTCATATACGATCGCCCGGTTTATCCTCGAATATTTCAGGTGGGATGAGTACAGGGGTTTTCTTTTTGGACTGTCGACGTCACAATGGATCAGCATCATCCTTTTTATTGCGGGAATGATCCTGATCGATCCTGCGAGGAAGAGAAGGACCGGGGAAATGTAAAATTTCTTACTGCATATCGGGACAAAAATATTGTCATAATTGTATAATAATTGACATTATCAGACAGGTAGAGTATATTAAATTTGTAGAAATAAATATGGCCTGACGATACTTTTGCAGAGGATGGTGCCTTTAACATGTATGAGTTTATGGAAAATGAGCATGAAGTACTCAAAAGTGCGGCTGTCATGATGCCTTATATTCCTCATTTCTTTGAGGACGAGGTATCTGTAGCATTGACGAATCGCGAGATTTTTTTGATAAACCAGGCTCCGCCAAGCCTTCCGATCAAAGGAGGATACGGGGACCCGATACCTGCGGGAGGAGTCAGGACCGCCATTGAGACCGATACCCCTGTGGTCAAGGAGATACCGCCGTCTGTCTATGGTGTCCCGTTCCGGTCGTATTCGGTGCCGCTTCATGACGAAAATGGAAATGTAGTAGGCTGTATAGCGGTGGGCAGAAGCCTGAAGCGTTCATCCGAGATGAAGGAAATGTCGCAAAACCTTTTTGAACTGCTGGACCAGTCAAAAGATTCCATCCTCAATCTGCTGCAAGGTGTCCAATCGCTGGCCGCCGACAACAGGGAACTGGCCGATATGAGCGTCAAGACCAGCAAGGAGACCGAAGGAACCTCACAGATAGTCAAGATGATACAGAACATTTCACTGCAGACCAATCTTCTGGGAATAAATGCTGCGATCGAAGCAGCCAACTCCGGTCAGGCAGGGAGAGGTTTTCGTGTTGTCGCTGAGGAAATACAGCGCCTGTCGAAGTCCGCTACCGAATCAGTTTCGAAGATAGAAAAGACGCTTGCCGAAATGACCAAGTCGGTCGGATTTATTTCGGGTAAAATCGTGTCAAGTTCGGATCTTTTCCAGCGCCAGGCGGATACTCTGAAGGAAATTGCCGATTCACTAAATAAGATCAGCGAAATTGCCGGCCATGTACGGTCCATAGCAGACAGCCTTTGATTGTGGTTCGGCATTTCGTGCAATATATATTACCGTAAGTATAGTGTAAAGCATAAAAATGAGGGCCCTGCACCAATACAGGTGCGGAAGCCCTCTTATAGCATTTTCATATAAAATAACGAGTTTTAAGAAGGCAGCATATGAGATCTTATGGCCGTACCTTTAATCGTGGTCCTTCTTCAGCGCTTTCGCTTCTTCCCTTATTTCATTTCTGAAACCTTCAAGGGCCTGTTCCCTGCGCTTGTTTTTTTCGATAAGGGCCTGCCGCTGATTCGGGTCATCGGTTTTGGCGATCATTTCTTCGGCAAGCTCCATGTTGCGGATGGTATGGTTTATGTGTTTTTGGATCTTCTTTACATTGTCGCTGCGATCGTCAGGATTCGGTTTCATACTCATCTCCCTCTCAAAGCCGTGTCTGCAGTAGTACAAAACGGACATTTGCCGGTATGCAATTGTTATTGACATTGACACATAACTATGTGTCATCATTATTATGCTCAGTATGCAGAGTTATATTTAGAGCGAAATTTACCTGGTCTCGCAATAATAACAATACTAATTTTCTCAAATTAAGTATAAACAGCATAAAAATGGAAACTATTCATTATGAAAGACTGCAGCGACAGGACTGCTTGCCGGATATGACGCTGCCTAAGGCATCTTAGGATCGTTTATGCTTCAAAAACATGGATATGCAGGACAGGATAAGCTAATATTGATATTTCATTTATCGGCAGCTTATAATAGGAGAAGGGAGGAAGCAGGCATGTCTAAAGCGAGCAGGGAAAAGAAGAAGAAAGCCGCAAAGGCCAAAGCCGACAATAACAGGCAGCTTAACCAGCAGACACAGGCTGAGGCAAACAAGCAGGAATGATCAAATCGAAGTAATGTTTGAGTATAATGAAATATAAGAAATATAATTCAGGAAAATGATCCGAAGTGGGCAGTGTATACGAAAATGGAAAAACCGGTAACTACTGAGATGCTTTTTTGGGAGATCGACAGGTGTCTTGTTGCGGACAGTCAACCATCAGATTTTATAATAAACGTATCTGAGGAAGACGTATTTAAAAAGCCGCCCTTCGATAAACTGTACGCACTAAAGTCCACGGGGCAAAATCCAAAATACCACCCTGAGGGCAGCGTCTGGAATCACACCATGCTGGTGGTGGATATGGCAGCGTCGGTCAGGGCCGTAAGCAGGAATGCCAGGGCGTTTATGTGGGCAGCTCTGCTGCATGATATTGGGAAAGCCCCGACAACGCGAATGAGGAAAGGCAAGCTGACATCTTACAACCACGATATCGTTGGGGCGAAATTGGCAAAGGAGTTTTTAAGCTGCTTCATCACCGATGATACGTTTATATGCACGGTCAGTAATCTGGTACGTTGGCATATGCAGGTGTTGTTTGCCGCAAAGCAACCCCATTCCGTGAATATCAGGGAGATGGCCGAAAAAACTGATTTGCGCGAATTAGCTCTCCTGGGGCTGTGTGACCGATTTGGGCGGCTCTATGTTGACAGGGATTCTGAACTTAAATCAGTCCGGGATTTTCTCAGGCTGTGCGAAAAGGTGTCGGGAGTTGATTTTTCGGATATACGCATTCTGATGGAGCAAAATGAGATTTTTTCGTCCCATTGATTCAAAAGCAGGGATATCTGGCACCGCAGCGGGCGCACTCGAGATATTTCCTGCTGTTTTTTTGCTCTCTGCCGTCGTAAAGAAACGGAAGGTTCTCGATTTTATCCAGGGTCTCAGGAATCTCGTCGTTCGTGTCCAGACGGTAAGAGTACACATAGGTCGCTTCGTGCTTCAAAATGAGGTCTGCGTTGCCGCATTCCTTGCATACTAACGGATTGCAGTTAAGTATGGCGGATCCCTCCTGTAGAAGTGAAATCGGTATAGATACAAAAGGTACACTTATTTTTTTCTGTTTAGGAGATTTAATACCCGGGATAAAAGTTTATGCAACGCTTAAATAAAGCTTTTTCAAAGAGGCAGTTAATAGCAGGCTGTATTTTGATCTGCTGATTCTCTTTTTTTTGGTCGGATCGTCTTGAGACTGCAAAAATCTCTCTTTGATACTTAAACGACCATTGAAGATATTCTTTTACCACTGTGAAAATAGTAATTAATAAAATAAACTATATATAAATATAAGACTAATATAAGACTGAGTACGACGCAATTTTTAACAGACGACATAAAGGCCGGTTTTGGGAAACCCGAAACCGGCACATATATTTGATTGATGATACTTCGATCAGAATATTGAGAATGTGAGGAAGATAACGGACATAAGTGATGAAACCAGGGAAACGACGGTGATCTGGGTGTTGATCGAGGGGCCTGCCGTATCCTTGAACGGATCGCCGACAGTGTCACCGACAACCGCTGACTTATGGGCTTCAGAACCCTTGCCGCCTTCATTGCCTGCCTCGACATGCTTCTTGGCATTGTCCCAGAGCCCGCCCGCGTTTGACATAAAGATCGCGAAAAGCAGTCCGCTGACTATGTTTCCGACGAGGTAACCGCCGATAGCCTGAACTCCGCCGATAAACCCTACGGTGATCGTCGCTATGATCGCCATAAGGCCCGCGGGTATCAGCTCCCGGATCGCACCGATCGTAGCGATTTCGATGCACTTGTCATACTCGGGAACTACGCCTTCCCTGCCTTCTTTCAGACCGGCGATTTCCTTGAACTGACGGTGTATCTCGGCTATCATCCTCTGCGCGTTGCGGTCGACACCAAGCATAAGCATGGCGGAGAACACAACGGGGATCGCAGCGCCGACTATCATACCGAAGAAGACCATCGGATTCATTATATCGAAACCTTTAAGGTAGTTTGCACCGAGACCGAGAGCTTCTGCAGCTTCATTGACCTCGCTCATAAAGGCACCGAGCAGAGCTATAACTGTCAGGCCGGCAGCTGCAATGGAGAAACCTTTGGTAACGGCTTTTACGGTATTTCCTGCGCTGTCGAGCTCGTCGGTGACTTCCAGGGCCTTTTCTCCCAGCCCGCCCATTTCGACCAGGCCCCTGGCATTGTCAACGATGGGACCGTAGGCGTCGTTCGAAACGATCATGCCAACGATGGAGAGCATTCCTACCGCGGACATCGAAATACCAAACATGGCATATCCGTCTCCGATCGGCTCACAAAGCTTGTATGCGGCAAGGGATGCGACTGCGATCCCTATCATTGCGGGAAGAACGCTCAGCATACCGTAAGAAACGCCTGAGAGGATCGTAAAGGCGGGACCGGATCTCGATGCCTTTGCGACAAAGCGAACTGGTTTCTTGGAGTCATCTGTGAAATAGTCGCTGGTAATACCGATAACGACACCAACAAGGAGACCGACGATACATGCGGCCCATATCCTCCATTGGAAATCGAAAAGATATGTTGCGACTGTTGTGAGTGCGATATAAATACCTGTAGTCACATATGTACTGCTGTTAAGGGCTTTTGTCGGGTTGCCGTTCTTTCCGATCCGGGCAGTGGCAACTCCTATTATGGAAGCAAGCAGACCCAAAGCACCAAAGCAAAATACCATTGCGGTATTGAGATAGTTACCGGTTGCTTTATCAAGTGCAAATCCCATTACGAGTGCGGCTGCCAGCGACGCTACGTTGGAGTCAAAGAGGTCAGCGCCCATACCGGCACAGTCACCGACATTATCTCCTACGTTATCGGCTATAACGGCAGGATTTCGGGGATCGTCTTCGGGAATTCCGAGCTCGACCTTGCCGGCAAGGTCTGCACTTATGTCAGCAGTCTTAGTAAAGATACCGCCACCGGCCTTGGCGAACAGTGCAAGGGAACTGGCTCCGAAGCTGAAACCCAGAAGTGATGTAGTGTCTTTTGTCAACAGCATGACTGCCGATACACCGAGAAGGCTTGCCCCGACAACAGCCATGCCCATTACCGCGCCGCCTCGGAAACCGGCAAGGAACGAAGTCTTGATGCCTTTTTGAGCAGCTTCTGCCGCCTTGACGTTTGCGATGGTCGAGATCTGCATGCCGATCTTACCGGCAATGGCGGAGAAAAACGTACCCGCTATGTAGGACGCGGCCATAATGATATTTTCCGTCCAGTTGCTTTTCCAGATCGGGCTGGGCAGGAACAGTAGGATAAGAATGGCGACCACACCGGCAAAACGTGCCAGGACCGTATACTCTTTGCGGAGAAAAGTATTGGCGCCGTTCCGAATCAGTTGTCCGACTTCCGCTACCCTTTTATTGGAGGACGGCTGTTTCTTTACCCAAGAGTAAAGCCATCCCGCAAACAGGAAAGAGGCGACCGAGACAACGAGTGAAAAGCAGATAAACTTTTCCATGCGATTCATACTCCTCTTTTTCAAATCCTGGTAATCCAAAAATCGCGAAATCCATAATATCACTTAAACTGTGGAAAATCAACATATTATCTTCTAATGAATACCTCTATTTGCACTTCATTTTTGTTTATTTTTATCAAGGGCGGAGATGAGAAAATTATCAAATAGTCCGTTTTATTGGACAGTTAAATTTGTATTATAACAAGTGAAGAGAATGAAGGAAACTGAGCAAACTATTTGCAGCTATATTCTGCAGATATTTTTCCGGAACGCACATTTAGAACAGATCCTGCAATCCGTGCTTGACAAGTGATCTAAAAAAAGGAGATATCGCAATGGATGTTATGTTGAAGTATGTTAACGGACATGTAGAGGTTTTTGACAATCGGGGAAGATTTCTTTTTTCCGCAGACACAGAAACGGAAGCAAGAAATGAGCTGGAAGAGCATTTCAGCGAGTACAGATCCAATCAATAGAATTGGAGTTTCATCTGCCGGTATGATCTTATGCTTTCATCTGCAATCATGATTATGTTATGACCAGCCAGTATAAACTATGTTATGAGCTGCGAAAATCTGCAGAAAGTTTCTTTGCAAATTGATCTTTGAAGGTTGTTAAGGGTGATTGAGAAGCCCCTGCAGCCATCGTATCTGCTCGTTGATCAATGCTATGGCTTTTGATTAAGATCGATAAGATATAATTCATAAATAGTATATATAAATGGTACAGAATGATCATATTCATATATCAATTTAATTAAAAAGTTAAATATATTAAAAAATTAGGAAAATGAAAAAACGATAAGATTTCAAAATCTTTTGAGGGAAATTTATGCAACAAAATCAGACGTAAACATTGAAAATACAGCCCAAAATGTAAAATTTCTTCAACGTATCTTTGCTAATCAATTGACAATGTCATAGTAATGTGCTATTATTGTCCCACATTCATCAGGGAGGTCCATATTTTGAAGAATATCGTAATCTTGGGTGCAGGTTATGCCGGGGTTTTGATAGCAAAAAAACTCTCGAAGAAGTTTAAGAAGAACGATACAGTAAACATTACCTTGATAGACAAAAACCCGTTCCATACGATGCTGACGGAGCTGCATGAGGTGGCAGCTGGCCGTGTAGATGAGGATAGTATAAAGATAAGCCTTGCAAAAATATTTGCCGGCAGGAAGGTCAACGTAAAGCTTGATACAGCTGTCTCGGTGGATTATGAGAGCAAGACGGTAAAAGGTGTTTCGGGCAACTATCCGTACGACTATCTGGTTTTGGCCGCAGGGTCCAAGCCAACTTTTTATGGCGTACCCGGCGCTGAGGAAAACAGTTACAAGCTTTGGTCATACGATGACGCGGTGATCCTGAAAAATCGCATCCTGGACGTATTCCGGAAGGCTGCGAGGTTGTCAGATGAGGCCGACAGGAGAAAACTGCTTACATTTTACGTTGTGGGCGCAGGTTTCACCGGCGTCGAAATGGCGGGCGAGCTTGCCGAATATGTACCGTTCCTGTGCGAAAAGTTTGAAATCGCCAGGGACGAGGTTACTATCGTAAACGTTGACGCATTGAGCAGGGTGGTGCCGATCCTTCCCGAGAAGCTGTCCCAAAAGGCGGAAAGGCGTCTCAGGAAAATGGGCGTCGAAGTGATGCTGGGCACAAACGTATGCGAGATCGGCAAAGACTTTATAGAGCTCAAAAAAGACGGCAATGTGATCCGTAAAATGGCAGGCACCGTCATATGGACTGCCGGTATCGAAAGTGCCGATATAACGGCGGAAGCTTCCAAGCAGCTTCAGTCTGCGGGACGCGGACGCATAAAGACCGATGCTTATTGCCGTTCGCTTGATGACGAATCTGTTTACGTTGCCGGGGACAACATGTTCTATATCCCTGAAGGGGAGAAGGATCCGGTCCCACAGATGGTCGAAAATTGTGAGAACTGCGCCAAGATCATTGCTCACAACATATTCGCATCCGTAACAGGACAGGGAGAACTCAAAGAGTATAAACCCAAATTCCACGGAGTAATGGTATGCATCGGAGGCAGGTACGGTGTTGCAAGAGTCGGCTTGCCCAACAGGATGATAAACCTGCCATCCTTCTTCGCGATGTTTACCAAGCACTTTATAAACATCGTATATTTTGCCCAGGTCTTGGGATGGAACAAGATCTTCAGCTATTTGTACCATGAGATCTTTACCATACGCAACAGACGCAGCTTTGTCGGAGGTCACTTCTCGAACCGGACTCCCAGCTTTCTGCTGATGCCGCTAAGAGTGTGGCTCGGGGCGGTTTGGGTGTTCGAAGGCGTTATGAAGGCGATAGAAGGCTGGTTTACTTCCCCAAAACTTTCGGCATTTTTCGGCGGTGCCAATGCCTGGTATGAGAGCATAATTAACGGTGTCTCTACCTCTGCTTCTACAGCTGCAGATGCTGCGACCAGTGCTACCGGCGCCGTAGCCGATGCAGTGACCGGTGCGACCGGCGCTGCAGTGCAGTCGGCCGGAGAGGTCATCTTCAATATCAACTGGTTAGGATTATTCAGGACGATATTTGTATGCGGGACCGATCCTGCTGCGGCCACACTCGGTGATTATGCGTTCAAGCTTGATATCCCTCTGCTGAATGATCTCATAAATAAACTCGTATTGCCCAATAACGGAATGCAGCTTTTCATGCAAGGTTTTATAGTTGTGGCTGAGATACTTATAGGTCTGGCCCTGATCGGCGGCCTGTTCACGATGCCTGCATCAG
>Ga0134090_1002339_pt1 | contig 10156 bp, 18 predicted proteins | sample 1_4taG_FD_94453 | JGI IMG/M metagenome (GOLD analysis project Ga0134090, IMG submission 94453) | Switchgrass degrading microbial communities from high solid loading bioreactors in New Hampshire, USA - 1_4_20_6_A1 metaG | ecosystem: Engineered > Bioreactor > Semi-continuous > Anaerobic >...
AGGCATGGCGGCAGAGCCCGGCCGTCACGGACACGCCTGGGCGGTTGATGGGCTCCATCGCTGAGTTGCTGGCGGCGAAACGAGGTGAGGTGGCATGAGCAGAGGCTACTGGTACGCAGACGATGCGACGCTGTTGGCGCTCTACGAGCAATTAGGGAACATTGCAGCAGTCGCCCGGGTGATTGGGTATGTGGATCCTAATTGGGTGCGGCGCCGATTGCGGCGGTTGGGTGTACCCCCTGGCAAACCGGGGCGGCCCAAGAAGGAGACGCGCAAGGTTCCGGACCTCAAGCGTGACCACAAGATGGCAACGCCAGGGCAAGTGAAGTTCCTGCGTTTTCTGCTACTCGAGGCGGACAGCGAGGTCAACGAGGAGCGGCTAGCTGGTTTGACCCGACGCGAGGCCAGCGAGGAAATTTGCCGCCTGCTGGAAGAGGTGAGTTGACTATGCAGTTGACTGAGCAGCAGCGGGCCGAGTTGGAGCGGCGTGGGTGGCGCGTGAAGTGGCGCACAGGTAGTTTCGAGACCTGGGAGCACCCGGCGTACTCGGTTGGCGTCCATGTCTGGGCCAACGGTGAGATTGGCGCGATGGGTAACATCGGTGAGGTGTTGGAGTTTGCCGCCGCCGTTGGGTACGCCCCTCCCGGCTACCGCCTCGTGCCGGAGCATGTGGCGCATGAAGCTATTCAGCAGGCGCTTGACGATCAGAACGACGGATATGTGTGGGTGCCCTTTGATACATGGGAGGCCCTTGTCTCTGCCCTAGAGGGGGAGGAGAAGCGGTGAGCGAGTATACGCTGTACGCCCACAAGCAGGCTGCTGGCAGAATCATGGCCACGTACCAGTTCGGTCGTCATGGTTGCACCGCTACGAGAGTGTTCGGCGAAGTGTACGGCGACTGCAGCGCAGAAGCGCAGGCGCACGCCGAGCGGGTTTCCGCCTGCTGGAACGTCTGCGCGGGCATTCCCACCGGGGCCCTGGAGGCTGGAGTTGTGGTGGTGCCTGCAGAGACAGTGCACGAGTATATCGAAGCTCGGACGCTCATGATGGCCGGACAGCCGGGAGCCATGAAGCGGTACAGCCAGGCAGATGAACAGTTGTGGCAGGCTTTGATGTCGGCTTTCGCCCGCTTCCAGCAGAGCGGGGGGTGCAGTTCATGACAGTTCAGATTTTGCCGCGAGGCCGACTTGCCCAGGTGCGATCCTGGATCCACCTGATCGGTGAGGAGAAATGGGTCAGCGCAGGCCCATGCGCACGCTGCGACGGCAGCGGCGTGGTCGATACCTGCCCTCCTGAATGGTGGGACGACGAACGGGACGGGCAGTGGGACGGACAGGACGACTGCCCGGAATGTGGTGGATCTGGTGAACGTGGTTATCCGGTCTACGAGGTGCATGAGCGGCGGTGTCTGCCGGCACGGTTTGAGCAGATGGGAGTGAATGATCGTGACCGATAAGCAGGATGGGACTGAAGTCCGGCTGTTCCGAGTCTGTGATGACGATAACGGCTGTGATGATGAATTCGACACTCTGGAAGAAGCGTTGAAGTACGCCGAAGAACAGGTGAAGGCGTACCGTGACGCCGCTTACTGCGACGGCGAATGGTGCGGCAGCGAACGTGTGGACGTGTATCGAGTGATCAGGCGGTGGTCACTGCAGCCGGTGACAGGGCCTAGTGGCGCGACGCACGACGAGAACGGCTATGAGTACATGGACCTGGTCGAAGAGGAACTGCCGCCTGTGCTGACTCTGGAGATGGTGGAGCGTGAGGCGAAAGAGATAGAGGCGAGAGCAAAACGGGGAGACCTTGGAATCTGTGATTGGGTTTCAGTTGGTGCTGGCATGGACCGGTTGTTAAGGCGCCTTCGCCAGCAGATGGGAGGTGCCAGAGGATGACACCTGAGCAGGAGCAGAGACTCCGCGAGATCGAGGAGCGGGTGATCAAGGCGACGCCGGGGCCGTGGTACGCTCACAACCTCGACGACGACATGAGCATGAACGTGTTCCTCGTGGCGACCACTCCTGAGGAACCGGACCCGTGGTGGGATGGCGAGGAAGAGGCTAAGAAGGTGGTGGCGATTACCCTGCTCCAATCGCCGCGCGTGGCCGATGTGGCAGACGGGCGCTGGGAGGAGAATGCCGGTTTCATCGCCCACGCCCGCGAAGACGTGCCGTGGCTTCTCTCCCTCATCCGTGAGAGGGAGGAGGAGAACCGCCGCCTGCGAGAGCGGCTGGACAGGCTGGAGGGCGGCATCCAGCGGTTGATACAGTCCTACGGAGGCGACAGCCGTGATTCAGAGAGTCTGCGGCACATGCAGATGGGGTAAACCGGTAGGGAATGACGGCACGGTGGTGTGCACACACAAGGACGGGCACCGGTTTGGAGTACGGACAACCGAGTGTCGGGCTCCCCGGCGGATGTGGGAGCCAAAAGGAGAGCGGCATGAGCAGAAGCGGCTGGCGATATGAGGAGGTGATCAGATGACTGCTGTATCACGGCTGATCTATCAGGCAGCCACCGGCCAGACGGTGCCTCCTGGTTCACAGCGATGCCATATCTGCGGACTGCCTACAGATGGCGGGACGCCGGTAGAACAGGTGATCAAGGATGGATTTACTGCCATCGACATGCTCCGGGCCACCGGCTCTCCGGTGGTGTGTCCGGCCTGCGTCTGGACCAAGGCGCAGCGGGAGAGCCGCACCAAGCATTATGTGGTGACCCCGGCCCAGTGGCGGTTCCTGGCCCGTGAGGAGCTGGCCGCTGTCATCCTGAACCCGCCGGCGCCGCCGTTCGCCATCGTGATCCAGGAGTCGTTCAAGAAGCACACTTGGCTGCAGGCCCAGGTGAACTACAGCTGCGAGCGATTCTACGTCTCGGTGGAGGAGACGCCCATCCTGGTCGAACCCGCCACGTTCGGCCGCCTGATGGACGCCGCCCAGCAGCTCTACGCCCTGGGTTTCGGCAAGGAGGAGATCCGCACCGGTCGCTACTTCCTGCCCCGGCTGGAAAAGGTGGGGCTCGAGACCTGGGCCCCGCTGGAGGAGCAGGTGAAGCCACATCGGGGATCGATGCACCTGGAACTTGCCATTACGTGCCTGGTCAAACCCGCAAAGAAGGAGGATCCAAAGCATGGCAACTCAGCAGAACCTGTTTTCGGTCAGCAGAGAACCCATGTCCAGCAGGCCACTTTCTTCTGAACCCGTCGAGGCCCTGGATCTGACCACCCACGCCGGCCAGCGAGAGGCCGCCGTCGACCTCGTGGAGGCCGTTCACCGGGCTATCGATTGGGACATGTTCCCGGCCTCACGCCGGATGGGTTACTGGGGCGAACTGGAGAGCAAGACAAACGCCTATGCCCGCCGGTCCCTCAGCCAGTTCATTTGGCGCCTGAGTTCGGCGTTCGGCGCAAGGGCTCCTGAGGGCCCCAGGCTGGCCGCCATCCTGGAGTCCGGCGCCGACCGGGAGATCCTGCGGATCCTGAGCACAGAAACGACTCTGGTGATCTTGAAATTGCGGGCACGCATTCAGGCCCGGAAGGAGGCTACTGCGAAATGATCTATCGCATCACCGGCCAATTCCGGCTTCTGTCCCACCTGGTGCATTCTGAAGGCGCCGTGGGAACGGTGGCAAAGTTCCGTACCATCTCCGTGCTGCAGCCCAACGGCGAGATTGTAGATGTTCCGGCCGTCTCCGGCAACTCCATCCGGGGCCTGTTGCGCAGGCTGTCGGCCGCCTATCTCTGTGAGGCCCTGGAGCTCCAGCCGCAGAGTTTAAGCCCTCGCCTCTACTATGCCCTGTTCGCCGGCGGTTCTCTCCAGAAGGGAGTCCAGCAGACTGGGCGTGATACTCAGATGTTTGCCACGCTGCGGGCCACAGTGCCGCATCTGAGCCTGTTCGGTGCCGCCATCGCGCAGGAGATCATGCCGGGCAAGCTCATCGTGGACTGGGCATACCCGATCTGCCAGGAGACCCAAGCGATTACTGGTATCGAGTCAGACATCCCAGCCGCTGACCTACTGGAGCCGATTCGGTATAGCCGGAAGGATGACCTGGAGGACAAGCCTGAGGAGCTGCAGTCCAAAGACGCAACCAAGCAGCAGATGCTGTTCGAGGTGGAGGCGCTGATCCCGGGCACGGTCCTGGCCCATGCGTGCGTGCTCAGGGGCTGCACGCTCCTGGAGCGCGGCTGCTTCTTCGCCGCCCTGAGCAGGCTCCTGGAAAACCCGTACCTGGGCGGCCAGTCCGGCCGAGGGCACGGTCGGTTTGAGACGACCTATGAGGTCGATCAGGAGGCCAAGGCGTTGTACGACCGCTTCCTCCAGGAAGAGGGCGCCAAGATCCGGGAGTACCTGGTGGGCTACCTGAATGGGGTGGCGTAGCCATGACGCCAGAGGAAGTGCAGGCCCGGCTGAATGCGTGGGCGGAGGCGCAGCGGTGGACCACCACCGCTGCCCTCCAGGTGGATTGTCACCTGTTGGCTCCGGCCGCTATCTCAGGATATCTGTGCCTGGATGGGCTCCTGGCGTGGGCTGTCTGGCAGACGGCGCTTGGCCCCGATGGCGCCAACGTGCCAACCAATAATGGCGTGATCTACGAGATCCCACTGCCACTGGCCCAGGTGGGGTCAGTGTGGGCCGCCTCGGCTGCCCTCTACCCTGCCGGCCGCGCAGAACGAGTCACCCGGTATCGCCGCCGCTGGCCGGATGACCCCTACACCGAACAGTGGGCCCAGCTGCCCAAGAAGCTGATCACTTTCGGCTTCGACTTCAAAGACAAGGATTTGCCAGTGCCTCTTACTGTGACATCCCTGGTGCGCTGGTATGCCCGGGGCGATAAGGCAGCAGTCGAGCAACTACTCCAGCTGGTCACGCATTTGGGCAAGCGGCACGCCGCCGGAACGGGCCGGATCGGCCGCTGGGAGGTCACGGAGATCGAGGAGGACCGCTCGATCTGGTGGGACGGCCGGCTGATGCGCCCGGTGCCCATCGAGGAGGTGGATGCAAATCATGGCCGCTACGACGTTGGATTCGAATCTTTCCGCCCGCCGTACTGGCATCGGGGGCGGTACGTCGAGTGCGCCGTCCCGCCAGCGGCGGGATAGGGCCGAGTACCTGCGGGCCTGGCGGGCCGCCCGGATTGCTCAGGGGATCTGCGTCAGCTGCGGCAAGCGTCCAGCCACTCACGGCCACCGGTGCGATCTGTGCTGGGAGAAGCACCTGGCACAGAAGCGGGAGGACTGGCAGTGGCTCAAAGAGCACAACCTGTGCATCCACTGCCAGAAGGAGCCCCGCTACAAGGATCGGCTCTGCAAGTCATGCTGGCAGTTGAGAGAGATTGGACGCCTGGTCTACGCATTATTCATGACTGCACCCGGGCGTCGGGTATGTACCCGATGCCATGTCCGGACCACCGGGTACAAATACCGCTGGTGCGCTCACTGCCGGGCCCAGGCGCGCCGGCGGTGGCGGGTGGAGAACTATCGGCGCCGCTACAAGGGACAGTTTGTAGCGGCCGCTATGAGGCTGGTGAGTTGATAATGACGCCAGCAGAGCAGGAGACCTATCAGCTGTATGCTCTAATGCCCGAGTTCAGGCGGCATCTACGTCAGGCCCAGGCGATCATCCGAGACGCCCTGAACATGGGCCTGCACTGGGGGGCAGCGGTCTCGTTCGGCAAGGACAGCATCTGCATGCTCGACCTGCTCCTGCAGGAGGACAGCAGTATCCCGGTGGTGTTTTTCGATAGCGGGTACCAGTTCCCGACTACCTATCAGACGCGGGATGACCTGGCCAACCGCTACAGTCTGGATCTGGACATCCAGCCGCCCTGCGTGGATTATTTCGACCTGATGCGCCAGACCGGGCTCCCTGCCATCGAGCGCACGCCGGCCCAGCAGCAGCGGGTGGTGCAGTGGCTCAAAAAGGACCGTGGCGACCGCTGGCTTAAGAACCGGGGCCTGGGCGGACTCTTCATGGGCCTGCGCAGGCAGGAGAGCCACGCCCGGGACTGGGCGATCAAGCGCCGGGGCACTACCTATCAGCTCGCCAACGGCTTCTGGCGCTGCTACCCGCTCGCCGACTGGACGGCCCGGGACGTATGGGCCTACCTAATGGTGAGGCAATTGCCCTATCCGGACCTGTACGACAAGCAGGGGCTGGGGCAGACCCGGGAGACCCTGCGTAACACCAGCTGGTGCACCACGGACGGGGCCGAGCGCGGGCGGATCACCTGGCTGGCTCATTACTATCCGGAGTACTATTCCAGGCTAGTGGCGGCATTCCCCATCGTGGCCAGCTATCGCTAGAGGTGAGGCCAAATGCTGTACTTCTCAACCTTGCACCTTAATCCGTTGTGCCGTGACACATGGATGGACGTATACGATTGCCAGCAGATGCACTGCCGGGTCATGTCTGGGTTCCCCCAGGGCCCTGGCAATCGGGCGGCGCACGGTGCTCTATATCGAATCGACTGGCCGACTGGGATCGGACCGGTCAGAATCACGGTCCAGTCTCGCACTAGGCCCGACTGGCAGGCGCTGTATCAGAGCGGTTATCTCCAAGGGCCTGCCACCGTGGAAGCGGTCACCCACGACTACCACCAGGGAAAGGTGCTGTCGTTCCGGCTTCGGGCCTTTCCGGCGCGGGCAGTGGATACGAAAACACGGCCGGACGGCACGAAGTCAAATGGGCGCCGTGTCCCGCTTCTGACAGATACCGAGAGACTTGAGTGGCTTGGTCGCAAGGCGGAGCAGGCTGGGTTCGACATCATGCAAGCTCAAGTTGATGGGACGATGGACGTAAGTGGTCTTCATAGATGCGGCCCGCTCACATTCCTGGCGGTGGAGTTTTCTGGACAGCTGCGAGTACGTAATCCTGAGCAGTTCGCAATAGCCCTCGCCACTGGAATTGGGAGGGGCAAGGCATACGGTTTTGGCCTCTTATTGGTAGGCCATGCAGCAGAGCTAATACCCTAAAGCTGAGAGGGGCCGGCTCATCCCCGGCACCGCCCTGTAGGAGGGTATCCGATGCAGTATGTCAACATCGAGCAGACCTACACCGTGTTTTGTTTGTTCGGCGGCATGGGTGGCGGCGCCCTGGGCGCCCAGATGGCAACGGCAGAGTACAGGGGCCTCAAGGGCCGGGCGGTGATCCTCGGTAGCGTGGACAGCGACCCGGACGCCTGTGCCGACTTCGAGATGCTGACGGGCGTCAAGGCGACGGTCATGGACCTGTTCGACCGGGAGCAGTACCGGGACTGGTGGGGCGTGGAGCCGCCGGCAGACTGGCGAGAGGCGACGCCGGAGGACATCCGGGCGGCCGCCCAGGGCCAGGACCCGGACGTGGTGCTGATCACCGCCCCGTGCAAGGGGTTCTCCGGCCTGCTCAGCCAGGAACGGAGCAACTCTCGGAAGTACCAGGCGCTGAACAGGCTCACCTTCCGGGGCGTGTTCCTCGCCATGGAGGCCTGGAAGCACAACCTGCCTGCCTTCATCCTGTTTGAGAACGTTCCCCGGATCGCCACCCGTGGGCAGAAGTTCCTACGGGAAATCAAGGGCCTGCTGTCCGCGTACGGCTATGTATTCGATGCCACATTCCACGACTGCGGAGAGCTCGGTGGTTTGGCCCAGCACCGGCGCCGGTACCTGCTGGTGGCGAGGAATCCTGCGAAGGTGAGCAGCTACCTCTACCATCCGCCGAAGCAGAGGGTTAGGGCCATCGGTGAGATCCTGGGCGAGATGCCGCTGCCGGATGATGCTGACGCAGGCCCGCTCCACCGTCTGCCCCGCCTCCAGTGGCGTACCTGGGTGCGACTGGCCCTGATCCCGCCCGGAGGCGACTGGCGAGACCTGCAGCGCATCCAGCCTGGCCAGTACACGATTACCTACTCGCCAAGGGACGGCGCTCTGCGGGTGGGATGCTGGGATGCTCCGGCCAGCCCGGTGGTGGGCAGCGCCGCCGTGACCAGCAGCAACGGGATCGCAGCGGTGGCAGATCCCCGCCTGGGATGCCAGCCTCGCAACGGCACCATGGGCGTGCTGGCGTGGGATCGGCCGGCCGGGACCGTGACGGCCTCGGGCGATGTTCATGCCGGGGCAGCAGCAGTCGCTGACCCGAGAATCCCGGCGGACGACGAGCGGGGCACGTGGGTTATCGTGAGCCCGTGGGGTTATTGGCACCGGCCGCTGACGACGCTCGAGTTGATGGCGTTGCAGGGATTTCCGACCCGGCGGCCGGACGGCAGCCCTATCGTCCTAGCTGGCCGGAGCGACCGGGCCTGGCGGGAGCGCATTGGCAACGCCGTACCGCCGCCCACCATGGCGGCCATCATGGGGCAGATGCTCTACTCCATGCTGGCCTCGGAGACGCACGACTGGCGCATGGACGTGTTCCAAACGGGCACATGGGTGCGGCCGGAGACAGGGGAGGGGGCGACTGCATGAGTCACCGCAGCACAATCCGCATCGGCGACTACGAGGTAGAGCGGCACCACATCCGCTGGGTAGAGGCGGAGCTGCGGCGCTACCCGCAGCGAGTGCGGCGCATCGCCTGGCTGGAGGAGTGCATCGCCACCGAGAGTGGACGCGTTGATGACGGAACCGCGAGAGGTTCCGGAACCGGCGATCCCACATTCAGCCGGGTGGTGGCGATGGAACGGAACAGGGAGCTCCACCAGTTGCGGGCCTGGCGGAAAACGATCGACGGCATCATGGATGGGCTGCCAGAGGACCAGCGCCGGGTGATCGAGACGCTGTATTTCGACGGCAGGTATACGCTGGACGGAGCGGCTGACGCCCTGCAGATGGGGCGGGCCACGGTCTGCCGGCTACGGAATAAAGCCCTGCTGGCATTCGTGGCTACGCTGATCGGTGACCACGCCATCAGAGTGATAGCGTGATACGAAAACGATACGATAGAGACATCCGTTCGGTGTATCATCGCTATAGTCGGAGACATCGGTACAAGTGGGGGCTCTGCACGGCGATGGTGCAGGGCCCCTTGCTATACGGAGGAATCGCAATGGACATCATCAGATGGGAGCGGCAGGATCGCTCGGTGCTCACCGTGATCCTCGAGACGGCCGAGGGATACATCCTTTCAGTGACAGACCTGGACAGCGGCGAGCGTCTGGTCGGGCCGCGGCGGGCCAGGATTAATCCGGACAAGCTGGCGTCCTACGGTTTTAGGGTGAAGCGGCGGGCGGCCTGAGAGATCCGGATCAGAGGAGGTGATCCCAGTGCAGCACATCATCGCGTGCGCAGCATGCGGCAGGACGCAATTCGGTACAGTGGAAAGCTGCACGAATTTGGAACTGCTCTGCCCGCGCTGTCGCTGCACCACGCTGGTGGATACGCATGGGGATCAGATCACCACTCGGATCGGCCGGATGCCGGCGCACCTTTTACGCCAGCTGATGCGGAGCCACTATGTTGACACAGACAAGTGCCGATAATCCGCTTCGATTCGATGACCTGACCCGAGGCTACAGCCAGAGGAAACGAGGTGGAGGAGACGCTAGGCCGCTCGGTGGTAGATGGCGGGGATACATCAAGAGCCTCCCGGAGGCCCTGAGGGGCAGGGCCAATGACCCGGAGGCCGGGCATAACGCCGTGGCGCCCACATGGGGCGCTCCCCGCCACCTGCCACTGAGCCATGGCAGCCTCCTCTCTGTGTGATGGGAGCGGCCTTCTCTGGATGGGTGGGCAGCTCCGCTCTGTGTGATGGAGGTGACAGCTATGCCAGACAGACCGCTCAGGCCGTGCGGGAGACCCGGGTGCCCTGAGCTCACCCGAGATGGCTGGTGCGACAAGCACAGGCCGCCGAAACGTGTGCGTGACGACAATCGCCCGTCGGCGGCTAAGCGAGGCTACGGCCGGCGCTGGCGAGAGGCCAGTAAGGCCTTCCTTCGGCAGCATCCGCTGTGTGAATGCGAGGAGTGCCGGCGGCTGGGCCGCATCCGCCCAGCTGAGGTGGTGGACCACATCATTCCGCATCGGGGAGATCCGAAGCTATTCTGGGATCCAAACAACTGGCAGGCGCTTTCCAAAAGATGCCATGATCGAAAGACGGCGCTCCAGGACAGTCGGTTCGTGAGGCGGAATGCCGGATCATCGTAGGGGTAGGGGTGATTTGAAAATTTCCGAGCCCTGGACGTAGAC
>Ga0134090_1002353_pt1 | contig 10103 bp, 6 predicted proteins | sample 1_4taG_FD_94453 | JGI IMG/M metagenome (GOLD analysis project Ga0134090, IMG submission 94453) | Switchgrass degrading microbial communities from high solid loading bioreactors in New Hampshire, USA - 1_4_20_6_A1 metaG | ecosystem: Engineered > Bioreactor > Semi-continuous > Anaerobic > Digestate...
AGGGCTGCTCTAATTGCGGTTCACGAATTATGCGATCTGCCGGTTATGGTTTCTTTAACTTATCAGGAAAGCAACCGTACTTTATACGGGACCGATCCGATTACGGCAGTAACCGTATTGCAGGCTATGGGAGCGGATGCTGTAGGGATTAATTGTTCCATGGGACCGGACAGGATGTACGATATGATAAGGCAGATGAAAGAAATTGCCCATGTTCCGATCCTGGCAAAGCCCAATGCAGGTATACCTTATCTGAAAAACGGACAAACTGTTTTCCCTTTGGATGCGGATGAATTTGCAAAGGAAATGGCAAAGCTTGTAGACTATGGGGCCGGAATTATCGGAGGCTGCTGCGGGACCACTCCAAAACATATAGCAAAAATGGTGGATGCGGTCCGGAGTAAGGCAGTACCTGAGATAAATACCGCCCATTACAGAGCCTTGGCTACCGAGAAAAGAACAGTACCCATCGATTTGGACGGAAAATTCCTGGTGGTGGGAGAAAGGATTAATCCCACAGGAAAAAAAGAATTGCAGACAAGCCTGTTAAAAGGTGATATGACGCCCCTTATCCGTATGGCGATAGAACAAGTTTCTTTGGGAGCTGACTTTATTGACATCAATGTCGGAATGGGCGGGATTGACGAGAAGGAAGTTATGGTTAAAGCGATCGAAGGGGTAACTAAAGCCGCGGACGTTCCTCTTTTAATTGATACCAGCCGTCCTGATGTTATGGAAGCTGCTTTAAGGATATATCCGGGTCGGGCAATGATAAATTCCGTATCCATGGAAAAAGAAAAAATCGAAAAAATACTTCCGCTTGCGAAAAAATACGGAGCCATGTTTATTCTTCTTCCTTTGTCAGATAAAGGTTTGCCTATAAATATAGAAGAAAGGAAAGAAATTATTCATAATATACTGGACAAGGCATATGCTCTCGGCCTTACCCGTGAAGATATCATTATAGACGGATTGGTTAATACTGTAGGCGCCAATCCGAAGGCCGCCCTTGATACTATCGAAACAATCAGGTATTGTAAAAACGAACTTGGAATAGGAACAATAATAGGTTTGTCCAATATTTCTTTTGGCCTTCCCGCCAGAGGATTTGTAAACAGTACTTTTCTGTCCTTTGCCATCCAGGCAGGCCTTACCATGGCAATAGTCAATCCTTTGCAGGAACTTATAATGAATACGGTATTGGCCGGTGAGCTTTTGCTTGGAAAAGACGGGGCAGCCCAACGATATATAGAAAATGTGAAGGAATTGAAAACAGAGGAAAAACCCCGATCAATTTCACAAAATTCGGCTTCTTTGAAGAAGGATAATATCGGTACTTCCGTAACAAATAGTACCTGTTTTTTGAAAACTGAAAATACCTGTTCCGCTCATAAGAAGTCCAGTCAGAACGATACGGATATGGATGAAGGAAAGTATGAAATATACCGGGCCGTATTGGAGGGAAAGAAAAAGGATATAATTAATCTTGTAAAGAAAGAACTGGAAAAAGGAACATTACCAGGTGATATAGTTGATAATGTACTTATTCCTGCAATAAACGAAGTCGGTAGATTATTTGACTGTCAGAAATATTTCCTTCCCCAGCTTATTGCCTCAGCAGAGACGATGAAGCTGGCAATTGATTATCTGGAACCGTTACTGGTCCGTGAAAGCGATAAATCAAAAAATAAAGGAACAGTTATTATTGCTACCGTATCTGGGGATATTCATGACATCGGAAAAAATTTAGTGGCATTAATGTTAAATAATTACGGTTATCGTGTAATTGATTTGGGCAAGGATGTGCCGGCCGACCGTATCATTCAGGAAGCCAAAAAAGAATCAGCCGATATAATTGCCTTGTCGGCTCTGATGACAACGACAATGGTGGAAATGGAAAATGTAATAAAGAAAGCAAAGCAGGAAGGATTAAAAGCAAAAGTAATTGTTGGCGGTGCGGTTATAACTGAACAGTATGCCAGGGAAATAGGTGCCGACGGATACGCATCTGATGCAGGTTCGGCACCGGAACTGGTAAAATCTTTGTTGGAAAAACGGACGGATTCCAAATATGTTGAATGAGAAAACCACGGGGTAATTCAGTCAGTCTGTGATGTACTTAACAACACTGTAAATTTTTAAACATAAAAGAGGGTAAATTTTATGGAAAATAAACGTTTAAATAATATGAGCCTGGATCTTATTATTCCGGTATACAGGCCGGATGAGAAATTTTATAAACTCCTGGGTATGCTAAAAAAACAGACAAAAAAACCTAAAAACATACTGATACTTCAAACAGTGGATAATACGGATTATAGGGAAGAGCTTAATATACCGGATTTAAATATTAACGTAAGCATTTACCATATAGATAAAGAAAATTTTGATCACGGGGGAACCAGAAGATTCGGTGCTTCTTTATCGGATGCGGACATTCTGATGTTTATGACCCAGGATGCTGTTCCGTCAGACCAGTTTCTTATTGAAAAACTGCTTGAACCTTATAAGGATTCCATGGTTTCGGCCACCTATGCAAGACAGCTTCCGGATTCAAAGGCGGATTTGATTGAACGGTATACAAGATATTTTAATTATCCTCCCAAAAGCATGGTAAAATCTTCAGACGATATTGATAAACTTGGAATAAAAACATATTTTTGCTCAAATGTGTGTGCTACTTACCGGAGGGACGTATACGAAAAACTGGGTGGCTTTGTGGAAAGGACCATTTTTAATGAGGATATGATTATGGCATATACCATGATACACAAGGGATATAAGATTGCATATCAGGCTGAAGCGAAGGTTATCCATTCCCATGTTTATTCGTATATGCAGCAGTTTTCAAGAAATTTTGATTTGGGAGTATCCCACAGGCAGTTTGCGGATATTTTCCTGAGTGCCGGTTCCGAATCGGAAGGCGTCCGGTTGGTGAAAAATACTTTGCGATATTTAATTAATAAAAGGAAATATAGGTTAATACCCGGTTTAATCTTAAATTCCGGATTTAAATATTTGGGTTACAGACTGGGGTTAATCTATCATAAATTGCCCAGGAAATTTGTAATATATTGCAGTATGAATAAGGGTTATTGGAAAAGCAGGTACAGGTAATAAAAGTTATGGGAAATGATAAGTAATCTATAGTTTTGATTAAATGTTAAGTAATCAATTTATTAAAATAAGAAGTAATCACTAGATTTTGGTAAGTTCTCTTAAACTAACGTGAAGTCAGTAAAGTTTTCTTAAGTAATTATAAATACATTGGGAGAAATGCGGCATGGACAGGGTCACAATTATTATGGCAACCTATAACGGTGAAAAATATCTGGAGGAGCAGATAGAATCCATTCTTTCTTCATCTTACAGAGAATTTAAATTGTATATTGTGGATGACGGCTCCAATGATTCCACCATGGAAATATTGCACCGTTATAAAATGAAATATCCTGACGTGATTCATGTCAGTCAAAACGAAACAAATTTGGGCGTCACCTTAAATTTTTTGAATGCAATAAATAATATAACCTCAGATTATATCATGCTTTGTGATCAGGACGATGTTTGGAAGAAAGATAAGATAGCGAAGACTTTGAACAGAATGAAGCAGCTGGAGGTTCAGTTCGGAAAAGATTTGCCTGTTGCCGTATTTACGGATGCATACGTTACGGACAGTAATTTAAATATAATTCATGAATCTTTTTTCCGGTCGGGAAGATTAAATCCGCGGCATACCGATTTGCCCCATCTGCTGATGGAGAACAAATTAATAGGGTGTACCGTTATGATAAACGGAGCATTGCGAAGAATATTGCAAAGCAGGCCGCTGCCTAAATATGCCAGGTTTCATGACGGATGGCTTGGGCTTATAGCAGCTTCATTCGGAAAAATAAGCTTTATACCGGAGCCGACCCTTTATTATCGTCAGCATGATTTTAATGTAGTCGGAAACCGGGGGTTTTATGCTTATGTCCTTAACCGAATCGGCAACTTAAAAAAGCAGAAACAGGCTCTTATGGCCCTTCAGAAACAGGCAAAAGAATTTGCAGATTTATACAGAGATTATTTTAACAGTGAAAAATTGGAGCTGATTGAGCGGTTTTCGAATCTGAGCAAGGAGGGTTTTTTCAGAAGGAGACTGCTTATCATCCGTTACGGATATTTCAAATCAGGAATTCTTCGAAATATAGGGCTTATGATTATAGTCTAAGGCTTGAATTATTATGCATGATTTTGTATAAAAATCTTATTGTTTATGCTTGACAAACAAATGTGTTACTGTTACAATACATTCAATTAAAATTATTGATACAAGCAGCACTAGCCCCAATACAGTTGTGGTGTCGGGGCTATTCTTTTCAATTACGGCTGTTCATTTAGGTACATAGAGAGGAGAATTCTATGAGGCGGATGATATTATCAATTCTGGTGGATAATACCGCCGGAGTCTTAAGCCGTGTAGCAGGATTATTCAGCAGAAGAGGATATAATATTGACAGTTTGAGCGTAGGGGAAACTCACGATCCCGCTATTTCAAGAATGACCGTAATGGTCCACGGGGACGACCAAATTCTTGATCAAATAAGAAAGCAACTGCAGAAACTTGAGGATGTCATTGAAATTAAGGAACTGATAAGCGGAGAATCGGTAATAAGGGAATTGATTCTGGTAAAAGTAAAAGCTGTAGGGGAAGAACGTCAGTCTATAATATCCATAGCCGATATATTCAGAGCCAAGATCGTGGATGTGGCTTTGGAATCGCTAATGATTGAACTGACGGGAAATCAGAATAAGATAGATGCCTTTATCAAATTACTGGAGCCGTTTACTATTTTGGAATTGGTGCGTACCGGTATTACAGGCCTTCCCAGAGGTTCCGGAGATATTGCGGATTTTGATGATTGATAATTATAAACATTATTATAAACTCTTAAAAATGGAGGAAATGCTATGGCAAAGATTTATTATCAACAGGATTGCAATCTTTCATTATTGGAAGGCAAGACAATAGCCATTATCGGCTACGGAAGCCAGGGCCATGCCCATGCACTTAACTTAAGAGATTCCGGTTTAAATGTAATAATCGGGCTTTATGAGGGAAGCAAATCATGGGCTAAGGCAGAGGCTGCCGGTTTTCAGGTATATACCGCTGCAGAAGCGGCAAAAAGAGCAGATATCATTATGATTTTAATTAACGATGAAAAACAGGCCAGACTTTATAAAGAATCTATCGAACCCAACTTAAAACCCTGTAATGCCTTAATGTTTGCTCACGGTTTCTGCATCCATTACGGTCAGATTATACCTCCTAAAGATGTTGACGTAATGATGGTTGCTCCCAAAGGTCCCGGCCATACAGTAAGAAGCCAGTATCTGGAAGGACAGGGGGTTCCTTGTTTAATGGCCGTCCATCAGGATTCAACAGGGAAAGCAAAAGATCTGGCCCTGGCATATGCTTTAGGCATAGGCGGAGCAAGAGCAGGTGTTCTCGAAACAACCTTCAGAGAAGAAACCGAGACTGATCTTTTCGGTGAGCAGGCTGTATTATGCGGCGGAGTTACCGCTCTTATGAAGGCAGGTTTTGAGGTACTTGTTGAAGCAGGGTACGATCCGGCCAACGCTTATTTTGAATGTATCCATGAGATGAAATTAATCATAGATCTGATTAACGAAAGCGGATTTGCCGGAATGAGATATTCCATATCGAATACGGCAGAATACGGTGATTATATAACCGGACCCAAGATTATAACAGAGGAAACAAAGAATACCATGAGAAAAGTCCTTAAGGATATTCAGGACGGTACTTTTGCGAAAAACTGGCTCCTTGAAAATCAGATAGGCTGTCCTCATTTTAATGCAATGAGAAGGATGGAGGCAGAGCATCCTCTTGAGAAAGTCGGAGCAGAACTTCGTAATATGATGAGCTGGACTAAAAAGAAGAAATTGCTTGATCAATAACATTAATATCGGTCTGAAATTTACATAATAAAAACTTTTTATATTGATATAATTATATTAGTACTGCAAAACAGTTCGATTAGATTGAGCTATTGTAAATGGAGATGCTTTTTATAAATTAAAGCTGTTAATTAATCAAATTTTAATTTTTGAACCTTTAATTCTTTGATAATTTTAGGTATAATAGATTTTGTGTGGTATTACTGCCATGATTTATCAATTTTTGGCGACGAAAATAAATAAACCACAAATTTAAGTAGAAAGCGGTGATCACTATTAACAGCAAGGTTAAAAATCAAAAATTACTGGCATGGGTTGAAGAAATGGCTAAGATGTGTCAGCCGGATAACATTTATTGGTGTGACGGTTCACAGGAAGAAAATGACCGTCTGTTAAAAGAGATGGTTGATACCGGCATGGCTATCCCTTTGAATCAGGAAAAACGTCCGGGATGCTATCTGTTCCGCAGCCATCCGTCAGACGTTGCTAGAGTTGAAGAAAGGACATTTATTGCATCTAAATCCAAGGATGATGCAGGTCCTACAAATAACTGGATAGATCCTGTAGAACTTAAGGAAACCATGACAAATCTGTATACCGGCTGTATGAAAGGAAGAACCATGTATGTTATTCCTTTCTCCATGGGTCCTATCGGTTCTCCTATTTCAAAAATAGGTGTAGAATTAACCGACAGTCCTTATGTTGTAGTTAACATGAGGATTATGACAAGAATAGGAAACGAAGTTCTTGAAGCATTAGGTGAAGACGGAGAATTCGTAAAATGTCTTCATTCCGTAGGTGCACCTTTAAAAGAAGGCGAAAAAGACGCTGCATGGCCTTGTGCTCCTATGGAACAGAAATACATCAGCCACTTCCCTGAAGAAAAAACAATATGGTCTTACGGTTCCGGTTACGGTGGAAATGCTCTGCTCGGCAAAAAGTGCTTTGCTTTGAGAATAGCTTCCGTACAGGCCAGAGAAGAAGGCTGGCTGGCAGAACATATGCTAATACTTAAGCTTACCAGTCCCGAAGGCAAAGTTAAATACATTACCGGAGCATTCCCCAGCGCATGTGGTAAGACCAATCTGGCAATGCTTATACCTACAATACCCGGATGGAAAGTTGAGACCATCGGTGACGATATTGCATGGATGAAATTCGGCAAAGACGGAAGACTTTACGCCATTAACCCCGAAGCCGGTTTCTTCGGCGTAGCTCCGGGAACATCCATGAAATCAAATCCTAATGCAATGCACACTATTGCAAAGAATACAATCTTTACTAATGTAGCCCTTACCGATGACGGTGACGTATGGTGGGAAGGTATCGGAACAGATGCACCGGATCATTTAATCGACTGGAAAGGCAACGACTGGACTCCGGGTTCCGAAACACCGGCAGCTCATCCGAACGCAAGATTTACTGCTCCTGCCAGCCAGTGTCCTGCAATTGCTCCTGAATGGGAGGATCCTCAAGGAGTTCCTATCAGCGCTATCTTAATAGGTGGCCGCAGACCTACCACAGTTCCGCTGGTACACGAAAGCTTCGATTGGGAGCATGGTATATTCATGGGCTCAATAATGGGTTCTGAGATAACCGCAGCGGCAATATCCGACAAAATCGGTAAAGTACGCCGTGATCCGTTTGCAATGCTTCCTTTCTGCGGATATCATATCTGCGATTACCTGCAGCACTGGCTTGATATCGGCAAGATGACCGATCCGGACAAGCTGCCTAAGATCTTCTATGTCAACTGGTTCCGCAAGGACGAAAACGGAAGGTTCTTATGGCCGGGCTTTGGCGAAAACAGCCGTGTTCTGAAGTGGATCTTCGAAAGAACCGAAGGAGAAGGCAAGGCAGTAAAGACCGAAATCGGTTATATGCCTACCGTTGATGCCATAGACACAACCGGACTGGATGTAAGCGAGGAAGATATGAAGAAACTTCTGACCGTTGACAAGGAAGCATGGCTTGATGAAGTAGCTTCCATAAGAGAGCATTATGCAAATTATGGCCAGAAACTTCCTAAAGAGCTTGCCGATCAGCTTGATGCTCTTGATGCAAGACTCAGGGCATAAAAATTAGTAAATAAATATTTAATATAAAACAGAAGGACTTGATGCAAATTATAATTTGCTACATCAGGTCCTTTTTTCTGCTTTTTTAGTTCATTGCGCGCGAATGCGCACCCAACATAGAAGGTTTTTTCTATAGGAAATAAAAAATAGAAATAGTTGGGAGCAATATATTACAGAATCAAAATATACGCTAATATGAGGGCTTTCGTGATAAAAACCTGCCGGCATATCCGGCACGGCTGGGCGTAAGCTAAATGTGTTTTAACAATGGCTGAGCCGCATCAGTCAGCAGGTGTAATTCATTCAGGTCTTTAAATTTTATTGCACAATATATATATATTATGTTATAACATTTACAGAAAGTTTAATATTCTTATTAAGTGTATTATTGCCGCAAAACCTATATCATAAGTTACATTTGAATTCTATGTACAGGAGGAACTTATGGATAAAATTCGGATAGGGATCTTAGGATACGGTAACCTGGGAAGAGGAGTGGAACTGGGAATATTACAAAATAGAGATATGGAACTGGTCGGAGTCTTTACAAGAAGAGAACCGGGGGCCTTAAATCTTGCCAATAAAAATTCCAGAGCTTTTCATATTAAGGAAGCCAGGGAAATGACCGATAAAATAGATGTAATGATTTTATGCGGAGGCAGCAGGACGGATCTGCCCAGCCAGGGACCTGAATTTGCAGAATTATTTAATACCGTAGACGGATTTGATACCCATGCAAAGATACAGGACTATTATGAGAAAGTTAATCAGGCAGCGTTAAAGGCTAAGAAGACCTGTGTTATAGCTACAGGATGGGATCCGGGACTGTTCTCGCTTAGCCGCCTTTTTGCTGAAGCGGTACTGCCCAACGGCAAAAGTTATACTTTCTGGGGCAAAGGTGTAAGCCAGGGCCATTCCGACGCAATTCGAAGGGTAGAAGGCGTCGAGGATGCAAGGCAGTATACAATCCCGATAGAAGAGGCTTTGGATAGGGTAAGAAAAGGTGAAATGCCTGATTTTACACCTAGGCAAAAACACTTACGTGAATGTTTTGTGGTGGCCAGGGAAGGGGCAGATCTTAACCGGATAGAGAATGAAATTAAATCCATGCCGGATTATTTCAGTGATTATGATACAATAGTCCATTTTATTACGAAGGAAGAGATGGAAAAGAACCATAACAATATGCCCCATGGCGGGGTGGTAATCCACAGCGGAAAGACCGGGCTTAACGATGAAAATACCCATGTTATAGAATACAGTTTAAAACTTGATTCCAACCCGGATTTTACGGCCAATGTCCTGCTTGCTTATGCCAGAGCGGCTTATAAACTGAATAAGGAAGGTATATATGGAGCAAAGACAGTATTTGATATTGCTCCGGCCTATCTGTCCACAAAGTCAGCTGAGGAATTAAGAAGAACTTTATTGTAATTATTCGGGATTACATTGTCAGATATAAGAAGCGGTTCAGTAGTTTAATGAAGGATAATACATACAAAGGAGGAGCCATGTCAAAGATAGACGGTGTTTCAACCAATATTCAATCGGTCGGATATGAAACGGGTAGCAGAAATGTAAGTGCGGCGGGCAAAGAATCATTTTCATCATATCTTGCCAAAAAAACAGATTTGGATGATATATTTGAAAGAGCCTCAAAAAAATTTAACGTTCCTGTAAATTTGCTGAAGGCCATTGCCAAGGCGGAATCAAATTTTAACCCCAATGCGGTATCTAAAGCAGGTGCCCAGGGAATTATGCAGTTAATGCCGGGTACCGCCAAAGAACTGGGAGTTAAGGATCCCTTTGATCCGGAGCAAAATATAATGGGTGGAGCAAAATATATTTCAGATTTGCTGAAACGTTATAAGGGGGATACCAAACTTGCCCTGGCAGCATATAACGCCGGTATGAATAACGTAAAGAAATACGGCGGAATTCCTCCTTTTAAAGAAACCCAGAATTATGTGGTTAAGGTAATGAAATACATGGGAGAAGATATTTCGGCAGGGACAGTAAGCACAAACAAGTCCCAGAAAAATGCTGCAGGTACCGAAGGCA